>Ga0118677_10007824_pt1 | contig 17464 bp, 24 predicted proteins | sample AliMusrvi5mmetaG_FD_86154 | JGI IMG/M metagenome (GOLD analysis project Ga0118677, IMG submission 86154) | reverse complement strand
CCCGCGTGCTGGACCGCATCGATGAACTCGCGGCGCGGCTTGAAGAAGTCACCGGCCACTTGAGTGGCAACGGACCTCCCTCCGCCGCCGCGGCGCAGCACGAGCCCACACCTAAACCCCAGGCGAACAAAACCGCAGGAAATAACCCCACAAGCCGATCATGAACACCAGCACCGCCAATCCGTGGGCCAAGTGGCAGGAGTCGCATGTCACCGAAAGCTTTGCCTATGCCCGCCGCATGGCATAATTGCCATCGCTCCACCACCGGGCGCAACTCGTGAAAAAGGGAGCGAGCCCCTCGACGGTGGTTTACGAAGAGGACCGGCTGAAGCTGCTCCACTATCCGGGCACGCAGCCGCCGCGGCATGCGACTCCCCTGGTGATCGTGTTCGCGCTGGTGAACCGTCCCTACATCCTCGACCTGAAGAAGGGCCGCAGTGTCGTCAATCATTTTGTCGAGCGCGGGTTCGACACCTACCTGATCGACTGGGGCTCGCCGACCTACGCGGACCGCCACCTGACCATTGACGATCACGTCAACGGCTACATCTCGAATGTGGTGGATTTCGTGCGCGAACGGGCTGGCGCTCCGCAGGCGAGTTTGCTGGGTTATTGCATGGGTGGCACCATGAGCACCATGTTCACGGCCCTCCACCAGGAGCGGGTGAAAAACCTCATGTTGCTGGCCACGGGCATCGATTTCTTCACCCGCGATGGACTCTTGAACCTCTGGAGCCGGCCGGAATATTTCGACGTGGACAAATTCGTGGAAGCCTTCGGCAATTGCCCCGCCGAGTTTCTGCAGATGTCGTTTCTGATGCTCAAACCCGTGCAGAACCTGCTGGAGAAGCCGCTCAACTTTTTCGAGAAGGCGGATGATCCGCAGGCGGTTGATGATTTTCTGACGATGGAGACCTGGCTCAACGACAACATTTCCGTGCCCGGCGAGGTCTACCGCGAATTCGTGAAGTATCTCTTTCAGCAGAATCTGCTCGTCCAAAACAAGATGCCGGTGGGCAAGCACACCGTGGACCTGCGCAAGATCACTTGTCCGGTGCTTAATATCATGGCCAAAGCGGACGACCTCGTCCCCTGCGCGCAAAGCATGCCGCTCAACGACCTGGTCAGTTCCCAGGATCGCAAGTCCATCGCTATTGACGCAGGCCACATCGGACTGGCAATCGGAGGCAAAGCCCAGCGCGACGTCTGGCCGCATGCATGCGACTGGCTGGCTGAGAGAAGTTGAGCCCGGCGGGTGGGTCATGGGTCATGAGTAACGCAGCGGCCGAGGCATACGAATGATCTCTTCCGCGGCGGGATTTGACCTAATTTCGATGACGGAAGAATCACTTGTGGTGTGAAGTGTGCGGCGGGAGAAGGTGTTCACACCAGTATCAGGCTGCCAGCCAGAACAAAAATAATGAAGGCAATGACGATGACAACAACAATATTCGGAACATCGATCGAAGCGGCGAGACGGATGACATTCATTGACCGCACCAGGTGTTCCTCTTTCCCATCCTTGTGATGAATATCGTCGCGCAGTCAAACCGCAGTTCGGAGACCGGACGATTGGGCGGAACGCTCAACGCTATCCGCATCATGCTTAGCTCTGCCCGCTAAAACGACCGCAAGATTGTTGGCAATTTCGTTGCGCATCCTGCCGACCAGTTCAACACCCTTGGCGGTGATGCGAACCATGATCTTGCGGCGGTCACCCGCCGAATGAATACGATCAACATAATCTAGGCTTTCCAAGCGATCGACCAGCGCCGTTGCCGCCGGGGTCGTATGACCCAGCTTCCTGGCGATATCCGACATCGTCAGATAATCATGACTGGAAAGATAGGTTAGCAGAAAACATTGCTGAAACGACACGTTCCCTTTGATGAGTTCAGCTGCCAGGCTTAGGATGCAGTTACCTTGGGTGTGGATAACGAAGTCAGCCAAACGGTCCGGGTCGGACTGTTCCGACGGGTTCAGAATGGATGGTTTCATTTTTTCGACGAAATTGGGTTCGATGTGCCCGCACGCCAGAATGTTAGAGGCAGGAAGGCTGGGAGCGAGAGGCACGGTTGCAAATTTATCAAGATCTATGTTCTCACGAGAGATATACCTTCATATATTCGCTTTTGTTTAGTTTCTGAATGTTGCTAATGCGGAAACGTTAGCAATATCAAGTTGCCCGTTTGACAGATTCCAAGCACCCCGCGAAAGTGACGGATCTTGAGGTTGTTAGTCGAAGTGGAGTTGCGGACAGGAAGCCTCCGCGCGATGAACAAAGGGGGGGTACACTGTCGTTCAGGGACCAGTATCCGGCACCTCATGAATCATATGGCGCGTCGTGACCTCCGGTGACAATGCGCTGCCCTTAGGCATGCCGCGGCAACGCAAGCAAAGCAAATCCCCGCGTGAACGTAAGGGATCAATGGAACCGAGGCACAGGCAATCACCCTACGGCTACCGCGGCACCCAGACAAAATCGATGATGGCTCGAGTCCGAATCATTCCGCAAGCCGTCTGGTTCCGCTGAACCTCGGGCACTACGCTGGGCAGCAAGCGACTCGGTGTGGCCTCGACGACCCGTGCCACCGCCAACTTCCTGCTTTCACGGTCGCATGGTCGTTGCGACAGTGTTGCAATCGCGGGGCAAATCACACGGCGATACCGTTGCCAACCTCGACCCAGCGGATGGCGTGGCGGGTCAGGGCGCTGCCATCCTCAAGGCCGAGCTTTTCGCGGATATTGGCACGGTGGGCGTCCACCGTGCGCGGGCTGATGCCGAGTTGGTCTGAGATGACCTGATTGCTCTTGGCGTGGCCGATCAAATTGAAAATCTCGATCTCGCGCTCGGTCAGGCGTTCCAGCGGGAAGCTCATCCCCGCCCGATCCTTGCCGGGCACCAGCGCCCGTAGAAACTGTTTGCTGACGGCCGGACTGGCAAACACGCCCCCGCCCAGCACACAATGGATCGCTTCGAGGAGAATCTCAGGGGAGGCTTCCTTGTTCACGTAGCCACGCCCGCCGGCACGCAGCACGCGCTCGGCATACAGCAACTCGTCGTGCATCGATAGGACGAGCACCGGTAGGCCCGGATGGATGGCCCTGATGTCCGTGATCAGTTCCAAACCATTGCGACCGGGCAGACTGAGATCGGTGATGACCAATTGAGGGGTTTCGGCCTCCACCAGCGCAAGGGCTTCCTGCACAGTGCCGGCAATCCCGCACAGCCTCAGCCTCGGTTGCGCGGCGATGAACTTCGCGACTCCCTCGATCATCAAAGGGTGGTCGTCGACCAGGAGAATCTTGCTCGGAGTCATTGCTGCACAGGGCTTTGGGGGTTATTCGGTCTAACCGCCAAACCCGGCGGGACTGACTTGTGCCGAAATGAATAGGCGGATCAGCCTCGCTCCGGCAAGCATATTTTGCGCCGGGCTTGATTATGCCGCCCGAGCCTTTTCGTAAGCTTCGCCCCGCCGTGCAAGCGATTCGGTTTGAGGAAATTTTGTGACCGGCCACCTGGATACGAATCAGTTATCAATTCGGAAAGAGTTGACCCCGAGCACTACGACGATCTCCTATGCCGCTCGGCGCACCCGTCGGATTGCGATGCACCGATTCACCCAATTGGCGACATCCGCCGGGTGCCCTAAGGTCCTCCGCGATGAACGCTACTTTCAATCCCTCTTCGTTTGAAATCCCATCCGCTGACTGCCGCTTGTGCGGCACTCTTGAGGTTCCCGCCGATGCCCGTAACATCATCATTTTCTCCCATGGGCTTACCAGCAACTGCCTCAGCCCGCGCGATCGCTTGGTCGCCCGCGCACTTTTCAACCGGGGCTTCGCGGTGCTGCTGCCCGACCTGACACTCAGCGGGAGCGATCACGCGGCCCGATGCCCCGACGACCCGGAGAGCATTTGCCAAACCGCCAAACAGCTTGTTGCGTGCATCGATTGGCTTACCGCCAGCGCGGCAACCAGCGGACTGCGCATCGGAATCTTCGGCGCGGGCAGCGGAGCCGCTGCATCCATGAGCGCCGCCGCCCAGCGGCCGGTGGACGTCCATGCGGTCGTGTCACTGGGGGGGCGGCCTGACCTCGCGGACCACATGTTGTCAGAGGTGCAAGCCGCCACACTCATGCTGGCGGGTAGCAAGAACAAGGATGGCCATTACCATAATCGCAACGCAGGAATAAAAATGCGCCGCAAGCCGATGCTCGAACTGATTCACGGCGCCACCCATCTTTTCAGGGAACCCGGCAAACTCGAACACGTGGCCTACATCTGCTCCCTGTGGTTCAAGGCAACCCTGCCACGCTGCGCCTGAGTCGAGACTAAGGAAATCCCCTATCCTCCCATGCTGAATACTCCCAGCTAGATCGTCCGGGTCACCCAATTGGCGGGGCTTGGCCAGGCCGTTAGGGTCGATCCGATGAATCGAACCACCAATCCCAGTGCAGCCGGAACCCGTGTCACTAACAATATCAATGGCGGCTTCCGCGCCAACGTCACCGGCGGGCGTTCCCACGACACAATGAATAGTGAGCAAATGGTAGTGGTGTTGGACGATGATCGGGGCGTCCGGACTGGATTGGAACGCCTGCTCGTGGCTCACGGCTTTCGCGTCAGATTGCACGCGGAAGCGGACGGGTTGTTTCGCGACGGCTTGCCCACCGTTTCCTCATGCTTGTTGTTGGACAACCAGCTTGGCGAAGGCATGACCGGAGTGGAGGTCCATGAGGAATTGTTGCGCCGCGACTGGTTCATTCCCACGGTGTTTTTAGCCGGCGACTGGAATGTTAGACTGGTGGTCAATGCGATGCGGGCCGGGGTGGACAGTCTTCTAGCGAAACCGTTCGATCCCACGGAGGTGGTGGATGCCGTGGCATCGGCATTACAACGGTCCAGGGATAGACAGCAGGATGACACTACAAGAGTCAGACGTGTAAATCTCAAATTTGGGTGTGATCGTATTCATCGCGCCGGTGACCGTAGGGCCACCCTCCATTCTCTCAATCCGTTTTAGAGTTTTTGGGCAAGCCTGGCAAACAGCGCGCAAGTTCTCGGGCGCTCACCGATGCGAACATCGGTGACCATCCTTGCCCGTTCAACTCCCTGTGGCCGGCGAGTTTACCGCCAGCCACCTGCCCAGCGAATCGGCCAGGGCATGGAGCGAAACGGGCTTTGCCAAGTAGTCATTCATGCCTGCGGCGATGCAGCGATCCCGGTCGCCGCGCATCGCATGGGCAGACGGCTCTCGTGGCGGGGGTAAGGACTACTCAGCAAGCCTGCGCTGTGCTGCAGTCCGGCCGGCGCAGTCCGCGGCTGCCGCGGGTTTGGAGCTGTGCGATCGAGTGGCTGGGCTTAGTTAGGAAGGCTGCGCCACTGGGCACCCACGCGCGGGTCGCCCAGCGCGCGCAGCAGGTGCTGCAGTGCGCGGCGGTAATTCGGGAAGGGCTTGATTTCCTCGGGCGTCTGCGGGGTGAGTTCGGAGGCGTGGTGCGGCAACTCCGGGTGCGGCAACGCCATGTGCAGGTGATGCACGCCGTGGAAGGGCTCGTGTAACAGCGAAAAGGCAAACAGCTTGCCGGCCCAGCCATGTGCCACCACGCTGCGGGTGGAACTGATGACCGTATCACCGGTAAGGCCGACGTGTTCGATGTACTTGCGCCAGCTTTGGAGATTGCCCGCCACAAACGAGGGCAATAGGTACATCCACTGAAAAAATCTCCACACGTGGAACCACGCGACGGCGCTTAGAATGACGCTCCACACGCTGACAATCAGCAGCAATTCGGCCCAGATGCGCCGTCGCACCTTCCGGCTGCGGATCGGTGAGCCCTTGCGCAGGAATGCACGCAGGAATAGCAACGGCAGGTAGCCGCAGACCACGAATTCCTGGCGGGCGCGGCACTTGGATTTGACCCACTCGCGGCGCGAACCTTCGAGATACCGGCCGTTGGCGTTCTTGCTGACGATGCCTTCCAAGCCGTTGGCGCAGGCCTGTGTGAAGAGTTCCCGGCCGGCGTCCGCCGGCCAGGTTGTGGAGCGGCGCACCGGTCCCGCCTCGTCACTGACGAGTTCGGCGAGGTGATGCAACCGGTCTGACAAGGGGAGGTCTCGCAGATTGCGGCCATCGAGATGCAACAAATCAAAAGCAACATAGGTGATGGATTCGCAGCGTCCGGATTGCAACGCGGCCTGGAGCTCGCCGAAGCGCGAGCGCCCCTTGTCATCGAACACCACCACTTCGCCATCCATCACGAAATCGTTGCGGGACAGTGCGGACAGGTGCCTGGCGAGATCCGTGAAGCGATGGGTCCAATCCAGCTCGTTGCGGGTGAAAAGCCGCAGCTTTCCGTCACGTTGCACCGCGAGCAATCGATAGCCGTCGAACTTGATCTCGTGCAGCCATTGCCCGCCCGTCGGGACGGTGGGAACCACACGGGCGAGCTGCGGGGCGACGAACCTCTCCGCATTGACGCGCTCGTTGCGGATGCGCGCGTGGTTCTTGCTATCGACCAGGTGAAGTTCGATATCCGCGCGCTCCTCAGCGCTGGCGAGCGATACCGGTATGTTCACCAAGCCGAAGGCAATCGCGCCATTCCAAAGTGAGCGGGCCATGGGTATTTTGGGTTAGATGTTGGATCGCGCCGCTTGCGTCCCCTGGCGCGGTGGCCCGGGATCTTGCACCGAGGCGCAGGCGCACTATCTCGAGGCTTTCGAGCGGCCGGCTGAACGAGCCGGTTTGCGTCCCGAGCCGGCCTTCTTGCCGCCACCGCTCACCTTGTTGACCGTGGCCCAGGCGCGCCGCTCCGCCTCGTCCTTGGCGACCCCCTTTTCTTCGTAGCTTTCCTCGATGTGTTCGGCCTGTCGAATTTGCTTCCCGGTATAACTCTCTTTGCTGCCGCGTGGCATGACTGGGTTTCCTTTCGTGTTAGATCCAAGTGAGGGCATTCCGCAACGCCCTTGCCATAGATTTAGCAGTTCGCGTGCCAATCCAGCCAAGCTCGGCACCGGCCCCGCGGTCCATGGCCCCCGCTCTCCGGGAAAAACGCCGCACACTCAGCGGTGTGCGGCGTCCGTTCCTGGCGGTTCACGAAGGGGCCTTAGGGCTTGCCACAGCAATCCTCGATCGCCCGCTCGACCATCTCGCGGCTTTGGCCGGTGCGCTTTTGAATCCGGCCGATGAGCTCCTCCTCCTTGCCTTCAACATAGGTGAGGTCATCGTCGGTGAGCTGAGCCCATTTCTGCTTGAGTTTGCCCTTGGCGATGTTCCAGTTTCCTTTGAGTTCGAGTGTTTTCATTGGGGTTCGTTTGTTAGTTTGTGGCGCCAGCCAGCGGCGGCACCCGCCGCCGCGTGCCAGCGACTGGGCTATTAGCATATCTCATGCCATTTGGGCCGCGGCAGCTAAACTCCTCTCCGTTGATGGCAAAGCCGGCGCGCCTCGCGGGATGCCCGACAGCCGCCATAAGTGCCGGCTGCGATGACGGCTTTCACTGGAACCTCGCGGCGGAGGGACCATCCATAAGCGGCAACACCTGGCAGACCGCAGGGAATCTCGAATCCCAACTGCGGGCCGTCACGAGCATTGTGTTCAAGGCACCGCCCGGCCCGACGTGCCCGCCGCCAGCGGGGCGATATGCACGACATGTCCCGGCCGCGCGCTGCGTAATGCAATCCCGTTTGTCCGGCTGCCTCGCTGGGTCCGCCTGAATTTTTCATTGCAGCCACACGAGTTGAACCAATTCTTCAAACCCTTGCATACGGATTGCTGGAGAACTTCCGCGCCAGATGTCGTTTTCCCGGCGCGCATGAAACCCCACCCATCCGTTTAAAAATCATGAAACTTTCAATTCCCATAGGCATTACCGGCGCGGCATTGATACTGCTGATTGGTGTCGCAGTCGCGGCAGGCAATTCCACCCCAACAGCCGCCGACAAGGGTTCCGGCGACCAAAAGGCCAGCAAGGCGATCGGTTCGGCGGTGCTCACCCCCATGACGAGAAGCTTGGCAGCGTCGAAGACCTCGTGGTCAACTTGGCGCGCGGCCGCGTCGTTGCCGTGGTCATTGCATCCGGCGGATTTCTCGGCATTGGCAACGAGTTGAGCGTCGTGCCGTCCCAGGCCTTCAATCTCGGCGACAATATGAAGATGCTGCGCCTGGACACGACCAAGGAGCGGCCAAGACCTCGAGCTCACCCGCAAGATCCGCCAGAACATCGTCAGCGATTCCAGCCTGTCGTTCGATGCCAAGTACATCAAGGTCATCACGGCCGGCGGCAAGGTGACTTTGCGGGGGACCGTCTCGTCCACGCGAGAAATGCAAGAGATTGCCGCCATCGCGGAGAAATTCACCATTGCTGAGAATGTAACCAACCAGCTCGAAGTGAGGTAACAACCATGTCTAACCACCAATCACGACCATGAAAAACAACTCGGTATATGCCACCGCCAGTTCCTACGAACCTGTGTCACCTCCTTGGAGTCGGTGCACTGATTGCACCGATTCCAACGTATCGGCAGTTTGGGTGCCAGGCACCCGGCCTTGGCGTCCAACAATCGCGGGCGGGGTAGTGAAATACAGGTCATCCCCGGACGCCCGCGACGCCGGTTCGCCCGCGGGTTCGTTTAGGCATCAGGTTCGGCATCTATGAACGACGATCCACTTGCGAAATATCTCCATCAACACATCACGGGTGTCGACGAAGCCGCACAGGTGATCAAACATCTATATCTCACAACATCAGAGCCCACCAGAAGGGACTCCTTGTTGCTGCTCAAGAAGATGGCGGAGCGCGACCGCCGCACGCTTGAGGATCTCCTGGCTCTCGTCGACCAACCATCAAACACGCCCGCCGGTGCTCCAGCGGAACCCATGGCGGAGGTCACGTCGATCAAACTGGGACATGGGTTGGAGGCTGGCCACCTAGACTTGGACGGCATGCTCGAAACGCTCGCCCTTGAAATGCTTGCCCTCGTCCTCCACGGCAAACGCTTGCTGTGGCTGGCCCTCAGGGAGGTCCAGCCGTGGATTGAGGCATGGGTGGATTTTGATTTTGGCGAGCTTGAACGTTCCGCCACGATGCAACGGGATCGTGTGGATCGTTGGCGAATGGAAACCGCACTCAAGTAGTCGGTTGGAAACTCTAACTCTAAAATCACATGCCCAATAAGTCCAAAGACAAAGGAAGTCAAAAGAATGTGAGACCCGCGCAGTCCCAAGACCGCCAGCCGGGCACCGAACACGAGCTCCGACCTGCGCCGCGCTCCGAGAATCCAGAACTGCGCGGCAGCGGGCGGCTCACTGGACGGGTGGCTCTGGTTACCGGTGGCGACTCCGGTATCGGCAGGGCCATTGTTCTAGCCTTCGCACGCGAGGGCGCGGATGTGGCGGTCGCCTATCTCGAAGAGGACGAGGACGCCCGCGAAACCGCGGGGCAGGTCACGGCGAAAGGGCGCAGATGCCTGCTTTTGAAATGTGATGTGTCTGACCGCCAGGCCTGCGAGAAAGCCGTCGCCGCAACCGTGAAGGAATTCGCTCATCTTGACATTCTCGTCAACAATGCCGCAGAGCAGCACCCGCAGTCGACCATTACGCAGATTTCCAGCGAGCAGTTGGCGAAGACATTCCAGACCAATGTGTTTGCCATGTTTTTCCTCACTGCGGCCGCGCTTCCCCATCTACGACAGTCACCGGCAGCCGCGATCATCAATACTACCTCGGTTACCGCCTATCGGGGCAGCCCCACCTTGCTGGATTATTCCAGTGCGAAAGGAGCCATTGTTAGCTTCACGCGATCCCTCGCAAGCCAACTCGCTCCGGAAGCCATCCGCGTCAACGGCGTGGCTCCCGGTCCCATTTGGACGCCGCTGATTGCAGCTTCCTTCACGCCTGACGAGGTCGCCGCATTCGGGTCCGATAGCCCCTTGGGGCGGGCTGGCGACCCTTGGGAATGCGCCGAATGCTATGTCTTTCTGGCGAGTGCTGCGGCAAGCTATATGACGGGTCAAGTACTCCACCCAAATGGTGGCGAGATCATCAATGGTTAGCGAGGTTTCGCCTCAGACCCAAGACACAAGACGCCAAGAGGCAAGACCAAAAACTTGAACTAACTACATGCCCTTTCGCCCTTCAAGGACTCTAGAGCAACTCCCGCCAGTTGGGTGAACCGGACGATCCGATTGCACGAGCCCGGCAGGAAAGTAAAAAGGGGTTAACGCAGGGCCATGCCGAAGCAGGCGCAGCGTGGCGGGGTTGCCATGCTCGCCGAGGCGCGTGAGCACCACGCCCACTTTGGGGATGAGGCAACCGGGCCCGGGCCGGCCGTGCCGGCCCTGCAGGGCGTCGTGGTGTCCACGGCCCGCCCGCCAAGGTTGAGGAAGAGCCACAGCCGAGTATGCCGCATTCAATCAGGGGCTGATCTTGCGACCTAAGTCCGCAGGCTCCACGAAGCCAAACTTCCCATTCCTGACAGTCGTCATCGGGGGACTGAATTCGCTTTTTCTAATTCACGTGTTGCGGGGATACCTCGGGCGTGCGACAGTCGTTGGAGAGTACCCGCGCGGCGTCCCGCCCTAGCCAATTGTCTGCCATGACTGTTCCACTTTCCAATTCCGCCACTCTTGAGCCGGGTGCCAGTAGCCCTCCTCCTCCCTCCGTTTCTCAAGCCGCTAGTAACCTGCGCGCCGCCGCCGTGGGAAAGGCCCACGAAATCGCCCACCGCGTCAGCACCCAGGCATCCGCACTCAAGGAACGGGCTATCGAATCAGCGCATCATTTCCGCGAGGTCGCCAGCGAAAAGGTCGGCCAACTCAAAGCCACTGCCGCGGAAACAGCCGGTGCGATCAAGCATACCACGGCCGATCGGGCGCATCGCCTGCAGGAAACCGCTGCGGAGCAATGGCGCGACACCCGCGTTGTGACCAAGGAGGTCCGTATCACGGCCGAAGACTACATCTGCCAGAATCCCACCAAGTGTGTTGTCGGAGCTTTCGGCTTTGGCGTGCTCATCGGTCTGCTCGTCCGCCGCTAGACCGGCCTGTCCCTCCTGCAATCAAGCTCGTCACCATCCCCCTCTCGACCTGGATTGACCGCACGCAACCTCATGAGCGCATCCCCCGGCATGCCGTCCGCAACTCCTCCCGAAGCTTCACCGCATCGCGCGCAGGCGTCGGCACCGGCAGGTTCGATTGAGGCGCTCAGCGCCTTGGTCGGTTCGCGCATCGCGGTGATTCAACTTGAATCAAGAGTTGCTACCCGCCAGGCCGGCGAACTCGTCGCCCTAATCGTCACCGTGGCGCTCGCTGCGTTTTTCGCTTGGGCGCTGCTCCTTGCCGGCGCTATTGCCGCCCTCGCCGCAACGTCCGGGTGGTCGTGGCACTGGATCGCCCTGGCGGTGGCAGCGGTGCACGTCGCTGCTGCCGCTATCGGCCTGCAGAGGGCCAAATCCGCCGCCCGCCCCGCATTCCCCATCACCCGCGCTGAATTCAACAAAGACCGCGAATGGCTCCGCACGCTCAAAACACCCCGGAAATCGAACACTTGATTCGTCTCAGTGCGGACTCCCGCAGCCGCTTGAATCAGGCAGCCTTCGCCCTCCGGCAGCGGCTTGACGTGCCGCGCCGCGCACTGCATTCCCTGCGCAGCCACCCCGTCGCTTGGCTGGGCGGCTCGCTTGCCACCGGTGTCGCCGCCACCTTCCTGTTCCGCCATAAGGCCGCACCTCCTCCTCCCTCAGCTGTGACCATACCTCGGCGCGGCTTGCACGTTGTGCTCGGTTCGCTGGCTCTAACCGCCCTCCGCCCAACGGTCAAAGCCTGGCTCGCCGTCCAGCTCCGAGAAGTCCTCTCCGCCCGCCTTCACGCCCGCGCCGGGGCTCGCACCGCAGCTACCCCCTCCCGCCGCACCCGTCTGCAAAGCCCGCGCTAACGTTGCCCAACCCTTTGCTTTGTGACCTCCCATCCCACCAACCATCCCACGCCATCGGGTGCTACGGCTCATCCCCTCAGTGCCGTGGCCCTGAGCGGACCAGCATGTGCGAGTAGGACGCTCGCGCCACGGTCGGAGCGGCCGTCCTTCCCGATCCAGACGGGTCTGAGGCGAAGGCTCGCTCGATAAATGATTGGACTAATTGAAAATCGCTGCGAATTTGTGCTAGGTGTTAGTTGTTACTGGATTCCGGCGTCGGTGGCCGTGATCGGCGAAAAGGTGTGCAGCCCCTCACCCGGTTCATTGCTCTCTTGCCGTTGCAAAAACTCAAACAGCTTCGCCGCCCCGAACAGAAACAGCGCTGGGGGTGCCAGCGCCGAAAGCACGCGCACTTGCGTGACGAGGATAGCACGCACAGGAAGCCGATGCAGAAAATAGCCGGCTGCGACTGCACCGAGCACCGCTGTCGTCGGAGACTTCCGAATCTGATTCTGCCAATGCCGATAACGGTCGCGGATGCCTTGCTGCGCGTTGCACAACAAGACCCTGACCCCTTCCTCCACGGACAGCGGAGATTCCGGCTGGTTTGATGTTGCGGTCATGGCTTACCAGAATTTGAGGTTGCTACCGACCCGACCGATCTGCCCGGACAAGGAGTCAACAGTGCGTCCGGGATTGAAGCGATGCAGTCGATCAATTGCTTTTCCCGCTCCATCCCGCGCCGAATCATATCCCTCATGCAGACGATGTGCGACGGGCGCGAGCGCGGCGAGGATGGCCTCGCGCGCGGAAGCCAATGCCTCATCCACATATCGTTCACGGAATGTAGGCTGCCGTCGGGCCATCATGAGCATGCAGCCGATGGCCGCACCGAAGGCGACGGCTCCTACGACAGCGAGTCCTGGATTCTGCCGCACATACTCCTTGGAGGTCGCCAATGCGTCCTGGGTCTTCAGAGCTGCGGATTTATATATGTCGTTGGCAGTGGCCGTGGCGCTGTGCGCCACGGCCTTGGCGGCGTCCACCGCGTGCTGTCCATATTCCTTGGTGCGTTCCAAACCTTCCTCGACTTTTGACGAGAGCGTTTGAGAGGTGTCCTTCACCGCATCCGCGAGATCGGTGGCGGCGTCTCTTGCGACGCCGCTAACATCCTTCGCGCTAGCGGTGACACGGTGGGAAGCTTCCTCACCAACCTCAGTGGCTTGCCGGCCAATTTCATTGGCTGCTTCTGACGGTTGGCTCATGATTGGCATGGATTCGATGTTCATTGGGTTGGGTGGTTGTTGGTGTTTTGTCGACGGAAGTGAAGTGCCTGCCAGTGTGACGAGAATACGCCCTATGCAAATCCGCAGCAATGGGGTTAAACTCTGGGGTGGTGCCAACACAACCTCTCGCGCAAGGGTGCGCTGTCTTTCCGCGGTAGTCAGTCATCGCTTGGGCTAGCCGCATTGTGCACTTGTGTCAGCTCTCTCATCGATTGCCAGTTATATCAAGAGCAGTCTCGATATCTCGCAACCGTTCGTGGAATAGCCTGATGAGATTGCACACCACGAATGGCATTCTTTCATCCGGATTGCCAGTTTCCATGTCGACACTGAATCCGACGCCGTCCAGGGCGGATTCCAGCTTCATAATGTACTCCGAAGTTGTCTTCTGTAGTTCTGTTATGTCCATCGTTTTGTTTGTTGTGAAATACCCGGATTGAAAGTGGCGCTCATCGCGGAGAACATACAAATCGAGATCATTTTCGCCTATTCGGTAAATCGGAGAAGCGAACCGCGAATCTGCTGAAGGTTGGCATACGGGATTTTAGTAGACGCATGCCTCAGCTGGAGTGTTCCAGCGTAGTCACCCGCGCGGCATCACAGCGTCCGCCGACCATCTGCCCGGCCCGGTGAGCAGCAGGAATAACAGGCCGAACCACATGGCGAAATCCGTCCGTGCCTCACGCACCATACTCAGGAAACTGTAATAATTCTACTAAGTTATTTGTTTGATCGCAATATTTTCTCGGCTTTTTCTGATAGAGCTATCTTCGACTTTGATGCTATCCTTCGCCTCCGGTGCCGCTTCTCGACTTGTTCAACAATGGCTTCCAGCGAGGGGCGCGCGCGAAAATACCAGTCGAGCAGTTGCACCACATCGCGGGTGCTGAGCAGGGTGTTTTTTCCACTGAGCATTCGCTCTTCCATCATGAATAGTCCGGCCAATGCCACCATGGCCATGTGTCGATGCCATCCATTCCATAGGCGCATCTGATAGTCGGCCATGCCAAGGTGGCTTTTGGAGTTTTGGAAGTTGCGCTCGATAAAGTGGCGCTGTCCCTGGTGCTTGGCTAGTTGCTCCTGCGTGGTGGCAGGTGGCGCGTTGCTGAGTGTGTGTTTGATTTCTCCGCCTTTGTCTTTGCTTACAAGTAACCACCATTCGCGCGGAGCCTGTCCTCCGGCAGGCCATATCCACACGCGGCACGCCAGACTGTCGACTATGACAGGGCCGTTTTCGCCATCCCGTATCTTGATGCGCTTGGACTTTTCCCACGATGCCTTGAGGCTGGTAAGCTCGCTGATTTTGATTGCCCCGTGTTTGCCTGGACTGGTGGGGCGCTTGTCGCCCTGGGGTTTGCTAAGCCAGATATACGTATTCTTGGGGGTGTCGGCGTAAAATTCACGGCCGCGATCGTCAATCCAGCATAGAAAGGAGACGTCACGTCCGTAGAAACTATCGACCCCGATGCGAGCATATTGAACGCCGTGGGTGTCTGCTTGCTCGATGAGTTCGCGGGCGAGGTCGATTTTGGTAACCTTCCTGATTTTGTCCTTCGGAATGCCTGCTTTGAGGCAGCGCTTCTCGTTTTTGGCCCAGTCGGGGGGAAGCAGCAGGCTTGCTCCTATGAGGGTCGCATTGGCACCGTTTGATAGGCTGCTAAACACACCAACCTGGCAGTTGTCGACTTTGCCCATGCGGCCGTTGTATTGGCGGGCAACCGCGGCTGAGGATTTGCCTTTCTTGGTGAAGCCCGATTCGTCAATCGCCAACATGGTGTCAGGGTGATTTCCTATACGCTGGTTGGCTTGCCTGGCCGCGTGTGCAAATACATCATCATATTTCCACTGGCTGCCTGTCATGAAGTTCTGGATGTCTTGGGCCTCGGTGTCGTTCGCCGCGTCAGCTATAGCCTCCGAGTTCTTCCGGGGCGTTTCCGAGAGCAGTCCTTGTAGATACGTCCTGGCGTGAACGGCGTTGTTCTCGGCACGCTTCTTGGTGGGGGCGAACAGATGGGTGATCATGCCGAAAAACGCATTGAGACGCGTGGCGACACCTGTGGCCGTGAGGCTGATTTCATTTTTTTTCACCGTCGCGGGGACGGTACGTTAGTTGGTTAGTAGCGGAAAATCAGGCTGATCGTCCGCCGCGAAAGATTTGGCGGGGTGCGGAAAAATGTCAACATTTATCTTAACTTTTCTTAACCTAGTAGAATTAAAGTAACCAAAGGGATTGGCATCACTCAATGCCGTTCCAAGTCGGCAAACTATCCACCCCCATCACTCAAGCAAGCCCGAAAAGAAGGATTGGCGCAACAGCAGCGCCGGGCGACCTGGCGTCGTATGCGAACTGCCTCCCCGGAATCGACAGGAAACCAGGGAGGCAGCAGTACCAACCCGCCTGGTGTCCAGCTCAGTCGGCAACCGACTCATCAACCTGGTGCCAGACGACCTGTTCGGGTATGCGGATGGCAGCCTGTTGCGAAGGGTGTTTCAAAACCTGATTACCAACGCGATCAAATACAGCCCGAGCGGAGAAATTGGCATTGGAGCCCGGCAGCTGGACGCGGAAGGAGTCATCGAGTGTTCGGTCAGCGACAACGGTGCGGGTATTCCTAAAGCCTTCTCGAGAAAGTCTTCGTGAAGGGCGAATCCGACCCGGGCGATGCAGGGGGGGACTGGCTTGGGCCTCGCCATCGTTAAAACCATCACTGGGGCTCACGGTGGGAAGGTATCCGTGGAGAGCGATGAACGAGTCGGATCGACCTTCAGGTTGTCACTTCCCACCAAGGCAACCGCCAACCGGTTCTAACAGAAAAAATGCGGGCAACGGCTCGGATAGCATCTGTCGTGTCATCGACGCCTCCAGCTAGGGAATGGGCAAACAACGCATGAAGGCAAAAGTCATCAAGAAGATTTCAGGTGCTGGCTGGCAACAATCTGACGGGCGAGGCTTTGGAGGGCACGGTTCATGGCGGTGACGCGGCCGGCCATGGAAACCGGGGCGGAGGAGATTGGGACTACGATGCGGAAGAAGTGGGGGGGGGTTTCCTTGCCGTTGACCGGTTGGAGTTTCCAGGTCCCTTGCAGGATCAACGTGTTGGCCGCGTCCGGTTCGAATTGGGTGAGATTGAGTTCCAGCAGTGTAGTGTAGTCGAGGGCGGTGAAATTTTCCACGGGCCGGATGTTCATGGAGCCGGTGAGGCGGCTGAGATTGCTGGCCGTAACACGGGAAACCGCGGCGCTCAACGACTCGGCCCACAGGTCAAGGTCACTCAGCACGAGCTCATCTCCCTTGCGGGTGACGAGTTGCTGGCGGTCCAGATACTCGGGGAGCGAGGGGCGTTTGATCGCGATGGCTGGCGCGGAGGATGTTAGAGGTCGCTCGGCAACGAGGGGATCGAGCATGTGGCGGACGGCGAGGTCCTTCACGGGTTGGAGTACGCCGCAAGCGCTGAGCATCAACAGCAGGCATGGCAAGATGCGATGGAGTTTCACGGTGTGTGGTTCTTCCCGCTGAGGAGGGCGTTTGGGTTGCGTTTTAGATCGTTGGCGAGGTCCTTGAGGGCCCGCGTGGCACGTTCGGCTTCATCCATCACATTCTGCATGCGCAATAGCACGGGCGAACGTGGATTTGCTATCTTCGATACATCCGCCGCCGCCACGTCGATCTTGGCCAGTGCCGCATTGGCCTGTTGCATGACTTTTTCCAAATCCTGTATCAGTGGATCCATGCCTTGGTTGGCCCTCTTTGCTAGAATATCGATCTGGGTGATGGCTTCGTCCAGACTGTCGATGGAGTTGGTTAGTTTTTCGTTTCCGGTTAGGGCGCGCACGTCCGCGGTGATGGCCACAAGATTGTCGCTGATCTGCTGCATATTAAGGGCTGCGATCTGCGTCTTGGCACTGGTAAGCATGTCGCGCAGTTCTGTCATCACGCTGGCGATATCGAGGCTGTTGAACTTCTTGAGTCCAGTCGCGATGCCGGATACAAGTTCATCGATTTCCGTACCGACGGTGGGCACCGTGGGATAGGGTGGTTTGGCGACTGGTTGATAAGTGAAGCTTTCAAGCTCGGGCAGGATGTCGAATTCGATATATAGTTGGCCGGTGAGCAGACTTTGCTGTTTCATGCGGGCGCGCAGGCCCTCGCTGACGGCTTGTTTCACCCCGGCCTCGGAGGCGAAGTCGATGCCAGCGCCGGAGGTCGAGCCGACGGCGGCCAGGCCCTTGTCGGAGAGTTGCACCACGACGGGGCTGATCTTGTGG
>Ga0118677_10007822_pt1 | contig 17468 bp, 13 predicted proteins | sample AliMusrvi5mmetaG_FD_86154 | JGI IMG/M metagenome (GOLD analysis project Ga0118677, IMG submission 86154) | reverse complement strand
CGTCGATGAGGACCTTGTATTTGTCCTTGAGCGCTTTTTGGAGTTTGGCGACATCGATGTTTTTGTTGTTCTTGATGCAGGAAAGCGTGATGGACTCGTAACCGGCCTTCGGGAACATCTCGAAGCCATTCCGCTTCACCCAGTCGCGCACCATGCCGGCCATCTTCAAGTGCCGGGCGTACCGGTTGTCGAGGCCTTCCTTCTCGATCTGGTCGAGTTTGAACTTCAAGCCGTAAATGTGCGGGATGCTCGGCGTGCTCGGCGTCATGTTCTTGTCATGGTTCGCCTTGAATTCCACGAAGTCAAAGTAGTAGCCGCGCCCTGGCACGGTCGCCGCCTTCTTCAATGCCTTGTCGCTGACTGCCAATACCGCCAGTCCCGGCGGCAACGCCCACGCCTTCTGCGTGCCGGCCAGCAACACGTCGATACCGAGTGCATCGCATTCGATTTTCACGCCGGTCATGGAGCTGACCGCGTCCACGATGAACAGCACGTCCGGATATTTCTTCATCACCGCGGCGATGTCAGCGAGTGGGTTCATCAAGCCGGTGGAAGTTTCGTTGTGAATCAACGTAAGCGCATCGAACTGGCCGGTCTTTAATTTCGCATCGATCATTTCCGGCAAGATCGGCTGGCCCCACTCGACTTTGAGCGCTTCGGCCTCTTTGCCGCATCTTTTCGAGACATCGAACCATTTATCCGAGAACGCGCCGCAGCAGCAGTTCAGCACTTTCTTGGCGACGAGGTTGCGGACGGCGGCTTCCATCACGCCCCACGCCGACGAGGTGGAAATGAAGACCGGGTTCTTGGTGAAGAGGACTTGCTGGAGTTTGGGTTGCATCGCGGCGTACAAATCTTGGAAACCGCTGCCGCGATGGCCGATCATCGGTTGGCTCATGGCGGCAAAGGTTTCGTCGGACACCTCGACCGGGCCGGGGATGAATAATTTCACATGTTTGTTGGGCATGGTGTAATCCTTTTTTCTTGTGGCACAACGTGCACCTCTCCGGTATAAGATTCCCAGTCAATTCGCAACTTTTTTCCACGGAGGACAACATGCCCAAGACGTTGAACGTTGGAATGGTCGGTTATAAATTCATGGGCCGCGCGCACTCAAACGCGTGGCTGAAGGCCGATAAATTCTTCGACCTCAAAGCCCGCCCGGTCATGAAAATGATTTGCGGCCGTGACAAAGCCGGCGTCGCCGATGCCGCGCACCGCTGGGGCTGGGATCAATTCACCACCGATTGGCGCCATGTCGTCAACGACCCGACCATCGACATCGTGGACATCACCACGCCCAACGACACGCACGCCGAAATCGCCATCGCCGCCGCCAAGGCCGGCAAAGCGATCCTCTGCGAGAAACCGTTGGCGCTGGATGTGGCGGAAGCCCGGGAGATGGTGGCCGTCGTCAAGCGCGCCGGCGTCACCAACATGATCTGCCACAATTACCGGCGGATTCCCGCGCTCGTTCTCGCCCAGAAGATGATCAACGCCGGCGACCTCGGCCAGATTTACCATTACCGGGCGCGCTATGCGCAGGACTGGATTGTGGACCCGAGCTTCCCGCTCGTCTGGCGGCTCCAGAGCAAGATTGCCGGCAGTGGCGCCCACGGCGACATCAACGCCCACATCATCGACATCGGCCGGTTCCTCATTGGCGAATTCGCCGAAGTCTGCGGCCAGATGGAAACCTTCATCAAAGAACGCCCCCTGCCCGCCGCGCAAGGCGGCCTCAGCGCCACCGGCTCCAAGAAACTCGGCAAAGTCACCGTGGACGACGCCGTGTCGTTCATCGGCCGCTTCAAAAACGGCGCGCTCGCCAATCTCGAAGCCACCCGCTTCGCGCTCGGCCGCAAAAACGGCATCCAAATCGAAATCAACGGCAGCAAAGGCTCGCTCCTCTTTGATTTGGAAGACCTCAACCGCCTGCAATACTATAATGATGCCGACCCGGCTGACCGCAAAGGCTTCCGCGACATCCTTGTCACCGAAGGCGGCGGCGTCCATCCCTACATCAACGCCTGGTGGCCGCCCGGCCACATCATCGGCTACGAACACACCTTCGTGCACACGATTGCCGACTTCGTCAACGCCGTGGCCGACAAGAAGCCGGTCAAACCCGACTTCCAAGAAGGCCTGGCGAACCAGATTGTCCTCGCCGCCGTCGAGAAGTCCGCGAAAACGCACCGCTGGATCAAGCTATAAGCTTAGGGAATCATGATTCCCTGTTGGGGAATTATAGTTCCCTAGTAATATTTCGTGAATCTAGAGTCGTAATATGCAATCCATTACTGGGGAATCGCAATTCCCTGGTCATGGATTGAGAAAATTAAGTCATGGATTGCACATTCTTAATGGGGAATCATGATTCCCTTTCGGGGAATTAGAATTCCCTGCCTATTTTTCGCTTCACATTGCTCGAATTATGCGTATTTATTAAGAAATGCGCAAAGCACCGAAGGATGTGGCGGCCAAACTCACGACTATTTTGAATGCGTGGAAGACATTGCAGCCGGCCAAGACGTTTGGCGGCATGACCTATGACCAGTTCGTGGCCAAGATCCAACCCTCGTTTGATCACCGCAAGACGATTGCGGATTTGCAACTCGACCTGATCGGCGCGCAGGACCGGCGCGATGACGCCGACAAGATCAGTTTGAAAGCCGCCGCGCTGGTCGTCAACGGCGTCAAAGGTGATCCCACCGAAGGCGACAACAGCGTCCTGTACGAAGCGATGGGTTACATCCGCAAAAGCGCCCGCAAGACCGGCCTGACCCATAAAACCAAATCCGATTGACGCGGCGCCGCTGGAGTCTCACAATATTTCCATGATGACAACCCCGACAGTGCATGACTTGGCGAAGATGATTGACCACTCGTTGCTGCATCCGACAATGACGGATGCCGACTTGCGCAAAGGTTGCGAGCTGGCCCGGCAATACGATGTCGCTACAGTTTGCATCAAACCGTATGCCATCAGTCTTGCCAAAGACATCCTTGCCGGCTCGGATGTGAAAGTCTGCGCGGTGATCGGGTTTCCGCACGGCAACAGCACCACCGGCATCAAGGTCATCGAAGCCGAAGCTGCCGTGTTGGCCGGCGCGCCCGAGATTGACATGGTTGCCAACTGCGGCAAAGTGCTCGGCGGTGATTGGGAATACGTCGCGCGTGACATCCGGTTGGTCAACGAAATCGTCACCGCCAACGGCGGCATCCTCAAGGTGATTTTCGAGAACGACTTCCTCAACGACGAGCACATCATCAAGCTCTGCCACATCTGTTCGGAGATCAAAGTCGCGTTCGTCAAAACTTCGACCGGTTACGGTTTCGTCAAAACGGCCAACGGCGACTACAACTACAAAGGCGCCACCGAGCACCACCTCAAATTGATGCGCCAACATTGTCCGCCGACCGTCCAGATCAAAGCCGCCGGCGGCGTCCGCACACTTAATGATTTGCTCAAGGTCCGCGCCCTCGGCGTCACCCGGGTCGGCGCCACCGCCACGGCGCAGATTCTTGAAGACGCCAAGAAACGGTAAAGACCAATCCAAATGAAACAATTACTCATTGCCGTAATTCTCAGCGGGCTGTTGTTGTCGGGTCGGGCGCAGGAGCCGCAACGGCCACCCGAACACTTGACCATGACGCTGGCGTGGATCGCTGATGCCGGCGAACCAAACCAGTATGTTTTCGTGGTCAACGGTGTGGTGGCCTACAAGACCGTTGCCGGCTTGAAGCGTTACCTGAAGAACGTGCCCAAAGGCTCAACGCTCACCTGGGATCACGGCTGTTGCCGGATCGGCAGTGGCCCCGAACTCAGCACGCCCGAAGAACTGAAGAAGTTCGAGGAATTTTGCGAATCCATCGGCCTAAAGTTTGTCCTCGTCCCCTCAGGCTAGCCGGCCGCGTTTAAATCACCGGCAACTCCGACATTGCACGGCGGTGGCGGGGTCGGTAATGTTCGCGAAAGGAGCGCTCAACATTATATTCTATTCCCAATGCAAATTTGCTGCTGCCGTGGCAGCGGCGGTTGTCATCGTTGCCGGTGCCGGGGTGGCGGTGGCGCAAAAATCAAACGCCCCGGCCAATCCGCCACGCACGGCGGTTGAACCACACTTGTTTGCGCCACAGCGATTGGCCCAACTCAACCTGACCGCCGACCAGCAGCAGCAAATTGCCGATCTGGAGGCCGGGACGTTGGCGAAGCTCAAAGCGACTTTCACGCCTGCGCAATTCCAACAGTGGTGGCAGAAAAAGGAAACACAATTGAAGCTGATTGATAATCGCCTGAACCTAACCGCCGACCAGCAGGCGCAACTGGAGGACTTGGTTCGGGAGCATATGGCCGAGTTTTTAACAGCGCTCGAACCCATCCTCACGCCCGCGCAATTACAGCAATTGAAACAGAATGAAGCCAAGCACTGGCCCTTCGTCACCGGCTTGAACCTCACCACCGAGCAGTGGACGCAAGTGTCGGACATGAAGCGGGAACAATATGCTGCGATGAAGTCCCAGCTTGAGATGATCCTCGATCCTGAGCAACTCCAACAGTGGGAAGCGCGCCAGAACCTAACCGACGGCTTGAACCTAACCGCCAAACAGCAGAAACAAATAGCGGAAGATGAAGCCAAGGATCTTGCGCAGTTGGAAAAAATCCTCACGCCTGCACAGTTCGGGCAACTATTGCATTAATCTCCGGCATTGCACGGCGGCAGTGATGCCGGTAATGTTCGCGGCGTGAGCGATACCACTGGAACAAACTGGCGGCGCGGGTTTTGGAGTCTCATCGTCACGCAGTTTCAGGGCGCGTTTTCTGACAACGCGCTGAAAACTCTCGTCACGTTCATCGCGCTCGCGGCGGCGACTTCGAGCCGGCAACGCGGTGCGGTGGTGCCGCTACTCGGCATTCTATTTTCGCTGCCGTTCATTTTGTTTTCGATGGCCGGTGGGCATCTGGCGGACCGGTTCAGCAAACGGCACGTCACCATCGGTGTGAAAGTTTTTGAAATCTTGCTGATGCTCTTCGCGCTGGCGGCGTTGTGGTTGAAAAATGTGCCGCTGGGAATGGCGGCAGTTTGCGGCATGGGAATTCACAGTGCGTTTTTCGGGCCGTCGAAGTACGGACTCTTGCCGGAACTCTTACCGGAGAAACAGTTGTCGTGGGGTAATGGCATTCTCGAACTCGGCACGTTCACGGCAATCATTACCGGCGGTGCGGCGGGCGGGTTGCTGTATCAAACATTCAAAGGCCGGCAAGAATTTTCGGCGGTGGTGTTTCTGGCATTGGCCGGGATCGGTTTGGTTTGCAGCTTCGGCATCACGAAGGTGCCGGCGGCGAATCCGCAGAAAAACTTCCGGGCCAATTTCCTCGGCGATCTGTTTCAGCAAATCCAAGCCATCCGGCAAGACCGGGTGCTCTGGCTCGCGGTGCTCGGCAACGTTTATTTTTCGTTCGTCGGCGCGCTGGTGTTGCAGAACGCGATTTTGTTCGGCACCGACACGCTGGCGGTCGGTGAGTTGAAAACAAGTTACCTGCAAGTCGCGCTGGCCATCGGCGTTGGACTGGGCAGCTTCGCGGCCGGTTATTTGTCGGGCGGCAAAATCGAATACGGCCTCGTGCCGCTCGGCGCGGTCGGGCTGACGGTGTTCAGCGCGGCGCTCTGGTCGCCGACGTTGAGTTACCGGGGCGCGCTGGCGGAGTTGGCGGCGCTCGGATTTTTTGGCGGATTTTTCATCGTGCCGGTCGCGGCAATCATGCAACACCGGCCCGCGGCCGGCCAAAAAGGCGCGGTGCTGGCGACCGGCAATCTGCTGTCGTTTGTCGGCATCGCGTTGGCGTCGGGAATTTTTTGGTTGCTGACGGCGGCGGTGGGTTGCACGACCCGGCAAGTGTTCCTGATCAGCGCGGCGTTGACGGCGGGTGCGACGGTGTACGTGGTCTGGCTCTTGCCTGATGCGTTGCTGCGATTTGTGCTCTGGATGCTGACGCATTCGATTTACCGGATCAAAGTCGAAGGCCGCGACAATATCCCGGACAAAGGCGGCGCGCTGTTTGTCTGCAACCACGTCTCGTTTGTGGATGCGCTGCTGATTCAGGCGGCGACCGACCGACCGTTGCGCTACATCATGTTCAAAGACATTTACGATTACCCGGTCGTGAAACCGTTTGCGAAAGCGATGCGGAGCATTCCGATTTCGGCGAAACTTCATCCGCGGGAAATGATCCACGCGCTACGCATCGCCAGCGATGCGATTCGCAACGGCGAGGTCGTCGTGATTTTCGCCGAAGGCCAGATCACGCGCATCGGCCAGCTCCTGCCGTTCCGGCGCGGCTTCGAGCGAATTATGAAAGGTCTCGACGCGCCGATCATTCCGATTTGCCTTGACGGTGTTTGGGGCAGCATTTTCAGTTTCGAGAAAGGCCGGTTCCTCTGGAAGATGCCCCGGTATTTCCCGTACCCGGTGACCGTCAGCTTCGGCAAAGCGTTGCCGGCGACCGCCACGCCGTTTGAAGTCCGGCAAGCCGTGCAGGACTTGGATGTTGACGCTTGGAACAGCCGGCGCAAGCTGCTTTGGCCGCTGCACCGGGCGTTTATCCGCAAAGCGCACCGGCATCGCTGGCGATTTTTCATGGCCGACGGCCAGACAGCCCGGCTGAATTTCGGTGCGGCGTTGACGCGAACAATTTTTCTTGCGCGCCGGCTCCGGCAAGTCTGGCACGGACAAAAAATGGTCGGCATTTTGTTGCCACCAAGCGTGCCCGGCGCGCTGGTCAATTACGCCGCGCTGATGTCCGGTAAAGTGCCGGTCAATCTGAATTACACCGCCAACGCCGAAATCTTGGCCGGTTGCGCCAAACAATGCGACCTGCAAACCGTCATCACCTCGAAGGCGTTTTTAGAAAAGATGAAACTCACGGTGCCGGCAAAACCAGTTTACCTCGAAGAACTCGCCGCCAACGCCGGTATCGGCGAGAAACTTGTCGCGCTCGCATTGTCGTGGTTCTTGCCGCCGAAATTTTTGGAACGCGTGCTCGCCGGTAAAACTGCGACGCTCGACGATCTCGCCACCATCATTTTCTCCAGCGGCAGCACCGGCGATCCGAAGGGCGTGATGCTCACGCATTGGAACATTCGCTCGAATGTCGAGCAACTGGGGCAGACGTTTGCGTTCAACCGCAGTGACAAGATTGTCGGCATCCTGCCGTTTTTCCACAGCTTCGGTTTTACCGCGACCATCGCCGCGCCGGCGGCGCTCGGTTGCGGCGTGGTGTTTCATCCGACGCCGCTCGACGCGCGCGCCATCGGCGAATTGGTGCGCCGGTACCGGTGCACGTTCCTACTGGCGACGCCGACGTTTTTGCAGTTGTACCTGCGGAGTTGCGAGGCGGAAGATTTCGGGAGCTTGCAATATGTGGTGACCGGCGCGGAGAAGTTGCCGGAACGGCTGGCGCAGGCGTTCGAGGACAAGTTCGGCATCCGGCCACTCGAAGGTTACGGCGCTACGGAATGCTCGCCGGCAATTGCGGTCAACACGCACGATTTTCGCGCCGCCGGTTTCCGGCAAGTCGGCGCGAAACGCGGACACATCGGCCATCCGTTGCCGGCGATTGCCGTGCGCATCGTCGATCCCGACACGCGCCAACCGATGCCGCTCGGTCAGCCCGGCTTGCTGCTGGTGCGCGGTCCGAATGTGATGGCCGGTTACCTCGGCCAACCGGAGAAGACGGCGGAAGTTTTGCGCGACGGCTGGTACGTGACCGGTGATGTGGCGACGTTGGACGAGGAAGGGTTTCTGACGATTACCGACCGGCTGACGCGGTTCAGCAAAATCGGCGGCGAAATGGTGCCGCACATCAAAGTCGAAGAAAAATTGCAAGAGCTAGCCGGCGTGACTGAGCAATGTTTTGTCGTTACCGGCGTCCCCGACGAGAAAAAAGGCGAACGCCTCGTTGTCTTGTACACTGTGCCGGATGTGCAGCCGGTCATTGAAAAACTTGCCGGTTGCGATCTGCCAAATCTCTGGAAACCGCGCGCCGATCAGTTTTACCGGGTACCGGCTTTGCCGGTGCTCGGGACCGGCAAGTTGGATTTGCGACAGGTGAAAACGTTGGCGACCGGCTTCAGCGCCACTTCAAAGTGACCGGCGGTTGCGCTTCGGCGTTGAGGGCGTGGAGTTCAAGCCGGGCGCCGTCGTTTTCTAATTGCAGATCCACCCAGCCAGTCGGTCGGCCGGCAGTGTAGACGTAGGCGACGGGTGGGAGATTAATTAGGTGCAACCCGTTTTGGTGGGTCACGTGCCAGTCATGAGTATGGCCAAATATGAGAGCTTTGACTTGCCGGCGCGGGTGGAGAACTTCCAGCAATTGCAGGGTGTCAACCAAGCCGGTGGTTTTTTCAGGATTAAATTCGTCGGGGTTGTGGTGGATTAGGATGAGGGCTGGTTTGTCGGCGCGGGCGTCGAGCGCGGCAATCAGCCAGTGGAGTTGGGCCTCACCGCAGCGGCCCGGCATAGCGTTGGTCTGGTTCAGAGAATCGAGAATGAAGAAATTGGCGCGCTCGGCTGGGATGACGCCGACGCAGCGTTTGACGACTGGCGGCTGGTCCGGTGGGAGCGCAAGCAGGAAATGCAAGCGCTGGTCGTGGTTGCCAAGCGCGAGATGCACTGGCAAGCCGGCGCCGCGAATTGGGTCGAGCAAAGCCGTGAGCGCTGCGTAATCGGCGATTTCGCCGGTTTGATGGGAGAGATCGCCGGCAATGAACGCCGCGGACGGCAAAGGGTCGAGGCCGGCCACTGCGCCCGCCACGCGGGTGAGGTTGGCGGCCATGTTGGCGTTGCGGTCGCGGGTTTCGAGTTTGGAATTAATGTGGGTGTCGGCCAACAGGGCGAACCGGTGAGGATTGGTTGTGGGCCGGGCGCCAGCCAAGCGCGGGGCGATGAGTGCGCCGGCCAGTCCGGCAAGCGACCGGGCGATAAATTGGCGGCGCGAAATGGATGCGAGAGCGACTGGCATGACGCCGGTATGTTAGCGCACCGGAGCAGATTCGCAAATGCGATTCTTGCTTTTACTGTTGACCGGTTGGTTTGGCTTCCTTAAAGTCATAAGTAGGTAAATTCCGCGGGAGGTTTCAATGAAATTGAGGCAACTGATAACTGGGATTGTATTGCTGGGCGTCTTGACAGTTTGGACAAATGGAATCTTTGGCCAAACGGAGTCAACGCGCGAGGCGTTTACGATTAAGGACATCCGACAGCAACAAATGGACGCACCGACGTACAGCGGGGCCAGTGGACAACTTGGTGGTCGGACAGCGACGTTGCAACAAAAATGGCTAAAGATTGAGGTTCAATTCGAAAGCCGTCCGGACTGGGCTGATGATGTGCAGGTGAAGTATTACGTGCTGATGAAATACCAAGCGAAAGACCGGATAGAAGAAAAAATGTTTGTTGGCGATGTCACGCATATCAACGTGGCCAAGGGTGGCCAACATTTCTCAGCGATGTTTATGTCGCCGAATGCACTAAAACGGTATGGCGGTGGACAGGCAGAAGTGATAACGGCGCGAATATTTTATAACGGAGCAGTTGTTTCAACAAAGACTGAAGCACCAGGGAAAACTGTTAAGGCTGGTTGGTGGGATGAAAAAACGCCAAATTTAGGATGTTTGCTATCACCTCAAGAGACACCATGGGCGCCAGTGGCTGGCGAGCACTTCGAATTTATTAAGCCAACAGCACGACAGTAATAATAAAACCCATCAGCCACGATGCTTGCCACTGACAAAATCCTCGCCATCGACATCGGCGCTTCGACTATTAAAGTTGGCGAATTTCAGATGTCGAAGACGCATGGGTTGCGGCTGATTAATTTCAACAACGCGGATCTTGGACTGGATCCTGAGCACGAAGAGGATCGCCAGTCGCTCATCGTTACCACGATTCGCAATGCGCTCCGTGAAAAAAACATCAAGACCCGCCATGTGGTGTTTAGCGTCTCCGGACAATCGGTGTTCACCCGGTTTGTCAAATTGCCGCCGGTGGAAGAATCAAAAGTCGAGCAGATCATTCAATACGAAGCGCAGCAGAACGTGCCGTTCCCGATTGATGAGGTCATCTGGGATCATCAATTGTTAGGCAGCACGGAGCAGGGCGAGCTTGAAGTCGTTTTGCTGGCAATTAAGAGCGATATCATTGAAGAATTGAACGAAGGTGTCGAATCGGCCGGGTTGCGCACTGAAATTGTGGACGTGGCACCGATGGCGCTTATCAACGCCGTGCGCTACAACGAAGGCGAAATTGACGGTTGCACCATGGTGATCGACATGGGCGCCCGCACGACCAATTTGCTGTTTTTAGAAAAAAGCCGCATCTACTCGCGCCCGATTCCAATTGCCGGTAACGCCATCACTCAGAGCATTGCCGCTGAGTTTAGCATGCCATTTCTCGACGCTGAACAATTGAAACGTGCCAAGGGTTTTGTGGCGCTTGGTGGCGCGTATGAAGAACCGGCTGACGAACAACAGGCACGGGTTAGTAAAATTATCCGCAACGTAATGACCCGGTTGCACTCTGAGACTGTGCGATCAATCAATTACTGGAAAGGCCAGCAAGGCGGCAAGGCACCCACCCGGTTGTTACTCTCCGGTGGCAGTTCAGTCATGCCGTACGCCGACCGGTTTTTCCAAGAGAAGCTCCAGTTGCCGGTGCAACTATTCAACCCATTTCGGAACGTCGAAATCAGCGAACAAGTATCCCGGGAAGAATTAGCCAAGTGCGCCCATTTCTTTGGTGAGATCGTCGGCCTCGGTCTACGCCGCGTTACCCACTGTCCGCTGGAAGTTAACCTGTTACCAAAGAGCATCCAAGTTCGGAAGAAGATGCAGTTGAAGCGCCCATATTTTTTTGGCGCAGCTTTGGCGGTGTTATTGATTCCTTTTTGCTGGCTGATGTATGCAAATAAAACCACCGAACTCAAGAAGCGCGAACTGCACGACGTGCAAACCGAAGTGGGCCGCCTCAGTAAACTCGAAGCTGAAATCCAAAGAGAGCAGGACAAGCTAACCAAATTAAAATCCAACGCCGATCAAGTGGTAGAGCTGTGGCGCGATCGCGCAGCGTGGACCGATTTTTTTGATGATTTCAGCCAGCGGATGGTGAGCAATGTATGGATTACAGCATTCATACCAGAGCCTTGCAGTGCCGCCGGCGCAGCGGTTGCGCCTGCTGATGCCCACGCAGGCCGGCGCGGCGTGCAGCCAGCCCTAATCGCACGGCCGCCGGCGGGACAACCACCAGTTGCAGTCGTTCCATTTGGCTGTACTGAAGTTCGTATTGAGGGCGCCGGCCTCGGTTCTGCCGACGCTTTGCAACTAGTGGACAAACTGGCACTCAACTTTAGCCAATCTCCGTTTTTCGTGGAAAAGAGCGTGGTAATCGAACGCCCGCCGTCAGCAATGACCCACGAAGCAACTTTCACATTCACCATCCGAGCACGGCTAGTCAAGCCGGTCAGTACGATCGCCAACTGAACCACCATGAATGCACGCTGGTTTCGAAATCACTTAGTGAGCCTCATTGCCGGTGCAGTATTTCTGATACTGTTGGTGGGAATCATTTTGGTTCTACACAGATCGTTTGACGTCCAAGATGCTGTTTTGCGAAACTTAAACGACAGCAATGACAAACTGACGGCGTTACGCAACACCACGCCGTTTCCCTCCAAAGAAAACATCGAGTTGTTCCGGCACGACTATGAAAATGTCCGGCAACTTTACGAGGCTATGACCAACGCGGCAGCTCATCCGCCGATCCACGGGCCGGCCTTGACACGCGATATCGACTTTTCACAGTTGGTGCGCACGACGGTCAACGGTCTAACCGCTGCTGCGGCTGAACAAAAAGTCCGCACACCGGCAGACTTCACATTTGGATTCAGTCGGTATGACGCAAAATTTCCGTGTCGGAATCCACCAGCCCACGGCGACGAGTGCACAAAGCTGCTGACATTGTTGAGTAAACAATTGATGGTGGTCGAAACATTGGCCGATTTTCTAATTACCAATAAAGTCGAAGAGATTTCGGCCATTCGGCGCACAGAGGTCGAGCCTGGCGAGACCAGTGCCGACACATTGAATCTCCCAATCAATGAAGATCCGGCTGCACTTTATCACACCTATCCATTTGAATTGCGTTTTAGTTGCGACATGCCGGCATTGCGCAACATCCTTAACGGACTGACAGGAGAACCGGGATTGTTTATCGTCCGCGCAATCAAGATTGAAACGATAGCGATCAATAAAACGCTAGATGCACCGACGGCTGGGCATGATGCCTCACCCGCTGAACCGGCCCGTGTTGTGGTCACCCGGCGACTCAATGTTGTTCTACGGCTGGATCTTGTCGAATTTGCGACGCATAAACTAAATGTCGGCAAGGGGTGAGTTCGGAAACAGCACTATGGATTTCATCAAAAAACATCTGGAGAAATTTTTACTGGCCGGCGTGTTGCTGATGTTGATCGGTGTGGCTGGGCTGCTGGCGTGGAAAGTCGAAAAGCTCAGCGAGTTTGTTAAGGCCGGCCTTAGCGGTCCTGTCCGTAAAGCACCGCTCAAGCCAACGCTGACCGACACGTATTCTAAGGCGATTGCCGGTTTCACAAACCCGGCACCTTGGCGAATCAGTCTCGCGGACCCATTCCGGACCGCTCCTGAGATCTTCCAGCAAATGCCGGAGAAAACGTCACCGGAAAAGCCGACGCCCAGGCCAGCCCAACCATTCAAGCTCTCCACGATTACACGCAAGCCTTTCAGGTACGTTTTTAAGTCCTATAACAAGCCGGGTGAAAACTTCGCAATCGGCGACAGTATCAGTCGGCGTACTTTTTTCGTGGATAAAGTTGGTGACAAAATCTGGAGTCAGTCAGCCCCAGTTTACGATACTGGTTTTGTCGTAACCAAGTTTGATAAAAAAGACGTCTTAGTCGAGAACCCCCACACCCACGTGACACACCTGCAGGACGAGTCGGAGCTGACCATCCAGCGAGGCACCGAGCCACCGCTTGTTCTTCCGCTGAATCACATTATTGAAGAACGGGAACCGGAAGCAGTGCTAACTTGTACGACTGACAACCAAAACCAACCCGTTCGCAAAAATCAGTCTGTGTTGTGCGGCGGGCGAATTTACAATGTCGTTGACATCACTTTAAAGCAAGTGATAATCGTTGACGAACAGACAAAAGAAAAGCTGACCATCAGCAAGGAGTAAGCTTGAGTGATGGAATGTTGTCGTGTCCGAAGAATTGAATGGAGAATTGCGTTATGAGGAAAATCCTGTTGCCGGTGTTGGCAAGTAGTTTGCTACTTGCCTCTTTCGTTCTTCGTGCCGACATCCTGTTGGCTGATGCCACACAGAACTTTGGCACCGCTCGCACCGACGTGAGCGCGCCAGCCGCCCCACCTCCGGTAGCGACTACGGTTGTTGCGCCGGCAACAACGCCGGTAATTCAGCCGGTTAATTCTGAAGCTGCACGGATTGCCCAGGAAGAAGTCCTGCGCCGGCAGGTTGCGCAGATTGAGGCACGAGTATTAATTGATGTTGGTTGCCGTCTGGAAAACGAAGGTAAACACGAAGAGGCGATTGCCAAGATTGAGGAAGGTCTTAAAATTCTGCCACGCGCCAAAGCAACTGAAGCGGATTATAACCGGGCTGTTCGCGCATTAAGCGCAGCCTATATCCAACTAGCCGACAAGGCACTTAAGACCGGTGACAAAACCAAGGCGATTGAACAAGCCAAGAAGGCCATCGAATATGATCCCACCAACCGGCAAGCCGAAAACATTTTTGTCAAAGCCAAGCAGATTCAGTCACCCGCGACTGCGCCAGCGCCGACACTTGACAAAACTCCTGAATTTCTAGCGGCGCGGGAGCAAATAAAAAAACTGTTCCGGGAAGGCAAGATTCTCCTCAACTCCGGTCAGTTTGATGAAGCCGAACGGCATTTCCAACAAATTCTGATGCTGGATCCGTACAATGCTGACGCGCAAGAGATGCTCAAGATGGTTTATGATGCACGCCAGCCAAGTACCTATACCGGCGCGGAGGTCACACACCGCAAAATGCTGTGGCAGGCGGACAGCGCGTGGTTGTTGCCGACCAGTGCTGACATCAAGCGTCCTGAGCAAGAACAAACCAGCGTTCGCCTAGAGAATACCGGCCTGAACAAGGCGATCATGCAAAAAATGAGTGAAATTAAATTCCCGGAAATCAACTTCCGGGAAGCTTCGTTGGCGGATGTGGTGACTTTCTTGAGCGACCAAAGCCGCAAACTCGATGAGCCCAAGCACGAAGGCGTAAATATCGTTCTGGGGCCTGGCGTGAGCGGCGGAGTTGAAACGGCGCCTGCTCCGGCCGCTGGTGCTGACGCTGCGGCGGCTGCGGCCGCCACCCCGGCTGCCGGTGGAACGGGCGGGCGTTCCATTACCTTGCAATTGCACAATATTCCAATGTTCGACGCGCTGAAACTTATTGTCCCGTTGGCCGGATTGAAATACCGGGTTGACAGTTATGCCGTCATCTTGTTGCCGACTGATGCACCCGATGAAGAAATGACCACTGAATCTTACGGCGTTTCACCGGATGCATTTACCAAGTATGCCGTCACGGCTGGTGCCGACACCGGTGGTGGCGGGGCTGAGAAAATGACAGGCGGGACAGTCACTCAAGTGTCGATTGATCTGAAAGCGCTCTTCAAGGATGCCGGTGTTGAGTTCCCGCCGGGATCAAGCATTACCTTCAACCAAAAAACGAGTAAGATTATCATCCGCAACACACCAAAGAACATTGAAGCGTTTCTAAAGGTTCTCCCCAGCTTTGATGCCGTTCCTACGCAGGTGGAGATTGAAGCGCGGTTTATTGACATCAACCAAACCGATTTGGACGAGCTCGGGTTTGACTGGCAGTTTAGCGGTGGTAAGATTCAAGGTGCCGGAGTTGGCTCTACTGCCTTAGGCGGCCAGTCTTACATCTCATATGGCGGTCCCAATGGAACAATGGGTCCGAATATGATGTTGCGCGACAGTAGTGGTATTGGTGGCGATCCGGTTGCTAAACTCCTGACAGGAGGGTCGGGCACGGTGAATGATCAGCTTTTTTCAATTGGTGGCGTGTTTAATGGAGCGGCGTTTCAAATGATTATAAAGGCGCTCGCCCAAAAAGGATCCACCGACTTGTTATCTGCTCCGAAAGTCACCACGTTGAGTACCGTGGAAGCCACAGTGAAGGTGGTGCAGTCGTTTATTTATCCCAGCGAATATTCCGAGCCGACCGCCTCTACCGGCACCCAGACACCAGCAGTTCCATCAGGTTTCAAAACCAAAGACATCGGCGTTATCCTCAGGGTCACCCCCACGGTGAGTGCGGATAAGAATACGATTGACTTGATGCTGACGCCGGAAGTTACCGAGTTCCTTGGATTTATTGACTATAGCCCCGGTCCCATATCTAACACAGTCGCGGCCACAGCCGGTCCGCCTCCCACTGCCGCTTATACGCAGGTCATGAACTACCCAATCAAGCAACCACTCTTTTCCGAACGTAGCGTGGCCACACGAGTTGTCGTATGGGATGGCCAGACTGTCGTACTCGGCGGTCTCATCAAGGAAAACATCCAGAAGATTGACGACAAAATTCCATTTCTCGGCGACCTGCCATTGATCGGTCGGTTCTTCCGCAGTAAAGTTACCACTCGCACCAAGGAAAACCTGCTGATTTTTGTGACGGCGCGATTAATCGGTCCGGATGGTAATCCGATCCACAAAGAAGTGACTCACGGCGGTCTCCGATAACAGTTCGGCATGCCGATCCGCCATCCAATGGCGGCGGGAAATTCGTTGAATCGGGAAGTTTTTTCCGATAGGCTGCGCCTTGTATGAGTCAGATTCGGCGAGCGCTTATCAGTGTTTCGGACAAGACGGGATTGGCTGAGTTCGTACGCGAACTCCACCAATTCGGCATCGAAATTATTTCCACTGGCGGCACAGCCCGCGCCGTTAAGGAAGCCGGCGTGCCGGTCATCGAAATCAGCGCGTTTACCGGTTTCCCAGAAATGATGGATGGTCGCGTGAAGACGTTGCACCCGAAAGTACATGGCGGACTATTGTGCATTCGCGGCAATGTCGAGCACGAGGCAGCAGCGGCTAAGCACGGAATCAAGCCGATCGATTTGGTTGTGGTGAATCTTTATCCATTCGAGAAAACCGTTGCCCAACTAAATGTATCGCTCCACGATGCGATTGAAAACATTGATATCGGCGGACCGAGCATGTTGCGGAGTGCGGCTAAAAATCACGCAAGTGTAACAGTGGTTGTTGACCCAGCGGATTACGCGCCGGTTGTGACAGAGATGAAAGCCAATGGTCGGGCGACATTGCCGGCAACGCGCGCACGGTTGGCAGTGAAAGTGTTTGCAACGACGAGCCGGTATGATGGGGCGATTGCAGCGTTTCTCGGCAAGGCCGATGGCTTGCCGTCGACCTTGACTGTTTCACTACCAAAAGCACAGGCGCTCCGGTATGGCGAGAATCCGCACCAACAGGCGGCGCTGTACGGTGATTTCGGTAAGTATTTTCAGCAGCTTCATGGCAAAGAACTTTCCTACAATAATATTCTCGATTTAACTTCCGCGGCCGAACTGGTGACGGAATTTGAAGATCCAACAGTCGCAATCATCAAGCACACGAATCCATGTGGCATTGGCAGTGCGGCGACGCTCCGCCGAGCATGGGATTTGGCGTACGCGACCGACCGGCAAGCTCCGTTCGGTGGTATCATTGCAGTGAACCGACCGCTTGATGCTGGCATCGCCGAGGCGATTGCAGAAATTTTCAGCGAAGTCATTATCGCACCAGAATTCTTGCCGGATGCATTGACGATTTTGCAGAAGAAGAAAAACCTAAGGCTGATCCGGCAACTCGCTCCACCAGCAGCCGGGCTGGCGTTACGGTCGGTGACCGGTGGCGTGCTCGCGCAGGAGCGCGACAGCCGATTGGTGTCAGCTGCGGATTTGAAGGTGGTCACGAAACGGCAACCGACACAAGCGGAACGGCACGCCATGTTGTTTGCATGGCGCGTGGTGAAACACGTGAAGAGCAATGCCATCGTGTTCGCGACCGCTGATGATACGACAGCGCGCACGCTCGGCATTGGCGCTGGGCAGATGAGCCGGGTGGATTCGTCGAAGATTGCGGTGTGGAAAGCCGGCGAAGCTGGGTTGAGTCTGACCGGCAGCGTGGTGGCCAGCGATGCATTTTTCCCATTCCCGGATGGCGTGATCGCCGCAGTGGAAGCCGGGGCAACAGCGGCGATTCAACCTGGCGGCAGTGTGCGCGACGCGGAAGTAATTGCGGCGGCCGATGCACGGAACGTGGAGATGGTGTTTACCGGGATCCGACATTTCCGGCACTGAA
>Ga0118677_10007821_pt1 | contig 17469 bp, 14 predicted proteins | sample AliMusrvi5mmetaG_FD_86154 | JGI IMG/M metagenome (GOLD analysis project Ga0118677, IMG submission 86154) | reverse complement strand
GGACCCGGGCATGAATTCATTCAATCATTATTCGCTGGGCTCCTGCGGCGAGTGGATGTTCGCCTCGCTGGCCGGTATCGACACCGACGGCCCTGGTTTCAAAAAACTCCTGATCCGCCCGACGCCAGGGCCGGGAATCTCGTGGGTCAAGGCCAGCTATGAATCCATCAGCGGCAAAATCGCCACCTCCTGGAAAGTGGAAGGCGACAGCTTCAGCCTCGAGGTGACCCTTCCGCCCAATACCACCGCCACCATTTGCATTCCCGCCAAAGACGCCGCCTCCGTCAGAGAGTCGGGCAAACCCGCCGGCTAAGCCGCCGGGCTGAAATTCCTGCGCATGGAAAACGGTGCCGCGGTGTACGAAGCCGGCTCGGGCAGCTATGCGTTCACCAGCAAGTGAGGGCACGGCGCGGCGGGCGACGGCAAAAAAAAGCTGAAATTTTTCCAACATGGCTGAAAGAGCCGTGTTTTCCCACGCGTTGTTAGAAACCGATCATGCAATCCATCAACGTAAAGAAAGCAACGCGCCGTGATTTCCTGAAAGCGACCGGTTTGACGACCGTCGCCCTTGGATTTCCCACCATCATCCCGTCCAGCGCCCTCGGTCTTGGCGAGAAGCCCGCACCCAGCAACCGCATCGTCATGGGTGGTATTGGCCTCGGCAATATGGGCAGTGGCGACCTGAGCAATTTCCTCAACAACCCGCTGGTGCAATATGTTGCCGTCTGCGACGTGCGCGGCAACGTGCGCAACGAGCGCAAGAACCAGGTCGACGGCAAAAATAACAACAAGGACTGCAAAGCCTATGTTGATTTCCGCGAGTTGCTGGCCCGCGAGGACATCGATGCGGTGCACATCGCCACCCCGGACCATTGGCATGCCATTCAGATCGTCGAGGCCTGCCGCGCCGGCAAGGACGTGTTTTGCCAGAAGCCGGAGACCCGCACCTTGCGCGAGGGCGCGCTGGTCGTCGAAGCCGCCCGCCGCTACGGCCGCGTGGTTTCCGGCGGCTCCCAGCGCGTCTTGGAAGACTACCGCGACATCGTGCGCAAATGTTGGAGCGGCGAACTCGGCCCGGTCAAGGCGATCAACGTCGAGATGGGCACCATATCCAAGCCGTGCAACTTGCCACCCGAACCTTGCCCCGCCGATATGGACTGGGAAATGTGGCTCGGGCCGGCGCCCTGGGCCCCCTACAATCACAGCCGCTGCGACGGCAACTTCTCTTGCGAGGGTGGCAGCTGGCGATCCTATTCCGATTATTCCGGCGGCAACATGACCGACTGGGGTGCTCACCACATCGGTGGTGCCACCTTCGCCGTGGACGTGCGCGAACTGCAACCGACGGACGTGATCCTAACCGTGGAGGGCGACAAGAGATGGCTTGCCTTCAAGTATCCCAACGGAATTGAACTAACTCTCAACAAGCCGGGCAAGTCGCAGCACCAAGTCGACGGCACTCCCGGTGAGAAACGCGAACCGAAGAAAGTGCCGGAATACGCGGCCAAGGGCGGCATCGGCGCGGATTTCCTCGAGTGCATCAAGACCCGCGGCAAGCCGTTCCGCGACATCCAGCTCGCGGTCAATACCGTGACGGTGTGCCATCTGGGCATCATCGCCTATACCTTGGGCCGCTCGCTCAAATGGGATGCGGCGACCCAACAGTTCCCCGGTGACGACGAAGCCAACCGCTTCATCGACCGTGCGCGGCGCGAACCCTGGCAGCTGTGAGGCTGGCCAGCCCGCCTTTTCTCTACCCTCTAAACTCTGTTACGAAGAAACTATTTTATGAATGAACAATTGGATAAAGCCTTTGACGCGTTGAAGACCTACGACTGGGGAATGGATCCTAACATCGTCAAACCCATCGACGACGCGATTGTCACCACCCACACCGATGCTGCGGCCCGCAAGGAACTCGAAGCCCGCCTCATCGCAGTGCTCAAGACCGACGTGCCGCGCGACGCCAAGGACGTGGTGTGCCGCGCCCTCAAGACCATCGGCACCGCCGCCGCGGTGCCGGCCTTGGCTGCATTGTTAGCTGATGAGAAACTCTCGCACATGGCCCGCTACGCCCTCGAGCGCATTCCTGCGCCCGAAGCCGGCCAAGCCATGCGCGACGCGCTGCCAAAGGTCGCGCCGAAACTCAAGATTGGCATGCTGGCGTCCTTGGGCGTGCGCGGCGAAGCTGCCTCGCTGCCTCCGCTGACCGCCCTGCTCGCTGATAGTGACGCAGCTGTCGCGGTTGCCGCCGCTCATGCCTTGGGGGACATTGGCTCGCTGGAAGCCGCCAAGGCGCTGGTCACTGCCAAGTCGACTGCCGCGACCAAGGCTGCCATCGCCGACGCTTCGTTGGAATGCGCCGAGCACTTGGTGGCCACCGGCAACAAGCCCGCCGCCAAAATCACCTACGAGAAGCTGTTGGCAAGCACGCCCTCCAAGCCGGTCAAGGACGCCGCCACGCTAGGCATGGCGGCCCTCGCCGCCAAGTGATTTCCAATCTGCCAGGCATCCAGCCCTCACCAATCCCCGAAGTACTTTATGCACTCGTCATTCGTGGCCCTGGTAGGGCTGGCTGTCTGTTGCTTGGCACCACTTAGCCCGGCTGCCGAAGCCCCGCAAAAAATCAAGGTGCTCATCGTCACTGGCGACGATGTGGCAGTGCATCCGTGGCATGAGGTTTCGCAATGCGTCCGCGAGATCTTGCTGGCCGCCGGCAAATTCGACGTCAGGGTCTGCGAGGATCCGGGTATTTTTGAGTCTGCCGGCGCGCTCAAGGCCTACGATGTGGTGTTCCTGCAATATTACAATGCCACGCAGCCGACTCTCTCGGACACGGCCAAGCAGAATTTGTTGGACTATGTGAAGGGCGGCAAGGGTCTGTGCATTTCCCATCTATCCAGTGCGGCGTTCAAGGAGTGGAGCGAGTTCCACAAACTCTGCGGCCGCTATTGGGTCATGGGCCAGTCCGGCCATGGCCCGCGCAGCGTGTTCAAGGCCACCATCGCCGACAAGGACAATCCAATCACCAAGGGTTTGACGGACTTTGAAACCGACGACGAACTCTATGCCAAGTTGCAGGGTGACGGGCCCATCCATGTATTGGTCACTGCCGATTCGGACTGGAGCAAGTCCGTGGAACCGCTCGCCTTCACCGTGGAGTATGGCAAAGGCCGCGTCTTCCACGAGGCCTTCGGCCATGACGGCAAGGCCGTCAAGACGCCCACCATTACCAAACTCATCCAGCGCGGCACCGAGTGGGCCGCCACCGGTAAAGTCGACTAGCGCGGTGCCGCCTCTGGCCCAAGTCGCAAGACCTCAAGACGAGAAACTTGACCTGGCGACAACGTCATTGGCTTTGCAAGGACTCCAGCGCGGCCAGCCGGCCAGCACGCCGGTGAGGTGTGGCCGGCGGTGTTGCCAGCAGCGGCGCTGTTGGCGGGGCTTGGCAAGCACCTTGCGCTCCGCTTTGCGACAAATATCCTTGGCCATGGCTGGGCTTGCGTCTATCATGTGAACATGACCGCAGATTTCCTTGTCATCGGTGCCGGAGTGGCAGGGCTGTCGTTCGCCTTGCGGGCCGCGCGCCACGGTTCGGTGCTGGTGTTGACCAAAGGCAACGCCTACGAATCCAACACCGCCTGGGCGCAGGGCGGCATCGCCACCGTGCTGCCTGAAAGCCTGTGCGCCAGCGGCGATTCCGTCGAGTGCCATGTGGCCGACACACTCGATGCCGGTGCCGGGCTGTGCAACGAGGCGGCCGTGCGCGCGATTATCGGCGAGGGGGCGGCGACCATCGAGGATTTGATCGGCTACGGCATGGAGTTTGACAAGCAAGGTGAGCGGTTTGAGCTCGGCAAGGAGGGCGGCCACTCGTATCGGCGGGTCTTGCATGCACATGACACCACTGGCCTCGAGATTGCCCGGGCGCTGATTGAAACTGCGCGCCGCAATCCTAACATCACCCTGCTGGAACAACATGTGGTCATCGACCTGATCACCAGCGCCAAGCTCGGCGCGGTGGCCGATGACCGGGTGCTGGGCGCCTACGTGTTGGATGCAAGGACCAATGAAGTGAGCATTTTTCACGCGGACCGGGTGGTGCTCGCCACCGGCGGCTGCGGCAAGGTCTATCTGTACACCACCAACCCCGATTCCGCCACCGGCGATGGCGTGGCGCTCGGCTGGCGTGCCGGGGCCTCCATCGCCAACATGGAATTCATTCAATTCCACCCGACGTGTTTCTACAATCCGGGCGCGACCGGGCCCGAGGCGCGATCGTTTCTGGTCAGCGAGGCGGTGCGCGGCGAGGGCGGCATCCTGATCAATGCCAAGGGCGAGGATTTCACCCTGCTCAGCGACCCGCGCGGATCGCTGGCGCCCCGCGACATCGTGGCCCGCGCCATTGACGGCGAACTCAAACGTACCGGCGCCGACTGCGTCTATCTGGATATCACCGGCAAGCCGAAGGGATTCATGGCCGAGCGCTTTCCCTATATCTATGAGAACTTGCTCAAATACGGCTTGGATTGCGAAAGCCAACCGATTCCCGTGGTGCCCGCCGCCCATTATCAATGCGGCGGGGTGGTCACCGACGTGGCCGGACGCACCGGCATCGCCGGGCTGTATGCCATCGGCGAAGTCGCCTGCACCGGCCTCCACGGTGCCAACCGGCTCGCCTCCAATTCCCTGTTGGAAGGCAATGTCATGGCGCGCCTGGCCATGGCCCACATGCTGCGCCGCTTCGCCCCTGGCAAACCCGTGCCGGCCGCCCCGCCCATCCCCGCGTGGGAGCCGGGCAATACCGCCGAAGCTGATGAGCTGGTCGTCATCTATCACAATTGGGACGAGATTCGCCGCCTGATGTGGGACTATGTCTCGATCGTGCGCACCGACAACCGCCTGCGCCGCGCCGCAGCCCGCCTGCGCAATTTGGGCAAGGAAGTGCGGGAGTTCTACTGGGGCCACCGCGTCAATGCCGACATTCTCGAACTGCGCAACCTGGTCACCGCTGCGAGCCTCATCGTGGATTGCGCGGTGCGCCGCAAGGAATCCTGCGGCCTTCATTTCACCCTCGACCATCCCGCCACCGCCGAGTACCACCGCCACGACACGGTGCTGCGCAAGTTCTAACACATCAGCGCCATTGCGGCGGCGGGGTCGGTTAGTTCCGGCGCCGAGAACCGGACGGTGGCCACGGCGAGGCAGCGGGCCAACGGCATGGGTGCAGGCAATGGGCCGACCCTACCTCTATCGGTTTGCCCGCAAGGCGTCAACTCAGCAAGCGGGCGATGACGTCCAGCGCGCGGTAGGAACTTTTGCCGGGTTCCAGAAAACGCGCCACGACCACCGCATCGTCGCCGCCGGTTAGGAGCGGCTTTTCGGTGCTGCCATCGGCCACGGTCTGACCCAAGCCGAGGGTGGAAATCAGGCCGTTGCAAACGCACTGACGGCCGACGGTATCTTCGTTGGTGCCGCCCTTGCGCAGGTAATCGGCGACCGGTTCGCTGGGGCAGCGGTAGCCGACGTTGCCGTCGGGTTTGCGAAAGAGATGTCGCAGGTAGCCCAAGTCACAGATACGGACGCGGTCTTCGCCACAGACCGGGATGGACGTGTCGGGGCCACCCTGGATGATTTTGAAAGGAAACCCGGTCGGCGAGGCGACCGGATCGGTGAACACCCGCAGGATCCCGCGGCGGCTGCCGTCGAGCACTTTTTGTTTCAACTCCGGATCGATGCCGGATTCCTCGCAAAAGGCAAAGGCGGTGCCGACCTGGATGCCCACCGCGCCGAGCGCCTGGGCTTCGGCGATTTTCCCGCGCTCGCCGAACGAGCCGGCCAGCCAGTAGGGCAGACCCAAAGCGGCGATTTTTTGCAGATCGGGCAGGTCGCGTTCGCCATAGATCGGTTCCCCGGCGGCATCGATATGCATGGTGCCGCGTGGCGGCGCATTGTGACCGCCGGCGGTCCACCCCTCGACGACGAAGCCATCGACCCGGCCGGAGGATTTACGCGCCAGTGCGATGGCCAGGGTGGCCGACGACACGATGGCGAGGAACTTGGGTCGGTCCAGGCGTTGCTCAGGCGATTTCAAGTAGGGTGCGGGATCAAACTCGGTAAAATACTCCTGGTCGCCGGTGGTGCCTTGGACATCGATTTTGAGGCGGGTGGCCTGGCCTTGTGCGAGTTGGTCCAAGATGCCTGGGATCGCCCGCGGGATGCCGGCACCCATCAGCACGTAATCGACCCCCGCCATCATCGCGCCAAACAACGAGGGGATGGTGGGCAGCTGGATTTTTTCCAACAAATTGATGCCGACCAGCCCGGGGTGGCCGTGTTTGGCCAGATTGACTTCGACGAAATTGGCCAAGACCGTCAGATCGACCAGATCCTGGGAGGGTTTGAGGGCATGCATCGGCACGCCCATGAACTTTTTGGCGACCGATTTGCCACCTTCGACGAAATAGCGTTTCCAGACCCGCTCGACGATTGCCGGAAACGGGAAGCGCGCGGCGGCCTCGGCCATGTGCCCGCCGGGATCGCCACTCTGCAGGCGGCGCGTCAACAACAAATCCAAGGCGGTTCCGCTCACCACACCCAATTGCCCTGCCTGCGAAACGGCCCGGGCCAATCGCCAATTCGACACTCCCACCCCCATTCCACCTTGAATTATTATCGGTTGCACCGTCATGCGTGGGGTAAGCTTGAGGCAGCAAGCCTGTAAAGCAACCCATTTTTCTGCTCATCTTTTGCCGAATCGGGATTTCCCCCGATTGAGGAGATTCGGGTGCGAAAATCCGCGGGATTGCAGGGAATGGGCCGGTCTGGCCTTTGCATGGGGTGCGGGTCGGTGCTACAACTCGTTCACCCTGCTCCTCTACGTCCACATTCCGTTCTGTCATCGCGTTTGCCCGTACTGCTCGTTTTACAAGCACACTCCGGGCGGAACTCCCATTGGTGAGTTCATTGAGGCCCTTGCCAGCGAGGCGAGGCAACGCGTCGCGCAACGTGCCGCGGTGCCGCGCACGCTCTACCTCGGCGGCGGCACGCCCAGCATGCTGTCGCCGGGGCACCTCCGCCACTTGTTCGCGGCGTTGCACGAGGTGGTGGATTTCGGGGCGCTGGACGAGGTGACGCTGGAAGCCAATCCGGCCACCTTTGATGGCGGCAAGGCGCGTTTGTTTCGCGAGTTGGGGGTGACCCGGGTTTCGCTCGGGATCCAGGCGTTCGACCCGGCTGTGTTGGCAACCCTGGGCCGCGAGCACACGGTGGCCCAGGCTCTGGAATCCGTTGCGATCCTGCACGACGCCGGCATTCCCGCGGTTAACATCGACCTGATGTTTTCCATCCCCGGCCAATCCAGGGAAACCTGGCAGACTACGCTTGAGCAGGCGGTCGCGCTGCGGCCCGAGCATATTTCCGCCTACAATCTCACCTACGAGGAGGATACCGCGTTCTTCGACTCGCTGCGGCGGGGGGAGATGCGCGACGATGAAGACCACAACGCCGAGTTTTTCCACTTGGCCGACGCCGTTCTAACCGAGGCCGGGTTCGCGCACTACGAAACGTCCAACTACGCGCGGCCCGGCCAGCTTTCGTCGCACAATTCCGCCTATTGGCGCGGCGAGGACTACCTCGGCCTTGGGCCTTCGGCGGTCTCCACGCTGGACGACGTCCGCTCGAAAAACGTGGCCGACACCGCCCGCTACATCGCGCAAGTCCAGGCGTTCGGGCATGCCCTGGCTGAAGCCGAAACCCTCGATCCCGAGGCCCGCCGCCTGGAACGCATCGCCCTCGGACTGCGCACCAGCGAGGGCATCCCTTTGTCGTTGCTCGCGCCCGACGCGCTGAGCCGCGCCAGCCACCTGGCCGCCGTGGGCTTGTTGCGCCTGACCGCGGATCGGCTGGTGCTCATTCATCACGGCCGCGCGCTGGTCGATCCGATCGCCGCGGAACTGGTGTAGATGCATGAGTGCCTGAAGCTCATTCCCTGCCCGCCCGGAAAAAGCGCTTGGGAAGCCCTTGGATCGAATAAAACCGCGTCACTGTTGCGCCGGTGCCGGGGATGCCGGCCTCCACCTGCGTCCAGTTCTGCATGTCGGTGGACGATTCAATCCGATAACTCTGCCCCAGCGCCGCACCGAAGCGCAATTCCACCGCCGTGTAGATCTCCATTTGCAGCTCTGGCGTGCTGGTTGCCGAATTCGGGTTGGTGCCGACACTCACCTCGTAGCCGTCCGGGAACCCGTCGCCATCCGTGTCGGCCACTTGCGGGTTGGTGCCGTAAACGACGGCTTCCTGATAGTTCGTCAGCCCGTCGCCGTCGGAGTCGCGGGTGTCCTCGACGAAGGTGGCGCTGATCGTCTTGTTGGAGTCCATCGTGACCGACAGCGGGTTGGTGCTGCCCGTGGCGTCGCCGCTCCATGCGCTGAACAGGTATCCGGGATCCGGGGTGGCGGTGAGTTGGACCTGGGTGTTAGGATCATACAGTCCCGCGCCGGGCACCGAGCCATGGGTGGCGTTGAGTGTCAGGGTGACCCCATCGCGGGTATCCACGGTGATGTTGCCGGATTCTATCGCGATCCAGCGAGTCTCGACGGTCGTGTCGGACGACTCGGCCGTCACAAGGTTGGCACGACCGGCCGGGGCATTGATGAGCATCAGCACCGCGATGGCGGCGGAAATGCGAGAGAGAGTGTGGATGTTCATGGTGTGGAATGGGTGAGAGGTTTGACTCCGCCTTCACTACATCTGCGGCTATTGACCTCGGGCCAGGCGGAACCCCGCGAAGTTGAACATGCTATTGGGGGGGTAGTGGCTGCGGTAGGCGCAGCGCACGGAGAATGCGGTGTCGGTCCAACTGCCGCCGCGAAGAACGCGGTAGGAGCTGGATGTCGGACCGCGCGGGTCGGTGCCTGGCCAGTAATTGGGTTCGTACCAATCCCAACACCACTCATAAACATTGCCGGCCATGTCATAGAGCCCGTATCCGTTCGCTGGGAACGAGCCAACCGGCGAGGTGTAGGGCTGCGCTCCGGTGCTCCAGGTCGGATCGTAGCCGTCGGCTCCCGTCTGGTAGGATTCGCCGCCGTTGTTGTAGAAATTCGCCTGGCCGTGGCTGATGGTGTTCCCCCACGGGAAGCGCTGGGCCGCCAGTCCGCCACGTGCCGCCTTTTCCCATTCCGCCTCGGTCGGCAGGCGATAGCCGTTCGCCGCCCAATTCACCATCGAATAGTCGATGGTGTTGGAACCCGTTCTGAACACCACAGTTTGTCCGACATCCGTATAATAGCATGGAGTCAAGCCCTCCTGTTCGCTCTTCGCGTTGCACCATTTCACCACGTCATACCATGGAACTGTGTGAACCGGGTGGGTCGAAGCCTTGCCCGAACCGACGATGAGATCCGTGTAACCGTGCAGCATTCCCCAGGCCCGCACTGTATCCCAGTCCGCCTTGGTCACTAGGTTCTTTTGCAGGTAAAACGTGCTCACGTTGACCGTGTGTGGCTGCGCGTCGCCCGGCTGTCCGTCGAGTGTGTCGCCCATAGTGAATGTGCCGGCCGGAATAAACGCGAAAAGCGCTGGTTCGGGGGGCTGCAGGTCGCTCACCTTGACGCGGAAGCGAGTCTGAAGCGAAGTCTCATTGTTCCAATCCGTGCCCGCGTTCCAAGTGATGCGCAGATTGGGGCCAGGCGTGATGTTGCTGCCAATCGCCCCTGTCAACGAGGTGGCCGGAACCGCCCAAGTGGTGCCGCCATCGGAGGAGATTTGCAGGCTCACGCTCACCGGGGTTGTGACACCAGTGATGTCATAATCGATATCGAGCAGCTTGGTGCCGGCGCGTTGGGCGGCGCGGACGTTACCGGCCGTGATTTGGGCTTGGCTCTCGGGCGCGCAGGCAAGGGCCAGCGCGGCGAGCAAGGTGACGAAACGGAGTGGTGTTTTCATTGGAGTTCGGTAATGGGGTTCAAGCGCCTCGGGCGATGCAACAGCGACTGGTGCGAAGCTTTCGGCAAGCCCGAGTCGTTGGCACCGTTGGCCAATTCCGCGGGATGTGGTCGTTGACATGGGATGCGTGGGATGGTTCATGATTTCACTCGCTTTCTACTTATTGTTCCTTCTGCTCAGCGACTCACCGTGAGGCGCATGAAACGCTCGGGTCCGGTCATGGGCACCGATGCCGTGCGGAAGTGGTTGACGTCAGGGTCCGAGACAAGCACGCCGTCGGAGTTCCAGTGCTGGAGGTCGGTGCTGGTCTCGACCGTGTAGGTGATGCCCGGGCTGCCCGCATAGAACAACCCGCCATTGCCATCGGGGACATCCATCGCGTAAGAATCCCATTCGCCCTGTGCGAGGGCGATCCCCTGGTCGCCGGGGAGGGGATTGCCGTTGCTGTCGAATCCGGAGTCGCCAATGGTCGTGTTATAGACCGTCGGCAATTGCCACACCGGGCGCTCCAGCGTCACCGGTTGGCTGGTGATCGTGTAATTTGTCAGACCGTTCGCCTTCACCCGCACATACCAGATATCGCCCAAGGTGAGGAACGGCGGCACCACCACCGCAAACGCCTCGTTGACCGACAACCCGCTGTTAGGATCAGCGAGGTTCTTATAGATTTGCAGCGAAACCGCGCCCTGCAGCACCTCGGTTTTGATGATCCACCCAACCGCCGGCAGCCCCGCCACGCTCGCGGGGGTTGACACCTGATAGATATTGTATTCACCATCCACCATCTGCCGCGAGTCGGAGTGGCTGTGGCCATTGCCATTCAGGCTGGCATCAAAGTTCAATGGGATGTCGGGTTTCTGCCAAACCACCAGATTGGCGGTGGCATCGGGATAAGTGCCCGCGCTCGAATCGTAACTGGCACGCACCACGACGCTGTAGGGTCCCGGCACGGGATTTGGCACCGTCAGAACGCTCGCATCGTAGATGGAGCCGCCGGTCCCACCGTCGAAACCGTATTCGTTGGTTTGCCAGTTGGCAGGTCCATACCACCATGTCGGGGCGGGCAGCCGGGCACCCTGGATCAAGGCCATCCACGGGTTGCCTACGCGGTTGTCAAGGCGCACTTCAAGACTCGCAGTGCCGGCCGGCACCGTGAACTGATAGGCCTTGATCTGTCCGCCTTGCAGGTTCACCGGGTGGATGGCCGCGGCCGCGTTCGCCGTACCGAGGTCGGTCACTTCCAGCAGCCCCACGCTGGTCAGCACGCCGTCGCTGTTGCCCGCGCCAACGGTGTCAGCGTCCGGAGGGTTCAATCCCTCGCCGACAACCGCGAGGTAATAGTCGCCCGCCGGGATGGAATCCTGCCCGTCCGGCGGCAGCATCACATAGCGTTCCGGCCCCGCCTTTTGCATTTTCACTTCCGCTCCGTCCCGCCAATAGGTGTTCGTCGCGTCGCCGCCCCCGCTGGAATTGAAATCCGGCACGCTGCCCTGCCGCATGGCCAACGCCATTTCGCCGGTGGCCGTCGCAAGGGTCACCTCCCAGCTCGGCGTGTTCGCCGGGATCGCCACCTTGAAATACCGCGCCTCGCGCGGAGCCAGATCCGTGATCGTGGCGGGGCTCCCCGCGTAGGCCAGATTGGTGACCGGGCAGGTCAGCCCTGTCCCGATGCCCCGGCTTTCGACGGTGTAGCCGGTGGCGTTGTTCGCGTCCGGGTTACGCACACCCACATAGTAGGTGCCCGGCTCCAGGGGCCGCCCCATGCCCATGACCAGCCGCGGCGGCACCCCCTGGTAAATCGGAGCGCCAACGGCATACCGCCGCCCGCTCCAGTCGGTGCCACCCGGCCACTGGTTGCCGCTGGTCCACGTGGTGGTTTCCGACGGACCCCATATTCCCCAGCCATAAGGCCAGTTGCCCGAGAGATTCGTGTCAACCGGCAAATGGTCGCGCCTATCCACCAGTTGCGGCGTCGCCCCGACCACCTCCCGCACCCGCACGTCCCAGCCGATCACCCCGGTGGGAACATCAACACGGAAGAATTCGAAGCGCCCGGGCGCGAGATCGGTGAAGCTTAGTGTGCCGCCGTCGAAAGTCACCGAGGTCGGCACAATCGGCGCGCAGGCGAGCGTGAATGCCCCGAGCGCCTGCGAAGGCATATAGATACCGACATACCAGATATCGGCCTGGTGGCCGGGGTGTTGGAGGAAGCCGCCGGTACCCGAGGCATCGACGCGCGAGTTGTTGTTCACATAACTGCTGCCATTGGTACGATAGTTCCAGCGGCCAGGCGCGGCGTTGCGGCGGATGGCGATCTCGGTGCCGGGAACCTGGTTTGATAGATCCAGTTCCCAGCCCAGGCAGCCGAGTTGCGAATTGATATCCGTGTCGGCGACGGCGATGTTGCTTTGTGTTGTGTTGAAGCCGATGTCGCTGACTTCCTGAATGTGCGAGTCGAGGTTCACCGTGTCACCGGGATTGCCGGTGACACTGAGGAAATACGTGTTGGCCACCCCTGCGAGATACGGCGCTACGACGAGCATGCGTCCGCTTTGGATCCGGTCGTAATAGTTCGACGAGTCATGGAATGGCACGAAATTCTTGCGCAGGGCGATGTTGCGGGTGTCGCCATTCAGCCACAGGCTCCAGGCGGGCGTGCCGGTGGGTACAATGGTTTTGAAGAAGCGGATGCCCTCGACTGGCAGACTCTCCGGTCCGCTGCCGGACGGCAAAGCGGATTCGCCGATGTCATAGACGCCGTTGGAATTCGCGTCCGTCCATGCCAGCGTGCCGAGGTCCTGCACCCAGGCGCGGCCGGTGAAAATCGACCACTGGGCACCGGCGCTGGCATTGACCATGATATACCAATCCTGCCCGGCGCTGTATTGGTCGTTGCGCAGCATGATGCCATCGCTGCCGGCAAGCTCGGATTTATACCCGCAGTAGCCGGAGACAAGGGTCATGCTATTGCCGTTGACGATGAGGTTTTCGAAGCCAATCAGGAAGTTGAGTTGCAACGAGCCCGCGATGGCCACGGCACCGCTGGCGGCGATCGAGTCATAGTCGTATCCCGCGAGATCGATCACGGTCGCGGAGCCGGTCTCCAAGGTTAGGGTCCCGGAGACACTGATATGGCCAAGCGTCGCCCCGCCGGGCGATAGCGTGCCGCCGACATCGAGATTCCCGGTGACCCAGCCGCGAAAATCCAACTCGGAGGTGGCCGCCGTGCTGAAAGTGGAAGCCGTCACGGTGCATCCTGACGGGGTGTCCAGTTTGCCGCTCTGAAGTAGCACCTGACCAGTCCCCGCGTTCACATTGGCCGCCAGCGTGATGGATTGCGCGGGTGAGAAAGTAACATCGCCGCCGCCCGAGGTGACGGGCTGCGACAGGACGATACTCCTGCCGGCATTGAGCACCAGAGGTAACATGCCGCCGGAGGTGCCGATCGGCGCGTTGACGGCCAGATCCCGCACGGCGTTGAGCGTCAGGGTACTGGTATTGCCGTTCGTCTTGGAAATAGCCGCGGCTACCGTCAGGTTGCCGGTGCCTGCCGCCGCGCTGGCGGTGTTCAGCGTCACGGCGGTGCCGCCGCTGAGCAGGTCCGCGATGGCAGCATTGTTCGCCACCGCCACGGCATCCACTGGCGTGAAAACGGCTGGATTCGGGGCGGAAAAAGCTCCGCCGGAAGTCGCGGCGGTACCGACTGTCAGATCGCTTGCGGCAAAGGCGAGTGGCGGCAGGATGACGGCGGTCATGAGGGCGGCCGCACGGGTGATGCGGTGCGGTAGCTGCGTTTTCATAAGCGGGAGCGGTCGAGGTTTCGCTCGCACGGCAGCCGCGATGGAAAAGGATGAGGGGCTGCTTTCGAGCACGCGCAAAATCCTGAGACGGGAAAACTCGGAAGTTGTGGCAATTTCCATTGACGCTGTCAACCGAAATCGACTCAAAAATCGGCCCGACAGAAGCCCGGTTTGCCTGAATTCGACGAGTTATTGAAGATCATTGGGAATCAGCAATCATCAATCGTTCGACTGATTTCACGGCGAAGTCCTCTTCGCTTTGCTTGGCCTGAGGCACCGCCTCGTTAGTTATTGGCACTTCATGGACGCTCCGCACCACGGTGGACAAGTCCACGCCCCCAAGGCGGCGAAGAGTCGCCGCACTCCACGGCGGTGGCAAGCCGCCGCACTCATGAAGACGTTTTCGCCGCAAATCGGCGTCGGGGGTTGCCATCGACGGTTCAGTGTGCTTGACTGCGCGCATGACCGACATTCGCATCACCCTTCACACCACCGCCGGAGACATCGAGGCCACCTTGTATGCCTCGAAAGCGCCGCTCACTTGTGCCAGTTTTCTCAATCTCGCGCGCCGCGGGTACTACGATGGGGTGGCGTTCCATCGGGTGATCGAGGGTTTCATGCTGCAAGGCGGCGACCCGACGGAAACCGGGCGCGGCGGTCCGGGCTACAAGTTTGCCGACGAGTTTCACCCGGACTTGCGGCATCGCGCGGCGGGCGTGTTTTCGATGGCCAATTCCGGTCCGGGCACCAACGGCTCGCAGTTTTTCATCACCGCGGCCCCCACGCCATTCCTCGACAACCGGCACTCGGTGTTTGGACAGGTGACCAACGGCCTCGATGTGGTGGGAAAAGTCACCGGCAAGAACAACACCGGCGAACGTGGCTGCAAGTTCAACGGTGTGGGCGACAAGATCACCTCCATCACCATCCATGACGACACCACGGAGCTGTTTGAAGCCCAGAAGGATCACGTCGCCCATTGGAACTCGATCCTCAAGCCCTGAGCTGGTTTTTGTGAATCCCGGAATTTAGCGGGGAGTGAGGTGCTCCCCCCGCAGGAGTCCCGCCCGAGCCCCTCTGAGCGGAACGCGGGCTTCAACCCGCCGGTGCATGAGGGGTGCCATTTTCTTCAGGCACGCCAATTCATGCGAATTCCGCCGTGGCAGAGCACGCCCAAGAATGCCCCTTGACAAAGTGAGCCTATTTGAGCACATTTGAGCATGACTACCGAATCAACCACACTTTTCCGCGCCCGGGTTCCCGCCACTCGCTTGCTCAAGGCGGAGAAAATCCTCAGTCGGCTCGGCATGAAGCCAGGCGATGCCTTTAACATGCTTTTGGCGCAGATTGAACTCCGCCAAGGCCTCCCCTTCGAGGTGACCACGCGCCCGCCCGTGATGCTCACGGCAGAACAACAAGCCACCCAATGGCAGGAGGCCTACGGTGCCTACTAAACCAAAACCTGGCGAAGTTTGGTTCGCCGACCTTGGCATGACAGAAAAGAGCCGCCCCGTCTTGGTCTTGGCGGCCCCGTGCGAGGAAGATGCCCGCGCCCTCACGGTGGTGGCACCGCTCACATCACAGATTCGCGGCATGCGGGGAGAAGTGGATCTCGGCAAACCCCGATGGCTCCCGAAACACTCCGCGGTGAATGTGCAAGGACTCGCCAGCTTCGATCATCGCAAACTCACCCGCCGCATGGGCGAACTGCCACCCACGCAATTCGCAAAAGTCAAAGCCGCCATCAGGGATTTGCTGGATCTCTAGCGGCACGGATTCTCTTCGCTCGCGGAAATGAAATTCCCGGACCTGCGAATCCGGCTTGCCCTCAGGGCAAAGTCGGGGCATTGAGGGGGCGCGATGCGAGACCTTACAGCCGAACCGGCATGGCAGGACGAGGATCTGGGGGTGCCGCTCCCGGATTCTCCGCACGCTTGCTCAGTTTGCCTGCCGACCTGGAAAGCCATCGTCGGCTATGAGGAGGGCCTGGACAAGGTCCGGCGACGGATGCGCACCGGCTACCCACGGTTTTTCCGCCACTCCGCGGTGGAACGCTTGTTTGCCGCAGCCAAGGCCGAGGTCGCCGGCGAGGGTGAGGATGTCATCGTGCTGCCCACCCGGGCCTCGGTGCAACGCGCCCATCGCTGGGTGGAACGGCGGATCGAATCCGCCGTGCGCAGCACCAGTTTTCATGGCTTGCAGGTGCTGGTGGTGCCGAGCAAGGCCAAGGAGGCGGCCGATGAGTATTGGCGGCTCAGCGGTGAGGTCGTCAGCAGCCGCCAGGCCCAGGATTTTTTCGAGGGGAATTTGCGCGACGGCTCGAAGTCCCACCTGATTGTCAGATCGCTGGCGAAATTCAGTGGCGCGGAGCCCGCGGACCAGTTTGTGTTTGCCAGCGGAATGGCGGCGGTGACGGCGGTGCTGCGGGCGCTGCCGGGGCTGCGCGAGGGCAAAAAGACACTGCAACTGGAGTTCCCCTACGTGGATTGCCTCAAGGTGCAGGAACTCTTCGGCCATGGCGTGGTGTATTTGTACGAGGCGGCCGGCGAGTCGTTCGACGAGGCCTTGCGGCGGATCCGCCACGGCGACTTCGCAGGGGTGTTTACCGAGGCACCGAGCAATCCGCTCCTGCGCACGGTGGACTTGCAGCGGGTGGCGGCCGCCTGTGCCGAGAGCGGCACGCCGCTGGTGGTGGACGATTCCGCGGCAGGACCGTTGAATGTGGAGGCACTGCGCTTTGCCGACGTGGTCACCAGCAGTCTAACCAAATGGATCTCCGGCGAAGGCGATGTGATGGCGGGCATGGCCACGGTGCGGGCGGATTCGCCGGTGGCTAACGCCCTGCGTGAGGCGTTGGCGGCCGATGCGGCGGATTGTTCCCCGCTCTATGTGGCGGATGCGGAGGTGCTTCTATCCAACCTCAAGGGCTATCCCAAGCGCATGGAAAGCGCCAATGCCAACGGTCTGGCGCTGGCCGCCTGGCTGGCCGCCCATCCGGCGGTGGAACAGGTGTGGCATCCGTCGCTGACGACGCCGGAAAACTATCAAGCCGCCATGCGCAAGGGCGGCGGGTTTGGGGGATTGCTCTCGTTTGTGCTGAAAGCCGAGAAAAAAACCCCGAAAGTCTATGATGCGTTGCGCTTGAGCAAGGGACCGAGTTTTGGCACGCCCTTCACCCTGGTGTGTCCCTACACCATGCTGGCCCACTATCGCGAGCTGGAATGGGCGGAAGGCTGTGGCGTACCGGCCAACCTGCTGCGGGTGTCTTGCGGCATGGAACCCCTCGAGTTGCTGCAGGCCGCCTTCGAGGAAGCCCTCGCGCAGGCCTGAGCCCTCACTTCACCTCATACTCGGCGTGGACGATGGTGACGATGTCCTTTTCATAGGAAGAGGTGTCGTTGTTGCCTTCGTTGGAGGTGCCGGTGGAGTTGGCGGCGTTGATGTTGAAGATGCCCATGTCGGCGTCAACCAACTTGCCGACAGTGGAGCTATCCAAAATGGCAATGCCCAGACCGAGGCCAACATAGCAATTCAGACGTCCGCTGACGGGGGCCTCATACTTGTAGTTCACAGTGATTGGGATGATTTGTAGATCTATCGAAGCACTTCCAGTTGGTGCACCAGCAGGAATGGGAGGAATAGGGCCGCCAGGGATATATGGAGGTATCTGAGGATATTGGAAATCTACATCATAATGGGTATATCCGACCTGCAGAAAAAC
>Ga0118677_10007819_pt1 | contig 17472 bp, 3 predicted proteins | sample AliMusrvi5mmetaG_FD_86154 | JGI IMG/M metagenome (GOLD analysis project Ga0118677, IMG submission 86154) | reverse complement strand
AATACAAAAATAATTTCAACCGCAAACGCTATAAGTTCTTCTACGGGTGCGTTGGTGGTAACGGGTGGTGTAGGAATTGGCGGTAATTTATATTTAGGTGGTAATGGTATTATAAATTCATTGGTTGATTCAATCAGTTCAACCACAGGGGCTTTAGTGGTAACGGGTGGTGTGGGTATAGGAAACACTTTATTTGTAGGAGGTAATACAAAAATAATTTCAACCGCAAACGCTATAAGTTCTTCTACGGGTGCGTTGGTGGTAACGGGTGGTGTAGGAATTGGCGGTAATTTATATTTAGGTGGTAATGGTATTATAAATTCATCGGTTGATTCTACCAGTTCAGCCATAGGAGCGTTGGTGGTAACGGGTGGGGTAGGAATAGGAAAAGGTTTATATGTGGGAACAAATGCAAATATAGGAGGTTATACTAAAATAAGTTCAGCGGCGGATTGCAGTAATTCGACGTCAGGCGCGTTAGTGGTAATAGGAGGTGTGGGTATAGGAGGTAATATATTTTTAGGTGGTAATGCAAAAATAAATTCATCGGTTGATTCTACCAGTTCAGCTATAGGAGCGTTGGTGGTAACGGGTGGGGTAGGAATAGGAAAAAGTTTATATGTGGGAACAAATGCAACTATAGTAGGTTATACCAGTATAAATTCAGCGGTGGATTCCGGTAATTCAACCACAGGCGCGTTAGTGGTATCGGGAGGTTCAGGAATTGGAGGAAAATTAAATGTTGGTGGGGTGTGCGGTTTTAATTCAACTGTAAATATTTTAGGTGTGTTAAACGTAACGAATAACACAGCAACCACATCAACCACAACGGGCGCATTCGTGGTTTCTGGTGGAGTAGGAATTGGAGGACATGTAAATGTTGTGGGTGGTGTAAATGTTGGGGGAACACTTTATACCAGTTTAATAACGTCATTAACGCCCAATACAACAATAACTACGCCAGTAATTATTACTAACACAACCGCCACATACGGCCAAGATACAGGAGCGTTAGTGGTAAAAGGCGGTATGGGTATAGTCGGCAGTATTGTTAATGGTGGGGGGATAAATATTCAAGCCTCAATACCAACGTCCAGCTCAATATCAGGCGCATTGGTTGTTAATGGGGGTTGCGGTTTTAATGCAGATGTAAATATTAACGGTTATTTAAATGTGGGTACAACCATAACCGCCGGTTCAACCATAACCGCTCCCTCGTTTAACGCAACATCCGATTACCGCATAAAATCCAACATCGTTTCTTTATTTTCCACCAATTATACTGTTGACAATTTGCGCCCCGTCCATTATTATAATACAAAAATTAAAAAAGAAGATATAGGTTTTATTGCCCATGAAGTCCAACAGGAATTTCCTTTTTTGGTGAATGGAAACAAAGACGACACGGAATACCAATCCATTAATTATAACGGTATTATCGGTATTCTCGTTAAAGAAATAAAATTATTGAAAGAAAAGGTCAATAAAATGGAAAATGACATTATATTATTAACTCGTTAAACCCAAAAAAGGCATAAATAAAACGGGGGTATATTATTTTTTATATGGATACCTATAAAAAATAATCAAAATTGTTATCATACGGTGGTTATTACGCCGGTAAATTCATATTAATACTAATGGATGTATCGTTCATGAGTGCCGCATCATAATACGCAGGGCTGGTAACAATCAATGAATCGTTTGTTTTTACATATATTCCTCCATTTACCACAACCATGCCCAATTTGCTGTTTGTTCCCACACAATTTACAGATGAAAACATATTCGATATATTGATTGCATTATACCAAGTATTTCCGTTATAACTATAAATAATATTATTACCGATTACGTTGCCATATGTTCCACCCGCAACCCATCGTTGAGTATTCCAATTTACGGAAGACCCAACCGTCGCTAAATTTGTATTTCCAATACCCGTCCAATTCATTCCGTCTTGACTGGTCGCAATTGTGTTGCCGGTTCCTGTTCCGACCGCCACCGCCACATTACCGTTCCAATAAATACCATTTGCTGAAGTAGAAAATACGGTTGAAGGTGATGCCTTTGTCCATCCGGATGAAGCATTGACAACATTTGAATATATAATTGTATTCCCTCCTTGTCCAACCGCAACCCATTTATTTATCATCCAACGCACCGCATTACCACCCGTTGAAAATGACGTTTTACCTAAACCTACCCATGAATTTGCAATAGCAGTTGCCGATAAACTGTATGCCATCGTATTGTTGGTTCCCTGTCCCATTGCCACCCATGCGGTTCCGTTCCAATCTGTGGATATTGCGGAAATATCAATAACGTTTGTAGATAACCCGACCCACGTTTTCCCATCAACACTTGTCGCCATTGTATTTCCTCCGGTTCCGGTTGCCAACCATACGCTTCCGTTCCAAGAAACACCATAACATGCGCCGGTAAATATGGAAGAACCTAATCCCGTCCAAGCCACCCCATCATAACTATACGCCAATGTATTTGTTCCCTGTCCTCCCGCAACCCATAAATTACCGTTCCATGCAACCGCGTTACAACTAACGGAAAAAATACAGTTTCCTAACCCAACATAATAAATTCCATCGGGGCTATATGCCATAGTTGTATATGTTCCGACGCCGCCCACCACGGTAGGTTGCAAAATATTCATTCTTCCAATGGATGGATTTGTCCATAATAATTGATTACCGCTTTGTGCGGGTGTTGTAATGGATGTCCAATTAATGCCGTCATAACTCTGGCGTATTGTATTGGTTGTAGTATTTACAATGAATGATATACCGTTCCATACAATACCCGTATGGGAATATGTGCTGGGTATTCCACCAACACCTGTCCAAGTAAAACCGTCCTGACTCACTAAAATACCGTTTGTGGAAGTTGAATTTGTGGTAATAACCCATTGGCTTCCATTCCATGCAATCCCCTGAACGATGCCGTAATTTCCGATATTTTGTGATTTCCAGTTAATGCCGTCTGTGCTTTTTGATATATTGGTTATGGTATTGCTTCCGGTAATGGTTGTTCCGGGGCCGCCACATAAGAAATAGTAACCGTTCCATTCGACGGGGCCACCGCCCATGGTATTGGAAGAAATCGCCCAATTAATACCGTCTCCACTATACAATAAATATGTATTATTTTGAATAACGCCGGATACAACCCACAAATTATTATTCCATGCAATTCCGTTGCAAGGATACCCGCCTTGTGAAAAAAGGGATACAGACGTGGAAACCCAATTATAACCACACGAACTCATCATTACGTGGTTATTTGACGCCGACGTTGTCCCAATTAACCACTGTTTCCCGTTCCATTTAATTACATTTATATTGGATATATCCGTTCCAAATGGTGAGGGCAGTTGGTTCATATTTCCGCAAATATCCGTTGTGATATATGTATTTCCATTGTTCCCGCCATATACATAATATAATCCATTCCATCCCAACGCATTTGCAGCGGGTTTGGTTGTGAAGGATGACCAACTCGAACCGTTATCGGTAGAAACCATATTTCCGGCGAGTGTCATGTTTGATGGGAATGTAATTGTATTTATTTGGGTAAGACTACTTGCACCGCTATATGCGGCGGTAGTAAAAATGGTTTGTGATGTGGGAGAAGTTAGCCAAGATAACCCATCATAACTATATATAATTCTATTTGTGGTTTCAGTTCCAAAACAGACGAAACGATTATTTTCCCATTTAACGTTGATACGGCTGGTTGATGCGGTTGTTGTATTATTAAAAAGAGTTGTTCCTAAACCCGTCCATGAGGTTCCGTTATAACTATATGCAAGTGTATTACCGGTTCCGCTGGTGGTTGTGGAACCCATTGCAACCATTATTTTTCCGTTATATGCAATTCCATTGACGGTGGAAGTAAGCGGGCATGTTGTTGAAACCCATGTATTCCCGTTGTTATATTGACTATATGCAATTACCGCCACATTAGATGTTGTATTTCCACCGGCAATCCAAATAGACCCTGTCCATAAAAGGGAAGAAACAATACCCGTAAAAAGGGTGGATGAAGAAGACCCCGTATTTATCCAATTAATACCATTTTGACTGAAAACGATTTTATTGGTGGTTCCGTCTCCGCCCGCCATCCAATATTGCCCATTCCAACCGATGGATTGCCCTCCAATTGTTGCCCCCGTAAAAATTGCCGTTCCAATTCCTGTCCAATTGATACCGTCATAACTATATGCTATGTAATTTGTTCCTGAACCAACCGCCACAAACATTTTTCCGTTCCATTGAATGCGGTTTCCGCTTGTGGAAAATATGGTTGTTCCTAACCCTGTCCATAAATTACCGTCATAACTATATGCGATTGTATTTGTTCCTGAACCTACGGCAACCCATAAAATACCGTTCCATATAACATCATAACATGCCGTTGTAAATATCGTATTATTTAAAGGATACCATATATTACCATTTTTACTGAATCCCAATGTGTAGGTTCCTTGTCCTCCTGCGATCCATGTATTTGTAGGTTTTGTTCCAAATGTATAGGTAGAAGCGTTTGATTCCGCCCCATTTGTTTTGGCGTAATAATTTTGATATCCATCATTTATGGTTGTTGGGTTGGCCATAATTTTGGAAAATTGTGTATTTGTAATATTAACTTTATCGCTTATATCGAAAGACGCCACCGGAAGATTTGCCAAGGAATAACTAAATATTGCATTTATTCCGGTTGGTCCAATGACTCCTGTATATCCTGCCGGTCCGGTTGCGCCGGTTGGTCCGGTTACACCTTGGATACCTGTTGCGCCCGTAACTGCTACACCGGTTGGCCCCGTTACACCAGTTGGCCCCGTTACTCCAGTATTTCCCGTTTGTCCGGTTGCGCCTATTGAACCTGTAACACCCGATGGCCCAATGGGCCCGGTATTTCCCGTTTGTCCGGTTGTGCCAGTGGTTCCGGTGCTTCCTGTTTGTCCGGTGCTTCCTGTTGCTCCTGTATATCCGGTTGCGCCGGTTGTTCCAGTGGCTCCCGTTTGTCCGGTTGTACCGGTGGCTCCCGTTTGCCCTGTATAACCAGTTGTTCCGGTGGTTCCAGTGGTTCCGGTTTGTCCGGTGCTTCCTGTTGCGCCGGTTGCGCCCGTATATCCCGTATATCCGGTATATCCGGTATATCCAGTAACGCCTGTATTTCCGGTAGGGCCCGTAACACCTGCAATACCGGTTACTCCAATACCGGTGGGTCCTGTAGGGCCCGTAGTTCCTTGATTTCCTGCGGTTCCGGTGGGTCCCGTTCCTGCGGGTCCAGTTGCTCCTGTTCCTCCTGCGGGTCCGGTTGCGCCCGTAACACCCGGAATACTTGCGCCGGTAGGTCCAGTTGCGCCGGTAGGTCCGGTTGCGCCCGTAATTCCAGTTGAGCCCGTTTGTCCAGTTTGTCCAGTTTGTCCAGTGCTTCCTGTTGCGCCCGTTGAGCCAGTTGTTCCAGTTGCGCCGGTTACGCCGGTTGAACCAGTTTGACCTGTATTTCCAGTGGGTCCCGTAACACCATACCCACCGCCCGGTCCAATCGGTCCCGTTATACCTGTTGAACCTGTTTGGCCAGTATATCCGGTTGTTCCTGTGGGTCCCATTACACCGGTTGATCCCGTTGCGCCGGTTGCGCCCGTTTGTCCAGTCTGTCCCGTTGTTCCGGTTTGGCCTGTTGTTCCCGTTTGTCCTGTCTGTCCCGTCTGTCCAGTGGTTCCCGTTTGTCCCGTTTGTCCGGTGGGTCCAGTTGCTCCAGTTACGCCCATTGGTCCGGTTTGTCCCGTAGGTCCGGTAGGTCCGGTTTGTCCCGTATATCCCGTATATCCGGTATTTCCAGTATTTCCAGTATTTCCTGTTGCGCCGGTTATTCCCGTATATCCAGTAGGCCCCGTTTGTCCCGTATTTCCGGTTATGCCGGTATTTCCGGTATTTCCGGTTTGGCCGGTTGTTCCTGTATTTCCGGTTGTTCCTGTATTTCCAGTTGTTCCTGTATTTCCAGTTGCTCCTGTAGGTCCGGTGGGCCCTTTAGGCCCGGTGGCTCCAGTATTTCCGGTATTTCCGGTATTTCCGGTTGCTCCGGTTTGTCCCGTGGCTCCGGTTTGTCCCGTTGCTCCGGTATTTCCTGTGGCTCCGGTATTTCCTGTGGCTCCGGTATTTCCCGTGGCTCCGGTATTTCCGGTTTGTCCCGTTATTCCCCCTATACCAGTGGGGCCCGTAGGTCCGGTAGTTCCGGTAGTTCCGGTATTTCCCGTTTGGCCGGTAGTTCCGGTATTTCCCGTTTGGCCGGTAGTTCCCGTTTGGCCGGTTGCTCCCGTTTGTCCCGTTGATCCTGTGTTTCCGGTTGCTCCTGTATTTCCCGTTGCTCCCGTTTGTCCGGTTGCGCCCGTTTGTCCCGTTGTTCCTGTGTTTCCGGTTGCTCCTGTATTTCCCGTTGCTCCCGTTTGTCCGGTTGCGCCCGTTTGTCCCGTTGCGCCCGTTTGTCCGGTTGCTCCTGTTTGGCCAGTGTTTCCGGTTGCTCCTGTTTGTCCGGTTGCTCCTGTTTGTCCGGTTGCGCCGGTATTTCCGGTTGCGCCGGTATTTCCGGTTGCGCCGGTATTGCCGGTTTCTCCGGTTGCTCCTGTGGTTCCGGTTGCTCCGGTTGCTCCTGTGGTTCCGGTTGCTCCGGTTGCTCCTGTGGTTCCGGTATTTCCGATTGCGCCCGTTGCTCCTGTTGCGCCGGTTTGTCCAGTGGTTCCGGTTTGGCCGGTGGCACCTGTTTGTCCAGTAGGCCCTGTGGTTCCGGTTGCGCCGGTTGCGCCGGTATTTCCCGTTTCACCGGTATTTCCTGTGGCGCCGGTATTTCCAGTGGCTCCGGTTTGTCCTGTAGCGCCGGTTGCGCCGGTTTGTCCAGTTTGTCCCGTGGCGCCGGTTTGTCCTGTGGCGCCAGTTGTTCCGGTTTGGCCCGTTTCACCCGTGGCTCCTGTATTTCCGGTTGCTCCCGTTTGTCCCGTTGCTCCCGTTTGGCCTGTTTGTCCTGTTTGTCCTGTTTGTCCTGTTGCTCCGGTTGCACCCGTTGCACCCGTTATTCCGGTGGCGCCCGTTTGTCCCGTTGCGCCCGTTGTTCCGGTTGCGCCCGTTGTTCCGGTTGCTCCGGTTTGTCCAGTTTGTCCGGTTGCTCCTGTGGCTCCGGTTGCTCCTGTTGCGCCGGTTGCTCCTGTTGCGCCGGTTGCTCCTGTGGCTCCGGTTGCTCCTGTTGCGCCGGTTGCTCCTGTTGCGCCGGTTTGTCCTGTTGTTCCGGTTTGTCCTGTGTTTCCTGTTTGTCCTGTATTTCCGGTGTTTCCTGTTTGTCCTGTAGTTCCGGTGGCGCCTGTTTGTCCTGTAGTTCCTGTATTTCCGGTTCCGCCGGTTACGCCGGTTTGTCCCGTTGCTCCTGTTTCTCCGGTTACACCGGTTTCTCCGGTCATTCCATTTAATCCTGTATATCCTATAGGTCCCTGTTCTCCAGTTGCACCGGTTGAACCATTTATACCGTCTAATCCAGCCGGTCCGGTAGGCCCAGTGTATCCAATTGCACCTGTATTACCTGTATTACCTGTATTACCCGTTGCTCCTGTATTTCCTGTTGCACCTGTAGAACCGGTGTTTCCGGTTGAGCCTGTGTTTCCGGTTGCGCCAGTTTGTCCGGTTGCTCCGGTTGCGCCGGTTTGTCCGGTTTGTCCTGTTTGTCCGGTTTGTCCGGTTTGTCCGGTTTGTCCGGTTGCGCCGGTTTCTCCCGTTGTTCCAGTTGCTCCCATTGCGCCGGTTTCACCAGTTGCGCCGGTTGTTCCAGTATTTCCCGTTGCACCTGTTGCTCCTGTATTTCCGGTTGCGCCGGTTGCGCCCGTTTGGCCCGTATTTCCAGTTGCTCCTGTTGCGCCCGTATTTCCGGTTGCTCCAGTTTCTCCGGTTGCTCCTGTGGTTCCGGTTGCACCTGTGGTTCCGGTTGCTCCTGTGGTTCCGGTTGCTCCGGTTTCTCCGGTTGCGCCTGTATTTCCTGTGGTTCCGGTTGATCCCATTGCTCCGGTTGCTCCTGTGGTTCCGGTTGCTCCCGTTGCGCCGGTTTGTCCGGTTTGTCCAGTTTGTCCCGTTTCTCCCGTTGCTCCAGTTGCGCCTGTATTTCCGGTTACGCCGGTTTGTCCGGTTTGTCCGGTTGTTCCGGTTGCGCCGGTTTCTCCGGTTGCGCCTGTGGTTCCGGTTGCGCCTGTGGTTCCGGTTGCGCCTGTGGCTCCGGTGGTTCCGGTATTTCCCGTGGCTCCCGTTGCACCCATTGCTCCGGTATTTCCAGTGGCGCCGGTTGTTCCGGTTTCACCGGTTGCGCCGGTTTCACCCGTTGCTCCTGTGAATCCAGTTGTTCCAGTGGCGCCGGTTGTTCCCGTTTGTCCGGTTGCTCCAGTTGCTCCCGTTGCTCCTGTGGTTCCCGTTGCTCCTGTGGTTCCCGTTTGGCCTGTTTCTCCGGAAGCCCCCGTTGCGCCCGTTGCTCCGGTTGCACCTGTATTTCCGGTTGCTCCTGTGGTTCCGGTTGCACCCGTTGCGCCGGTAGAACCGGTAGAACCGGTAGAACCCGTTGCACCGGAATATCCCATTGCACCCGTAGAACCCGTTGCACCGGAATGTCCCATTGCACCCGTAGAACCCGTTGCACCGGAATGACCTGTATTTCCGGCGGTTCCTGTATTTCCGGTTGTTCCCGTTGCACCCAATGAACCAGCGGTTCCGGTGGGCCCCGTTTCACCTGTTGCTCCGGAATGACCTGTTGCTCCGGTTTCACCAGTATATCCTATATATCCTATTTCACCTGTTGGGCCCGTTTCACCTGTTGCTCCGGTTTCTCCTGCTGTTCCCGTTTCACCCGTTGTTCCGGTATTTCCTGTTGCTCCGGTTGCGCCGGTGGTTCCGGTATTTCCGGTTGCGCCCGTATTTCCAGTTGCGCCGGTTGTTCCGGTTTCTCCGGTAGAACCTGTGGTTCCTGTATTTCCGGTTGCGCCGGTATTTCCGGTTGCACCCGTTTTTCCTGTTGCACCGGTTGCTCCGGTTTCTCCTGTAGGGCCGGTTGTTCCGGTAGGGCCGGTTGTTCCGGTAGAGCCGGTTGTTCCGGTAGGGCCCGTTATTCCAGTAGGACCCGCTGTTCCGGTTTCACCGGTTGCTCCGGTATTTCCCGTATCACCTGTAGGACCTATATCTCCCGCTGTTCCGGTTGTTCCGGTAGGACCCATTTCACCAGTATTTCCAGTGGTTCCCGTTGCACCTGTTACACCCATTGCACCGGTTTCACCCGTTGCACCTGTTACGCCGGTTGGTCCAGTTTCACCGGTATTTCCGGTTGCGCCAGTTTCACCTGTTGCTCCGGTATATCCTGTATATCCGGTTGGGCCTGTATCACCCGTTGAGCCTGTATCACCCGTTGGGCCTATATCACCCGTTGCTCCGGAATGACCTGTTGAACCGGTAATACTTGGCCCAGTCGGCCCAGTCTGCCCAGTAGCACCTGTTATTCCTGTTGTTCCGGTTGTTCCCGTAGCGCCGGTTTCGCCTGTGTCTCCTGTAGAGCCAGTAGAACCCGTCGAACCTGTATTTCCGGTTGCACCCGTTGCGCCGGTTAATCCGGTTGCTCCCGTTGCTCCTGTGGTTCCCGTTGCACCGGTTGCGCCCGTATTTCCGGTTGCTCCAGTTTCTCCGGTTGCTCCTGTGGTTCCGGTTGCACCTGTGGTTCCGGTTGCTCCTGTAGTTCCCGTTGCACCCGTTACTCCGGTTTCTCCGGTTATTCCCGTTGCGCCGGTTTCTCCGGTTTCACCGGTTGGCCCTGTATTACCCGTTGGCCCTGTATCACCGGTTGGTCCTATATCACCAGTTGGTCCAGTTGGCCCAGTATCACCTGTTGGTCCTATCTCACCTGTTGGCCCAGTATCACCTGTTGGTCCTGTGTCTCCGGTTGGCCCAGTATTTCCGGTAGGCCCTGTATCACCCGTGTTTCCTGTAGGGCCGGTGTCTCCCGTAGCGCCGGAATGACCTGTGTCTCCCGTATTGCCTGTATTTCCTGTAGGCCCTATATCTCCTGTATTTCCTGTGGGGCCTGTATCACCGGTAGGGCCTGTATCACCGGTAGGGCCGGTATCACCTGTAGGGCCTGTATAGCCGGTAGGGCCGGTATCACCAGTAGGGCCGGTATCACCAGTAGGGCCGGTATCACCAGTAGGGCCGGTAGGGCCTGTGTCTCCGGTTGCACCTGTGTCTCCGGTTGCGCCTGTTTCTCCTGTTTCTCCAGTATAACCGGTAGGGCCAGTTTCTCCGGTTGCACCGGTATCACCGGTTGGCCCTGTATTTCCGATTGCGCCTGTTTCTCCGGTTGCACCTGTATTTCCTATATATCCTGTATTTCCGGTTGCGCCTGTTTCTCCGGTTGCACCTGTATTTCCAATGGGGCCCGTTTCTCCGGTTGCGCCTGTGTCTCCAGTTTCACCTGTTGCCCCCGTATTACCCGTTTCGCCGGTAGGCCCTGTTTCTCCCGTGGGGCCCGTTTCTCCCGTTTCTCCTGTTGCGCCAGACGCGCCCATTGCACCGGTTCCTCCTGTAGTTCCTGTATCTCCGGTTGCTCCCATATCTCCTGTTTCACCTGTAGGCCCTGTTTCTCCAGTGGGCCCTGTTTCTCCAGTGGGCCCTGTTTCTCCTGTAGCCCCTGTTTCTCCAGTTTCTCCAGTTTCTCCGGTTGCTCCTGTTTCTCCGGTTGCTCCTGTTTCTCCAGTGGGCCCTGTTTCTCCAGTAGGCCCTGTATCTCCAGTAGGCCCCGTTTCTCCGGTAGGCCCCGTTGGGCCGGTAGGGCCGGTAATACCTGTATTTCCAGTATAACCTGTTGCCCCTGTTGCACCCGTAACTCCCGTATATCCGGTTGTTCCTGTATCTCCAGTAGGCCCTGTATCTCCAGTAGGCCCTGTATCTCCAGTAGGCCCAGTATCTCCTGTAGGCCCAGTTGTTCCTGTATCTCCGGTTGTTCCTGTATCTCCAGTGGGCCCCGTATAACCGGTGGGTCCTGTATCTCCTGTAGGTCCTGTATCTCCTGTAGGTCCTGTATCTCCCGTAGGTCCGGTATTTCCGGTGGGTCCTGTATCTCCGGTGGGTCCTGTATCTCCTGTAGGTCCAGTATCTCCCGTAGGTCCGGTATATCCGGTAGGCCCAGTATCTCCAGTAGGCCCAGTATCTCCAGTGGGTCCTATATCTCCTGTGTCGCCTGTATTTCCTGTGTCCCCCGTGGGTCCTGTATCACCAGTAGGCCCAGTATTTCCTGTTGCACCCGTAGCACCAGTGGGTCCCGTATCTCCGGTAGGTCCTGTGTTTCCAGTTTCACCTGTAACACCAGTAGGTCCCGTATCTCCCGTTGCTCCTGTGTTTCCGGTTGCGCCGGTATCTCCTGTATGTCCAGTATCTCCTGTATGTCCAGTATCTCCTGTTTCGCCCGTTTCTCCGGTGGGTCCTGTATTTCCGGTTGCCCCCGTTTCTCCAGTGGGCCCTGTATCTCCGGTTGCTCCCGTGGTTCCTGTATCTCCAGTTTCTCCAGTGGGCCCTGTATCTCCGGTTGCTCCTGTGTCTCCGGTTGCTCCTGTGTCTCCGGTTTCTCCTGTGTTTCCGGTTGCCCCCGTTTCACCGGTATTTCCGGTTGCACCTGTTGCGCCGGTTGCGCCCGTATCGCCGGTTGCTCCTGTAGGGCCCGTATCACCGGTTGCTCCCGTGTCTCCCGTGGGCCCTGTATATCCCGTAGGCCCTGTATCTCCCGTGGGACCAGTGTATCCGGTTGCTCCTGTTGCTCCTGTGGTTCCCGTTGCTCCCGTTAAACCCATATCACCTGTAGGGCCTGTATCTCCGGTTGCTCCCGTTTCCCCCGTAAAACCCGTATTTCCGGTTGCACCTGTATTACCTGTTGCTCCCGTTTTACCTGTTGCGCCCGTTGCCCCCGTTGCCCCAGTTGCCCCCGTTGCACCTGTATTACCTGTAGGCCCTGTATTACCGGTAGGCCCTGTATTACCTGTAGAACCTGTGTTTCCGGTAGAACCTGTGTTTCCAGTTGCGCCGGTTTCCCCCGTAAAACCCGTATTTCCGGTAGGGCCAGTATTTCCAGTTTCACCAGTTTCCCCCGTATTACCGGTTGCCCCCGTTTTACCTGTAGCACCTGTAGCACCTGTAGCCCCCGTTTCACCTGTAGCCCCTGTAGCCCCTGTGTCTCCGGTAGGCCCCGTATCTCCAGTAGGCCCTGTATCTCCGGTTGCTCCTGTGTTGCCGGTTTCACCTGTAGAACCTGTAGAACCCGTATCACCAGTAGGTCCTGTATCACCGGTTGCGCCGGTTTCCCCTGTAGGCCCTGTATCACCGGTTGCACCTGTATCACCAGTTGCACCGGTAGAACCAGTAGGGCCTGTTTCTCCCGTAGGGCCTGTGTCTCCAGTAAAACCCGTTGCACCGGTTACGCCGGTAGAACCCGTAGGCCCTGTATCTCCCGTAGGCCCTGTATCTCCCGTAGGCCCTGTATCTCCCGTAGGCCCTGTATCGCCGGTTGCACCTGTATTTCCCGTAGGACCTGTATCTCCTGTAGGCCCTGTATCTCCGGTTGCTCCGGTAGAACCCGTAGGGCCTGTATCACCGGTTGCTCCGGTGTCTCCTGTAGGCCCTGTATCACCAGTTGCTCCGGTAGAACCTGTAGGCCCTGTATCACCGGTTGCTCCCGTGTCTCCCGTAGGACCTGTATCGCCGGTTGCACCGGTAGAACCCGTAGGACCTGTATCACCGGTTTCTCCCGTGTCTCCCGTAGGACCTGTATCGCCGGTTGCACCGGTAAAACCCGTAGGACCTGTATCGCCGGTTGCTCCCGTGTCTCCCGTAGGACCTGTATCGCCGGTTGCTCCGGTAGAACCCGTAGGACCTGTATCTCCGGTTGTTCCTGTATTACCTGTAGAACCTGTAACGCCGGTTGCCCCCGTGTCTCCAGTTGCCCCCGTGTCTCCCGTAGGACCCGTGTCTCCAGTTGCTCCGGTAGAACCCGTAGGACCCGTATCGCCGGTTTCTCCGGTAGAACCCGTAGGACCTGTATCTCCGGTTTCTCCGGTAGAACCTGTAGGACCCGTATCACCGGTTTCTCCGGTATAACCTGTAGGACCCGTATCTCCGGTTGCGCCGGTAGAACCCGTTGGACCTGTGTCTCCGGTTGCTCCGGTAGAACCCGTAAGGCCTGTATCACCGGTTGCGCCCGTGTCTCCCGTAGGACCAGTATCACCGGTTGCACCGGTAGAACCCGTAGGGCCTGTATCACCGGTTTCTCCAGTAGAACCCGTAGGACCCGTATCACCGGTTGCTCCGGTAGAACCCGTAGGACCTGTATCTCCAGTATCACCGGTTGCACCCGTAGGACCTGTATCTCCCGTTGTGCCCGTGTCTCCTGTAGGACCTGTATCTCCAGTTGCACCGGTAAAACCCGTAGGACCTGTATCTCCCGTTGCACCCGTGTCTCCTGTAGGACCCGTATCACCGGTATCGCCAGTAGCACCCGTAGGACCTGTATCTCCTGTTGCACCCGTGTCTCCCGTTGCGCCTGTATATCCCGTTGCTCCGGTAGAACCCGTAGGACCCGTGTCTCCGGTAGGACCCGTGTCTCCCGTTGCGCCTGTATCTCCCGTTGCTCCGGTAGAACCCGTAGGACCTGTGTCTCCGGTAGGACCTGTGTCTCCAGTTGCACCTGTATCTCCAGTTGCTCCGGTTGAACCCGTAGGACCCGTGTCTCCGGTAGGGCCTGTATCACCCGTTGCTCCTGTATCTCCGGTAGCACCAGTATCACCCGTGGGGCCTGTATCACCCGTGGGGCCTGTATCGCCGGTTGCACCTGTATCACCGGTTGCGCCGGTAGAACCGGTAGGGCCTGTATCGCCGGTAGGACCCGTATCACCGGTTATTCCGGTAGAACCGGTAGGGCCTGTATCACCCGTTGCACCTGTATCACCCGTTGCACCTGTATCACCCGTTGCCCCAGTAGAACCCGTTGCACCTGTATCTCCGGTAGGCCCAGTATCACCCGTAGCTCCTGTATCACCCGTTGCCCCAGTAGAACCCGTTGCACCCGTATCACCCGTAGGCCCCGTATCACCGGTTGCGCCTGTGTCTCCTGTAGGCCCCGTATCACCCGTTGCGCCCGTATCACCGGTAGGCCCCGTATCACCCGTTGCGCCCGTATCACCGGTTTCTCCTGTATATCCGGTAAAACCCGTATCACCCGTAGCTCCGGTTAAACCGGTAGGCCCAGTATCACCGGTAGGGCCAGTATCACCAGTAAAACCAATAGAACCTGTTACTCCAACCGAACCAGTTTCACCGGTAGGACCGGTATAACCATTTACGCCCAAGTAATCTTTATAGATTATGTCTTTTATCACATAATCATCAATCGTGCCCGACGACGGTATATTTTTCGTTGTCGAACGAAGTGTTTCTAAATTGACCATTTCATTTTGTTTCCTATACGACATTTATATAATATATAATTATTTTAGACAACTAAAAAAAATATATATTTCGAACCCATTGATTTGGATTTTCGGTTATTTCATTTGAAACATTTTACCCATTCCCAACCGAAAAGTATGTTTTTTTTGAGGGTTCGGTTGAACCGGCCTGTTATATTTATTATAATGAATATTATTTATGTAGGTAATGGGTTTAATGTTTTTATTTCCATTGCAATATAAATTATCATCCACAAAAATACAATCCATATGTTTTTGGGGTAGTTGCAAGGTAGGAACACTACGATTTACCACCACCGGTAATCTTAATTTCCCGTAAATTGTTTTTGGGGAACAAACCACCCCCGTAATATTTGACACACATTTTTTGTTCGGTTTTATATCCATCGAAAAAACACGATTCACCCCCGTTTGTGTTAATTGGTTATATGTGGGGTTTTCGTCGGTTATCGTGTTCTCTAAATAATATAATTTATTGTTTAAGTAATCCGTTTGGTTGGGTAATGATGAAATGCTATTTACAGTTCCCGCGTTGGTTGTGTTTCTTTTAAAATGAATATAATCACTTTGAGACATTCACCCTATACTATCGCTATACAATATGCCTATATGATAATTTTTATTTTCCATAATTTACAAAAAGGTATTTTTTGCTGCCGCTATATATTGCATACGCTAATCCGGAACCGACAATTGAACCCGCCACTAATTGTTTTGTGGAATGGCGGTTACACGCCCAACGTTGGTATAAAGTCAATGCAACTAAAAATAATTCTAATATCAAAAGTTCATTATTTTTTGTTACGCACCACGTATAAATAACCGAAAAAAATGATGTTTGGGCGTGGCCCGAAGGCATACCGTATTTTTCAACGCCGGTATAGTCTCCCTTATCGTAGGAAGAATGGTATGTATTATATCCTGTGGGCCTTTGTTCTCTAATCATATATTTTAATGCTTTATTGATTGGGGTAACAACAAACAGGGAACAAAAAATAAACATCAATAGGTATTTGGGGTATTGTATCATCAAACAAACATTCACATAAAATAATATATAGGGGCCATAAAAACCCAATTCATACAATATATCATATTTCATTTTTATTGTATATTATGGGGTTATATTTCTTTACTTTTTCGAATTACTTTTTCGAATTACATTTTATTATATAACATATCACACATCAACGAAAACGACCAATCCGCCCCGTTCAAATCGACTATATCGCCTTTATCGTTCAATAACTTAACGGTTATACGACGTATATTTACGGGCCCAAAATAAACCCTTGATTGATTTTGTAGGGGGCCTCCGTTATCCGTATATGTTTGCCCAACTGACATCCCTGTTGTTTTAATTGGAACAAACCCGAATATGTCTTGAACATATGGATTTCTGGTGAATAATGCGGTTGGTTCTTGTCTTGTCATTTTATTGGCAATATCTTGTTGTGTCGCGTAAATTTTATTTAACGTAAGATTATTTTCTCCTAAATTTGTTTTTCCGGTAAAGTCGAGTTTTCCGGTAATTGGATTACACGACGTTTGTGTTTTATATGTATAGGTAGGTAAAACAACGTTATTATCCATGCCGGAAATTGTAACCAATCCGTCATTTAAATGGCTTTGTGTATAATCGTTCAATTGAATTAAAAAATAATTGTTGATATTGCTTGCATAAACCGTATCCCCCGTTAAAATTTTTACGGCGCTTGATTGTGATAACGATGAAATATCCGCCAAAAAATATTCCGTTTTATTACGGAATCCAATAATCCATCCCAGCGTATCATCCCAAGACACATTTTGAACGCTTAACGCCCCCACATAACATTTGACAAAACTTAAAACATCATAAAATACAATTTTATAGTCATTTGCTGTATATGGGCGATTTATATTAAACCGAAACCTGATATAATCAGTCTCGGTTAATACCGCATAAATTTCTGAACCTTTGGAAATCGGGTTTTCGCCTAATTGCTGGTTAATTGTTTGAAATAGGGATTCTCTTGTGTAAATGGAAGCGGGAATACTTAATATAATGGTATTGTTGTTATTTTCATTTCCCAAATATAATCCTTTTGCATTTGGGTTAGGACGAATATATATGTTATTTGTAGAAGTTAATATAATTGTATTTCCGGGTATTGGATTTTCACTAATGACATTTTGGTTTCTTACCGAATTTAAATTATAGGAAGAATCAATATTTAAATTGTTCATCCATGAATTATTGGGGTCGTTAAAATTTACGATGAATTTCGACGCGGTTAAATGCTTACTTACATTTAACGTCAATTGATAATAATATATAAGTTCTCCATTAATTATATCCACATTTATTTTGGTTAAAACTGAATTTATCAACGGTTGATTTCCGTCGGCATCTTGCCAATTTTTTATGGCATTATTCATATAATTTTCAAATTGGTGTATATCACTGACATACCGTAAATTATCCGTCACCGGTATTTCCCATAAGGGTATTAAATTTTCATATTGTGAGGTATATCCAGTGATGCGTTTTGGTTTAATCGTCAAAATATTTGAATGTTCCGGTTGAATATTCAGCGAATTATTGTGTATTGAAAAATGAAATATATTTTCATTTGACAAATCGATGGCGTATGGTGTCATGGCGGTTTGAACGCTACATGTTCCAACCAATAATATATTACCACTTATCACTTGAGTTCCCACGGAAACCTGATTTAAATTTTCTCCATTTGTGGTTAATCTTCCGCTAACGTATTTTTGATATGTATATAATGTGTTTTGTATCGTAACGATATTCCCCGCAATTATAAGGTTATCCGTAGAAATATTTTGTAAAGAATCTGTAATGGTTAAATTTCCGCTGTAATAAGGTAGTGAATTTACGATTTCAACGGCCACGTCATTTATGTTGTTGGTTATATTAATAT
>Ga0118677_10007818_pt1 | contig 17472 bp, 13 predicted proteins | sample AliMusrvi5mmetaG_FD_86154 | JGI IMG/M metagenome (GOLD analysis project Ga0118677, IMG submission 86154) | reverse complement strand
ACCGACAGCTTCAAAGCAACATCGAAAAAGCAAAAATCAACTTTCAGAACGCCCGGCTTAACGAATTGAATATCCGGCAGAACCTCCGTATGAATATCGAACAGGCCTATTACAACCTCAAAGGCGCTGCCCGCACCTATGAGGCCAGTAAAATGCAAATGACTTCAACAGAAATGACCTATAAAAACGCTGAAAAGAAATTCACGGTGGGAGTTATGAGTGCCACGGATTACCTGATACAGAAAAGCACCTATATACAGGCACTTTCAAACTCAATTCAAACGAAATATAATTACATCTTCGAATCAAAAATCCTGGATTTTTATCAGGGAAAACCGATCACATTTTAATAGAAAAAACAGGAATACTCATGAAAAAAACGATTTGGATAATCCTTGCCATCATTCTGGTGGCGTTGATCGTCGGGGGTTATTTCCTCCTGGGAAAGAAAACAGAAAAAACATATGAATGGCGCACCGGCAAGATTGAGCGTGGTGACCTGCAGGTTACCGTTACGGCCACCGGCATCCTGAGCGCAGATACTACAGTTGCTGTTGGAACCCAGGTTTCAGGAATTATCACGAAAATATTTGTCGATTTTAACTCCATGGTCAGGAAAGGGCAGAAGATTGCGGTTCTGGACACCACATTCCTGGCCGCTTCCGTTGATGACGCCAAATCGAGTCTCTTCCGCACCCAGGTGCAAACCCGGTTGACAAAACGTAATTATGAACGGAATAAAACCCTTTTTGAAGAGAAGGTGATCGCCCAGTCAGATTACGATCAATCCTTATCTGATTACGAAACGGCCCAGGCCAATGAGAAATCTGCTAAATCAGCCCTCGACAGAGCCCTGATCAACATCCGGTATGCTACCATCATTGCCCCTGTTTCAGGTGTGGTCATATCAAGAAACGTAGATATCGGGCAAACAGTGGCTTCCAGTTTCAGCACCCCAACCCTCTTCTCAATAGCCAATGATTTGACAAAAATGCAGTTGCAGGCCAGTATTGACGAAGCAGATATCGGAAAAATCAAAGTTGGGCAGGATGTATCGTTTCGCGTAGATGCTTACATGGATCAGACTTTTTCGGGAACTGTACGGCAAATCAGACTGCAACCGGTTACCTTGCAGAATGTTGTTAATTATACCGTGATCATTGACGTTCCAAATCCTGATAAAAAGCTGATGCCGGGAATGACAGCTAATCTCACTGTGAAAATACAGGAAGCCCTGAATGTGCTGAAATCCCCGGCTGCTGCGCTCAGGTTTTGGCCGCCTCAGGATTATCTCGATATTCACATGAAAGAATACCCTGATACCACGCAAAAAATGATTGAACGCTATATGAAGTTCATGGCACGGCGACAAGGACAGGGTGCCACGCAAAGTACTTCTCAAGGAGGTGCCGCATCCGGCGCACAAGGGGGCGGAAACCGCCCGGCTGCAATGGGAGGCCAGGCAGGTTCTGCCGGAGTAGCCGGTGGTCGTGAAGGCAGCCAGCGTACTGGCGGACAAGGTTGGGGAGGAGGGACCCGCCCCAGGTTTGGTTTCGTCTGGATAAAAGAAGGGAAAATTCTTATGCCACACCGCCTTAAAACCGGTATCTCTGATAATAGCTTCACAGAAATTGAGGGGAATATCAAAGAAGGCGATGAACTTGTGATCGGTATTGTTAACGGCAGTTCAGCACAAGCTACAACAACACAACAGCAAAACCCGTTTGCGCCGCAGATGGGTCGTCCGCCACAGGGAGGCGGAGGCGGAAGAGGAGGTCGTTGATATGAAAGAAACAATCATCTCGGTTAAAAACCTCGTCAAAGTCTATAAAATGGGCGACCTTGAAGTGCATGCACTCAGGGGTGTTACCATGAACATCCAGCGAAGCGATTTTGTGGCCATTATGGGCAAAAGCGGTTCCGGGAAATCTACTTTCATGAACATTATCGGCTGTCTGGATGTACCCACAAAAGGTGAATACCGGATCGACGAGGTAGACGTGGGGAAAATGAACAAAGACCAGCTGGCTAACCTGAGAAACAGAAAAATCGGCTTCGTTTTCCAGTCATTTAATCTCCTGTCACGTACTTCAGCACTTGAAAATGTCGAACTCCCGCTCATGTATAACAATAAAGTCAATTCCAGGGAGATGCGTGAACGGGCTATCAACGCCCTGCAGTCTGTCGGACTGGAAAAGCGGTCCCACCATTTCCCAAGCCAGCTTTCCGGAGGCGAACAGCAGCGTGTTGCCATCGCCCGGGCCCTGGTCAATGACCCGGTGGTAATTCTTGCCGATGAACCAACGGGAAACCTGGATACAAGAACCAGCGTGGAGGTGATGAGCATTTTTCAACAACTGAACACGAAGGGAATTACCGTAATTATCGTGACCCACGAACCCGACATTGCCTGCTATACAAACAGGAATATCAGTTTCAGGGATGGGCGGATCCAAAAAGATGTCCGCATGGAAAACCCCCGGAATGCCACAGCTGAATTAATTTCCATGCCCGTTCTTGCAGAGGAGGAGACCATATGAAATTACAAAACCAATTAAGAGCAGCCTTACGCTCACTTGCTAAAAACAAGATGAGGACCTTCCTCACCATGCTTGGCATCATAATCGGTGTGGCATCCGTAATCGCAATGCTTGCCATCGGGCAGGGTTCAAAGGAGAGTATCCAAAAACAGATTTCTAATCTGGGAACCAATCTGCTGACCATTTTTCCTTCCGCAAGTATGACCGCAGGGGTCAGACTGGAAGCCGGGTCAAGTGTGAAACTGACCCTGGATGATTACAAAGCACTCGCGACCCGTTGTCCCGCCGTGATGTATTCAACCCCGACCGTAAGGACCAGCGGACAGTTAATTGCAAGCGCTCAGAACTGGCGAACCTCTGTATGGGGCGTTTACCCCGACTATTTCAATATCCGCAATCTGGATGTGGAAAAAGGAGCCGTTTTTACGCTGAATGATGACCGTACTGCCAATAAGGTATGTGTGATCGGGCAAACGGTTAACAAATACCTGTTTGGTGAAGGCCAGGACCCCACGGGCAGGCTCATCCGCATCAATAAAATTCCATTCCAGGTGGTGGGCCTTCTTGTTGCAAAAGGACAAAACGCCTGGGGACAGGACCAGGACGATATCGTGATTGCCCCGTTTAACACGGTACTCGTACGTATGTTGACGGTGGCTTATATCCAAAGTATTATGGTGTCGGCTACCTCCGAAAAGATGATACCCGAAGCCACCGATGAGATTACCCAGGTTTTGAAGGAAAGACACCGTCTGGGGCCTTCGGAAGAGCCCGACTTCACCATCCGGTCACAGGCCGATATTGCCAGTACAGCAACAGCTACTGCCTCCATATTAACTGCCTTGCTGGCCAGCATTGCAAGTATTTCATTGCTGGTGGGCGGTATCGGAATTATGAATATCATGCTGGTTTCCGTTACCGAAAGAACCCGTGAAATCGGTATCAGAATGGGTGTTGGTGCCCGCGGCCGCGACGTGTTGCTGCAGTTTCTCATCGAGGCCTTGATGATCAGCCTGATCGGAGGTATTATCGGAGTAGGATTCGGAATCCTGGCATCCGAAATTATTGCCAATGTAATGACCTGGCCTGTCACCATAACCGCGCAATCAATCGTGCTTTCATTCTTGTTTTCTACGGTGATCGGCATTTTCTTTGGTTGGTATCCTGCCCGTAAGGCAGCAGGACTGAACCCGATCGATGCCCTGCGCTACGAATAGCGATTAATCGCTTTTTTCCGGAATCTTCATTCCTAACCGGTGGAATTAACCCATACACCGAGTATCTTCCGGTAGTTTGCCGAAGCTTGTTTAATTTCATGCTGGATTTTCAATTTTCCACTACAGCATGAAAAAATTTATTCTGATAAGTCTCTGCCTCACTGGCATTGTACCTCTTTGCCAGGGGCAGAACCTGAGCAAAATCCTCGTCGATAAATTGTATCTTAACTCGCTTGATAAGGTACTTGACGATATAGCCCGGGAACATCACCTGAAATTTTTATTTGACCGGGAAATGCTGGCTCAGATGCAGGTCGAGGAACGTCCCGTGCAGAAACCGCTGACCATGTTTCTGGACCAGGAATGTGGTCAATTTCACCTGAAATGGTCGGTAAGCCCCGATTCAGTGATCGTGATCCAGGACAAATATCAGCCGCTCTACTCCAAACCCCAGGAGGCACAGGAAAAAGGAAAATTTACCGGCATCGCAAAAAAATTCAGATTCAATCTTTCCGGCCTGGTTAGAGATAAAAATACCGGGGAAGCACTCCCCTTCGCAAATGTGGGGATTAAGGGCACGACGATAGGAACATTTACCAACGCCGATGGGTATTTCAGCCTGATCAACGTACCTACCGATACTTCCACACTCCTGGTCAGTTATATCGGGTATCATACCGCCATCATCTATCTCACACCCGATTTACCCTTAACAAACCTCCTGATAGAAATGGAATTACAATATCAAACCCTGAAAGAGGTCCTGATATCCGGGGAGCAGGAACAAATCATGAACACCAGCGATAAACTAAGCACTTTGAAAATCACCCCGCAAAAGCTGGCAAACCTTCCCAATATCGGGGAAAAAGATGTTATCCGCTCATTCCAGTTAATGCCCGGGGTCTCCGCAGCAAATGAATCCTCATCGAACTTGTATGTGCGGGGGGGTACTCCCGATCAAAACCTGTTGCTGTATGACGGGTTCACAGTTTATCAGGTGGATCACCTGTATGGCTTCTTCTCTGCTTTCAATCCGAATGCAATCAAAGATGTTCAATTATATAAGGGAGGGTTTGAATCAAAATTCGGAGGACGATTGTCAAGTGTTACCGAAATTACAGGAAAAGATGGAAACGCAAAGGGTTTTGCCATGGGAGGCGACATCAGTCTGCTGAGCTTTAATATCTATGCAGAAATACCCATCGGCAAAAGGTTTACCTCATTAATCGCCTTCAGAAGATCCTATCAGGGACTTCTTTATGATAAAATTTTCAAACAATTCACAAACTCCAGTCAGGTAAAACAGGTTTCGTTTAAAGGAGGGATCGGGGGAGGCCCATCCGCAGGAGGGCCCTCAATAACATCTACCGTATCGTCCTATTTTTATGATCTGAATGCGAAATTCACCTATCGCCCCTCCCCGAAAGATATTCTCTCCCTTAGTTTTTATAACGGCACCGATCATCTTGATAATGGGATGAAAATGGAGAATAGTTCCGGAACCGGAAGCGGAATGCCCAGTTTCAACATGGAAAACAGCGATCTAACCCTCTACGGAAACCTCGGAGGGGCGTTACGGTGGTCGAGAAGTTGGTCCACCAAACTATATGGCAATACACTGATCAGTTGTTCCAATTACTACAGCAGCAGGGAGCGAACCAGTTCGGGGACCCATTCAGGCGGCGAAGGTGGTACCGGTGATATCAGCAGCGGGCTGCAGGAGAAAAATAACCTGCTTGATCTGAGCTTTAAAAGCGATTATTCCTATAACCTGAACACCCGGCATCTTTTTGGGTTTGGAGTATTTCTCACCGATTACATCATCTCCTATAATTTCGGTGAAAGCGATACCAGCCAGTACCTTAAAAGAAACCAGAATGGTCTCCTGGCTGGCGGATATTTTCAGGATAAGATCAAGTTTCTCAATTCCCGACTCTCTTTTGTTCCAGGATTGCGCTTCTCCTTTTTTTCGCCAACAGGAAAACTATATATGGAACCAAGGGCTTCCCTCACCTATAACCTCTCCTCAAAAATCAAATTATCTGCCGAAAGCGGTAAATATTACCAGTTTGCAAATCAGGTCCTGCGCGAAGATATACTTTCGGGTAGCCGCGAATTCTGGATTCTCTCAAACGGAGGAACAATCCCTGTTACCTCCGCCTGGCACTATATTGCAGGGATCAGCTTTGAGAATAAAAATTTTCTGGCCAGTATTGAGGGATATTACAAAGATATTAACGGTGTAACGGAATATTCTGTTCGTTTCAGGCCGGGCCCCGGCGGTTCAGATTATTCCGGGAATTTCTTCTCCGGTGTCGGATATGCAACCGGAATCGAGTTTCTTGTGCAAAAAAAAATCGGCAACCTGACCGGCTGGATCAGCTATACACTGGGGCAGGCACGTAACCAGATCAATGTTTATGGTTCGAAATATTTTCCTGCAACACAGGATGTTACCCATGAATTTAAATTTGTTTCCATGTACGACTATAAAAACTGGAGCTTTTCACTCACCTGGCTCTACGCCTCAGGAAGACCTTATACAGCCCCGGATGGGGCCTATACCGTTAAACTCGTGAATGGAACAACCCAGACTTTTATTGACTTCGGACAAAAAAACAGGAGCCGGCTGCCCGATTATCACCGGCTGGATATCGGAATAAATTATCGTCTTTTGAGCAATGAAACCAAAAAGGAGTGGGGCAACATCGGATTGTCCATCTTCAATGTTTACAACAGACGTAACATCTGGTACAAAGAATACCAGATAATCGACGGTACAATCCTGGAAACCGACAAGCTCTTCCTTGGTTTCACACCGAATTTAACATTTACACTGAAACTGCAATAAAACATACTATCTGCTATGAAAACACGATTGAAAACCATCATTATCTTTCTGCTTCCCGGGCTCTTCATTTTTTCAGGCTGCAGTAAAAGCAATGATGCCTTGTTCAGCGATCTCCCGGTTGTAGAATCGTATCTGGTGCCCGGATCAAAAGTGAAAGTGAAGATTTCTCAAAAGGCACCTTATTTAAGTACAGTGCTGATTTCCGACACCAACGTCTCCAACCTTCAGGTTAATATCATTTACCATGGCAGAACCTACTTGCTGACTTCCTGCGGATCAGGTATTTATATAGACAGTGCCGGATTGATCCCAATTCTGGGCGACAGCACCTACGCCCTCTCCTTTACATACCATGGAAACCTGATCACGGCTAAAACCATAATCCCAACCGTTCCGTCGAAGGTTAAGGTTTCGGATACTACCATCACATTTGCCCAATTCGACTATGCAACAACACCTGTACCGGGCACACAACCCGACCCGATTATCCTGAGCTGGTCCAATCCGGATTATTCACATTATATGGTTACCATGGAAAGTATCGATTCCAATGCCGTTTCTGTGATCAAGGATTCTGTTCCTTCCTCCCGGATATCTTCCGAACAACCCTTTACCGGCGACACAGCAAGAATCCATACCATGATGTTCAAATATTTCGGCAGGAACAGGATTATCCTTTACCATATGAATGCCGAATACATCAACTTCTTTTCACAAACAGTTAGCACAACCCAGAATTATCAAGACCCTCCCACAAATATTGTGAACGGACTCGGAATTTTTACCGGCATCAACACCGATACGCTTTATATCAGGGCAATCAAGAAATAGAACCGGAAACAAAAACCGGCTTAATGATGAGATAACCAAGTCTGTACGGCCTCAAAATAGGTGTCGCCCAGGGGTATTTTAACATGGTCAAGGAGAATCACTTTGTTACGGATACTGGTGACCTTATACAGCGGGACAATAAAACTCCGGTGTACGCGCATGAACTGATCCTCAGGCAGTTTTTCCATAATCCCCTTCAGACTCATAAGAGATAATACCGGAGGTTTGGATTTATCTGTAAAATGAATTTTGATATAATCATCAAAACCTTCAATATGGCTGATGTCTTGAAAGGCAATCCTGACCATATAGTACCCTGATTTGACGAAAATAAAACCCGCTGCGGGATGATCCATAAGCCTTGCTGACTGCACTTTTATCGCTTTCGTCAGCGCTGTAATGAAGCGTTCAAACCGGATTGGTTTTACAAGATAATCAACGGCCTCAAGTTCAAAACCTTTTACTGCATATTCCTCATATGCGGTTGTAAAAATAACCATAGGCTTATCCTTCAGGCTGTTGTAAAACTGTATTCCACTAATATCGGGCATCTGGATATCCAGGATCAGCAACTCAACCATTTTCGTGTTTAGAAATGATAAGGCCTGGATCGCATCGGTAAAAGTATTCACCAAACTGATCAGGGGTGTTTCAGATGCATATTTCCTGATTACGTCGAGCGCCAGAGGCTCATCATCGATGGCGATACAGGTCATCAAGCCATTTGAATATTTAGGTCCACAATAAAAATCCTTCCATTGTTGGTCAGCCTGAGCTCATGTTTATCCGGGTAAATGAGCTGAAGCCGTTGCCGTGTATTATTTATTCCGATACCAAATGTATCACGCACTTCCCTGCCCGGGAAGAGCTGATTGGACGCTCTGAATTTCAGGAACTCAGCATCAACCCTGATGGTAATGATAATAACCGCTTTTTCATGACTGCTGGTCCCGAATTTAAAAGCATTCTCCACAAACGGGATCAGAATCATGGGGGGTATGGCAAAAGCATCACAATCCCCGGTGATCTTAAGCTGCAGGTCTACATTATCACTCAGGCGAAGTTTCTGAAAGTCGACATAATGACGGATATATTGTACTTCCATTTCCAGGGGTACGGTTTCCCGTTCCACATCCTGGATCACATAACGCATCATATCCGAAAGCTTCATTACTGCCTCCGCCGTCAGTTTACTGCTGGTAAGTGCAAGGCTGTATATCGTGTTCAGCGAGTTAAACAGAAAATGGGGGTTGATCTGGTTTTTTAGCAGGGTTAACGCAGTATTGAGTTTCTCTTTTTCAGCTTCCTTGGCTTTTTTTTCGTTTTTATAGTATTATCACTTCCCTGCTGCAAAAAATCGGTCAGCAGGAATAATTTACCGGTGTTTGGAAAATATGCCATCCGTCCGAAAAAAAAACAAAATCGAAGGCAATTCATGAGAAGGCTTTACGTTTTATTCCGGGTCGGATTATTTGAAGAATCCGTAATTTTGAACTTATAACCAGACAAAGAATTACACACGCGACGCCTATAGACAAATGGAAAACCAAAGCGGCATCCCGTGGCCTGGGGTTTTTGCTGATATTTGGTTTATTATTGAGCAATCTGCCTTTGCGGGCACAATCCGATTTCAATTTCAAACAGGCCGGTCTTACGAATCTGCGAAAAGGGGAGTTTATTGAAGCCCTTGCCAATTTGAATAAAGCCATCCTCCGGGAGCCGGGTGTGCCCGAGCTCTATTTTTTAAGGGGCTATGCAAAGTACGGTCTCGATGATTTCATGGGAGCGGAACGGGACTATACCATCTCCATCGACTTGTCGCCCTCCCTGGCCGACGTGTTCATCAACAGGGCCGTCGTTCGTTCACAGCAGCAGAATTTCAAAGGTGCATTTGACGATTTTGCTGAGGCTCAACAACTGGCACCCGATAACGCGGATATTTATGTGAACCGCGCCCGGGCCAATCTCTTCCTGAAAAATTACTATGCCTGTATCGTGGATTGCAGAAAAGCGATAGAGCTGAAATATCATCACGAGAGCCTGTATATACTCAAGGGCAGTTCTGAAGTTGGAATCAAACGATACCAGAATGCGATCGAGGACTTTACAAAGGCCATCGAGATCAAACCCGACGATCCGAACAGTTATATACAACTGGGATCAACGCATATGGAGATGGAGCATTACGACTCCGCTGTTCGTTGTTACAGCCAGGCTATCCGGGTTGATTCAAACAACACCTATGCCCTCTTCAATCGTTCACTGGCCTATATCAAAATAAAGGAGTATAAGCCCTCCCTCCAGGATCTGAATAAGGTGATTCGCCTCTCCCCGTATAACTCCTATGCCTATTTTAACAGGGCCATCCTCCTCAATGATATCAAGGATAAAAAAGGAGCTATTCAGGATTTTACTGCAGTTATTAATCTTAATCCCAAAAACATCATCAGTTATTATTACCGTGGACTTCTGAAATCCGAGCTGAAGGATAACCTGGGGGCCCTGGCCGACTTTGACCAGACGATCCTTTTATACCCGGAATATGCCGATGCCTATTACAGCCGGTTTGAGGTTAAAAACAAGCTCAACGACCGCGCCGGGGCTATGAAGGATTATAAACGGGCCATGGAAATCGGTGAAAAGAATCACATCGACCCGGCTTCATTTGCGGCACAGAAGAACTATCTCGAGAACCTGGTCAAACTGAGCGGCGATTTCGAAGAGATGAATACCATGAACAGCAAATTCCAAAACCAGTATATCGATATTCAACTCATCCCGATGTTTACGGTATTTCTGGGAAAACTGAAGTATGACCAGATCAGCCTTTACGATACGTATCAAAAGAGCCATTATTATTACACCAACATAATAACCCTTACCAATCATACGGAACTTTTAAAAGATTCAGTATGCAGAATGGAAATCGAAAATCAAACCCGGATCATCGATTCGGTGTCGCCAAAGCCCGAAGCGTTTTATAAAAGGGCCATTGCATATGCTGCAATCCGGAAATTCAATCAGTCATTTGCCGACTACGATGCCGTGCTGCGCATCGATTCCTCATTTATCATGGCCTGGTTCAGCAGGGCCCTCACCCGGTTCGAATTGATACGCCTGCTCCGTTCACAGGATGAATCTGCACAGGAAATATTGATTGGTAAAATGCCAAAAAAGGTAGAAGATCCCCGGCATCAGGAACAACAGGAACAATCCTATGAAAAGGTGATGACCGACCTGGATAGGGCTGTTGCACTCGACCCGGGTTTTCCGTTTGCCTATTTCAATAAGGGATTCATTCATTGTGCCATGGGAAACTACCCGCGGGCAATCGACGATTTTACCCATGCCATCGAATGTCGTGAAAATTTTGGCGAAGCCTACTATAACAGGGGGTTGATATACATCCTTATGAATGATAAAACAAACGGGTGTAACGATCTGAGCAAGGCAGGAGAACTGGGGGTTCTTGATGCCTACCGGGTAATGAAACGCTATTGTTATAAGTAACCAAAAATCAAAACGGATCACGTAATAAACCAGAACCTGTTTATAAGTTCCGGCCGGAAGTAAAGATTCCTTGTTGTAAAAGGTTTTATTTTGCATGCACAATGGAAAATCTGGCCATTCTGCTACCGGTCGTCCTCTCCTTTTTCATCCTGATGATGCCTTCCGGGATGCGTTATTATTTTTCGCTGGCGGTTACCTGTATTATTGTTCTGATAACATCGGTTCCTGCATTTAATGTCCTGATGAACCCGCAAAGTCCACCAATGACCTTTGTTGCAGGAGGATTTACGGGAACAATTACTTTTACACTCGACAGTCTGAGTGCCTTCTTTCTGCTGGTGACAAATTTTACCATGCTCACCGGAATGCTTTATTCAAAGGGATATCTTCAACCCTATCAAGCAGTAAAAAGCCCGGCACAAATTGCATTGCACAACTTCAGTTTCGTCTGGCTGCACCTCTCCATGACGGGTGTATTGTTGTTTCGCGATGGTCTTGCATTTCTTATCGCCTGGGAATTGATGGCTGTCTCCTCCTTTATGCTGATTCTTTTTGAAGCCGAAAAACGCGCCACCCTTAAAACCGCCGTGAATTACCTTATCCAGATGCATGTAGGCCTTGTGATACTGGTTATCGCCTTTTTGATTTGCGAATTCCAATCCGGGGAGATGAGTTTTGATGCACTGATTCAATGTTTTTCCAAACGCCCTGATACCGGTCTTTTCTTTCTTTTCTTTGCAGGGTTTGCTGTGAAAGCGGGATTCGTTCCCTTCCACACCTGGCTTCCCGAAGCACATCCTGCGGCACCTACCCATGTTTCGGGAGTCATGTCGGGGGTGATGATCAAAATGGGGATCTATGGCATTATACGCGTCCTTACCTATGTCCAGTCCGATCGTTATACGATAGGAATCATTATTGTTATCATTTCTGTTGTAACCGGGTTGTTTGGAATAATGATGGCCATCTTGCAAACCGACCTGAAAAGGCTGCTTGCATATTCTACGATAGAAAACATCGGGATTATCGGTTTGGGTATCGGTATAGGGACCATGGGGCTTGGACTGAATAACCCGATGATTACCCTGCTTGGATTTGGAGGAGGGCTCCTCCATGCAATGAACCATTCGCTGTTCAAATCATTGCTGTTTTACAGTACCGGGTCTGTTTATACCACAACCCATTCCCGCAACATTGAACAACTGGGTGGCCTGATTCATAAAATGCCGATGACCGCGGGGTTGTTCCTGTTTGGGTCCATTGCCATCTGTGCATTACCCCCCCTCAACGGTTTTATTTCCGAAATTCTCATCTATTACGGCCTTTTCCTGGGTCTCCAAACGGGAACCGTTTACCAGTCCATCTCATTGCTGCTCTCCATCCTTGCCCTGGCGCTCATCGGAGGGCTCTCCCTCATTGCTTTTTCAAAAGCGTTCGGATTGTCGTTTCTCGGAAATCCCCGCAGTGAAATGCACCCGAAAGAGGTAACTCCGGGTATGATCTTCCCGAAAATGCTGATTGCCGGAGTAATTTTGCTGGCCGGGCTGGTTCCCATGCTCTTCTTTGCTCCTGTTGCGGGTATGGTGAAAAGCATGTTCCATCTTGATTCCAAAGCCATTCCCGCATCGCTTTTCATTACCCTGTCAAGAATAAGCCAGGTAAGCCTGATCCTGATTCTCCTGGTCGCCATTCTCATTTGGATCCGAAGCCGGGTATTAAAAACCCGTTTGGTCGAAAAGGGGCCAACCTGGGGTTGCGGTTATACCGCGCCCTCGGCTCACCAGCAATATACGGCAACCTCCTTTGCAGCAAATTTCAGTGAACTGGCCAACCCGGTTCTCAATTCTCAGGATGATTATAAGCCGATACCGGAGGAAGATATTTTCGCCGGACAACAATCTTTTGTCAGGGTTCAGGCTGACATCTTCAGAAAAGGGATCAATCGCATTACTGATTTCTCAATGCTTGTCCTGAAGAAAATTGCCCGGCTGCAAACGGGTAATATTCAGCACTATATCCTGTATGCTTTCATTTTCATTCTGATTATTTTTGTTCTATTATACCTGAACATATTATAATGGGCCTGCTGCTTGCCATCGTTACTGCGCTGTTCTTCCCGGGAATCATCCTGCGGGTAAAGAGCCGCTGCAGCGGTCGCAAGGGGCCCGGGATCCTTCAGCCATGGAAAAACATTGCGGTTTTACTTCGAAAGGGATCTGTCTTAAGTATCACCACTAGTTATCTCTTCAGCCTCGCTCCTGCGGTTTACCTGGCCACACTGCTCTGTGCGATCCTGATGCTCCCGGTACCCGGTATGCCTTCCTACCTGGGCTTTAACCTTGATTTCGTCATGTTCGCCTATCTGCTGGCCCTGGGTAAAATGTTCATCATCCTGGGGGCCCTGGATACCGGAAGTAGTTTTGAAGGGATGGGAGCCAACCGTGAAGCACTCTATTCCATGCTGGTTGAACCCGCGTTCTTTATTATTTTTGGCACCCTCGCCCTGCTCACCGGTCACACTTCCATGCAAACCATTTTTGATTCTTTTCAGATCGGGGGACACAATGATTTTATCATTGCTTTTATCCTGGTATATCTGCTTATTCAGATCGCCATGATCGAAAACAGCCGGATGCCGGTCGATGACCCGAAAACCCATCTTGAACTGACCATGAACCATGAAGTGATGATTCTGGATCACAGTGGGTTCGATCTGGCACTTATACATATCGGAACGGCGCTTAAATTTGCCATGTATGGCGGACTGATCGCTAACTGCCTGGTCCCGACCGATTGGAATTTCCCCGCACAGATTGGCCTTTTCTTTCTGATCCAGGGAATTTTTGCCGGATTGATAGGGATCATGGAATCATTCAGGGCCCGGAAAAAACTGGCAAAGAATCCCCAATTTATCGTCACCCTGAGTTCGATAGCTTTGCTATCGTTTATACTTGTATTATTAATGGCCTATAAAATGATCAGCTGACATGAATGTACTCCTTGTCATGGTGTTTGCAATTACGCTGATCTATCTCAGCATTACCGAGCGGTTCCGCATTTATGCAGGACTCATCGGATTCCAGGGAGTCTTGTTGTTTGCACTCTCTTTCCTTGAGTTGCACTCAATTACCCTGGCAACCCTGCTTTTTGTTGCCATTGAAACCTTGGTTTTTAAGGTGATCGTGGTTCCTTATCTTCTGTTCAGGATCATCAATAAAACAGGAGTGGCCAGGGTTCATGAGAAAGCCGTGCCCGGTTTCTATTCACTGCTGTTCGTCTCCCTGGGGCTGTTGCTGAGCATCGTGGTTTCATTCTCCATGAATACGACGCCACCCACCATGATCTATTTTATTGTCGCCTTTTTTGCAGTTTACACAGGGCTCTTTCTGATTATCTCCCACCGCAAGATTTTTGCTCACCTCGTAGGCTTCCTGGTGATCGAGAATGCAGTGCTTTTATTGTCCCTCTCCATTGGCAGCGAAATGCCCATGTTGATCAATGTGGGAATCCTGCTGGATATCTTTGTCAGCGTGCTGATCCTGGGAATTTTCGTCATGCGGTTAAAGGAGTTTGCCCATGAATTAACAATGCTGAAAGACGATTAAAAAACCAAATGGAAAAACCTGCTTGTATATTAATCCTGTTTTTTTCGCTCTCGCTGGTGATCGGGGGTGTTGTCGGTTTGGTATATAACAAGCGGCTCGCCAGGATGCTGACGGTTACCTATGTAATCATCCATATGGCTTTCACCGGCTATGCCTGGATGCATCTCGGGGTGACCGTCCTCGATTATTTTACCTTTGATCCGCTTGGGGTATTGTTGCTTTCAATCCTCACAGTACTCACCATTACAACGGTTTACCATGGATTTCTGTATGTTGCAGATGATTCACCACGCACCTATGCAATCTATCATGCTGCCCTGATCGGGCTGGTGGCATCCATGTCGGGGGCCTATCTGGCCAATGGGATGACCACAGTATGGATTTTCGTTGAAGCAACTACGCTGGCGGTTGCAGCCCTAATTTACCACGACCGCACACCGGTTGCCCTGGAGGCAACCTGGAAATATGTGTTTGTCTGCTCCATCGGCATAGCACTTGCCTACCTGGGAATCCTTTTTCTGGGGTTTACCGTGCGCGATGCCCGCCTGCTTCACCTATCCTTCGACAGTATAAAAGGGATAGCACGACTGGCCAACCCGCTTTACCTGAAAATTGCTTTTGTCTTTGTGATGGTTGGGTACAGTACTAAGATGGGACTCTTCCCAATGCACACGGTGACCGTGGATGCACACACCGTGGCGCCCCCGCCCATCAGTGCTTTTATCTCCACAGCCTTGATGAATGTGGGATTTCTGGCTATTTTCCGGATCTATGCCCTCTTCTCTGCAACCACCATCCTCCCTTTTATGAACCATGTGTTGATCCTGTCGGGGATGCTGTCGCTGCTTGTTTCTGCCGGTTATATGCTCAAAGCCAAACACAACAAACGGATGCTGGCCTATTCCAGTCTGGAGAATATGGGGATCGTGGCCATTGCCCTGGGGATCGGAGGGGCCGGGTATTATGCTGCAATCCTGCATATTGTCCTTCATTCCTTTACAAAAGCAGGATTGTTCTACCAGATGGGACAATCCTACCGGGTGATGGGAACGTACCAGCTTGATGAATCAGGAAACTATATGAATCTGTACCCCGCAGGGGCAACCGCTTTGCTTCTCGGCTTGCTCTGCATCACGGCCATTCCTCCCTCCGGAATGTTCATTTCGGAGCTCCTCCTCCTGAAAGCCATGGTGGCCCGGGGCGATTACTTCTACCTGGTTTTTACCGTCGTCATTCTCTGTTTCGTACTCTATGCTTTGCTTACCCGGGTGCTGCACATTGTTTATTCCCAGCCACGCACAGCTGCCGCCCACCCGAAACAAAAGGTCAGTGCATGGCAAACCGTCTCCCAGTTTATCCTTTTCGGCGGCGTCATATTCATCTGTTCTGTGCAACCGGAACCCATTCGCGAATTGATCGAAGCTATTATTAAAACACTGCCCAGGTAATATGGAAAGAGACTACACAGAGATTATGACCAACCCGGGCAGCTTGAAACTGAAAGATATCCCCGTGCTGGGATATGAGGGATTCTCCAGGCTGATCGATGAATTAATGCGCAATGAAACCGCACACTGTGTTGCCTATTTTGCTTTTCCCCAGGATGATTATCTGCGGTTGATCTGCTGTATGGCCCATGATGAACACCACTCCCTGCAGCTTTTCTCCCATGAGTTGCCGCTGAAACCAGGAGTCTCTCCGGGGGCTGTTACGGCCCGCCATTTCCCCTTTCATGTTTTTGAACGTGAAATCACGGAAAATTTTGGAATCCGTTTCGCAGGACATCCCTGGCTGAAACCTGTCAGGTTCCCCTTTGACAAGTTTGAGACATCCGATGACATGGATCACTACCCGTTTTATGGAATGGACAGTGAAGAACTGCACGAAGTCGGTGTTGGGCCCATTCATGCTGGGATCATTGAGCCTGGATATTTCCGATTTATCTGTAATGGTGAAAAAGTTTTCATTGGGAATTTTGATATTACCGAGGGCACCAACAAAGACAAATATTTTGATTCAGATATTTGTCATGGCATGACTGACTTGCTCGATAAATATGCTGAATATTGGCAAAAAGTTGATTATTTTGTGATTGAACAACAGCTTTCTTTTATGGGTAAAATTAATACAATGGCTTTAAAATTGGGACAACATTGCGAAAGTTATTTCATGATTAAATATGGCTGCAGAGGGGTGTATTCAACCCAAAAAAATTGTAAAACCATTATTGAATTTCCGGCGTTTCATAAAACCCAAGTTTTGGGATCAGAAAAAATTGAAAAAGTAACCAAAGCTGGTAAAGTTAGCTATAAAAATATTGATAAACCCGCTAGAAAGAAATGGAGTATTGAAACCGCTTATGGTGTATTGACCGAACGGGAAGATTTTGAAACGATTGATGAGATTACAAAATCAAAGAAAAAAGATGATTTGTCTGATGTGTTGATCCAAAGTCAAGCATTTAAGTATTTGTATTTTGTGGAAAACTAACATTCACGTATTCCGTTTTTTTTATTATATAATAAAATAGAAATGTCAACTATTACACCTTTGGACATTTAAAACGCCGATTTTAAGCATTAAAAAATTTAAATGACCTCATTGAAGAGTTCATTCCCGCCAAAGGTTATACATTGAAGTATAGTAAAATCAACTGATATACTACCTTTTGATTACTCTCGAAAGAGTAAAGGATAGTAATGTATTACCCTCGGATAAATTCCGTGGGTCGTTTGTTTTTGTTGTAAATCATGTGCTTCACGATTCCTAACATGTTGAGACAACTGTTCTTGTCTCGGGTAAAGAAACGATACGACTGAAACATTGATTTAGGTTCGTCTTCGGGACTACCAATGTGTTCTTCCTTATCGTTTCTACAGTGCTTACATCCCAATAAACGGAACTTTTTACTCCCATCT
>Ga0118677_10007814_pt1 | contig 17478 bp, 13 predicted proteins | sample AliMusrvi5mmetaG_FD_86154 | JGI IMG/M metagenome (GOLD analysis project Ga0118677, IMG submission 86154) | reverse complement strand
TCCATCAGTCATCGCTCATTCGGCTTCCGCAGCGCCGAGAACTTCATCGCAGCGATCTATCACTGCTGCGCTCAGCTGCCGTTGCCCGTCGAGCGCTAATTACACTTTGGGGACAGGAGCCGATTTTGCTCTTGGCCGCAAACCCCATCGGTTGCGAAGCCGGCGGCCCGGCGCTAAACTACGCTGAGCGCCGTCAGCGAGGGACCTTGGAGCGATACGTCTTCGATCGGCAGTATCTAGAGCGCCTCGCCGGGGGCGACGCGGAGGTGGAGCGCCACTTCGCCGCATATTTTGGCGAACTCCTGCTGGTCAAACTGCGGGGCCGGTTGCGGTCGCCACAAGTCGTAGCCGACCTGCGCCAAGAGACCTTCGTCCGGGTATTTCACGCGCTTCGGAAGAAGGATGCGATTCAGCATCCCGAACGTCTCGGGGGCTTCGTGAATTCCGTTTGCGAGCACGTTCTGCTTGAGTACTTCCGCTCAGGTAAGCGGACAGTTCAGATGCAGGAAGATGCGACCGAGCCCATCGATCGATCCCACAGCGTCGAATCTGAGTTGATCACGGAAGAACGAACGCAGTTGGTAAAGCGGGTCATGTCCGAGCTTCCCGAAGCCGACCGCAAGCTGCTCCGCGAGGTGTTCCTGGAGGAGCGAAACAAAGATCAACTGTGTGAGGAATTGAAGATCGATCGCAACTACTTGCGAGTGCGCGTGCACCGCGCCATAGAGAGATTTCGTTTGTCTATTCAGAGTAAGGGGAAACTCTCCCGGGCGGCCAAAGCTGCCGGCTGAGATCAGGACCGCACCATGGACCATCAACTTGCTGAAAGAACTGGAGCAGCCGATCGCTACCTGCTGAATGAGTTTAGCGCCGAGGAGCGCGCCGAGTTTGAAGCGCACTACTTCGATTGTGTCGTCTGTGCCAGCAACGTTCGCGAAGGCTCGATCTTCATCGATTCGGTCAAAGCGCTAATGGAGCGTGAGACAGAAGATGCCGCTAGGGATGAGCCACACGTTGAACCCAGGCGCCCCGCTGCTTGGTTCGCGTGGTTGAGGCCGGCAACACTCACGCCGTCGCTGGTCGCGCTGAGCCTTGCGATGATTGTCGGCTATCAGAATCTGCTGACTCTTCCCTCCCTGCGCACGCCGCAATTGCTCTCAACCAGCGTCATCGCGCCCCTTACGCGGGAAGCGGCGCCTATTGTCACAATTGACCCGAGGCTGCCGCGTTTCAATCTGAATTTCATGCTGGACGCGCCTCGCGCAAACTCCAGTTACGTCTGCCAGTTCATGGACGAGCGTGGGGCTGCGATCCTGACCATGGAATCAGGCTTGCGTGAAGTCTCCTCCTTCACGCTTTCGTTCCTGCTGCTCACGTCGCAGTTTCCCCCAGGGCGGTATACACTGAGCGTTCGTGATCCGGCCAACCGCAGTTTGGTTGTTCAACAATACAACTTCGTGATCCGCGTCGGAGCTGCCAAATGAATATCCAGCCGATTGAGAAACGCTTCTTCTTTCATGCCAGTGCCGTGGCCCTGGCTGGTCACGTCCGGCGACCCGCAGATTTCTATATACCTGCAGTCGCCTCCACTTGTTTGCCTGTCACCGGCGGGATTGGCAAGGCCGCGTCCGAGGCAGCGCACTTCGGCGATCTGCTATCGTATCGAAGCGCCTCGACCGCAGTCTCCGGTGATTTCGCGGACAAGAGCGAGGCCCTCAAGTTCACTAACGGGAATCACGGCGATAACGACCTCGCGACACAGACTTCCTCCGAGGCGTTCGTAGGCGGGTTGAAGCTGAGCAGCGGCGGCCGGGTGCTTGAGGTTGAGTCGCTTGAAGCAAGAATGGCCGCTTCGTCCGATCGCATCGGGGCTGCGCAGTTTCACACGTTGTCCGCGGACTTTCAGGGCGTCAAAATCGACGGCGTACCGCTCAGGATCGCAACTCACTGCGAGTTGTTCACGACGCATCCCACGAAAGAGCTGCTGGCCCAGGATTTCGCAAATAACCCCGAATTCCGAAGCCGCTACTCGCACTTCTTCTTCGGTGACAGTCCTGCCAGATCCCGCCTTCACTCTATCCCGGAAGCTAACGGCATTATTTATGGCACGGTTGTCTCCGGCCTCAATTGGGATGGCGATATTCCCAAAGGGACGGCCCTCGCGGGCAATTCAATCAAAATCGAAGGCCTCGGCTCTCTCTATTTTGGTGAGATTCTGATCGAAGCGGGCTTCCGCCGTCTCACGCTGCTACGCTTTCAGCTAGGATCTCCCACCGGAGGCGAAGGCTCTGTCGTTGAAGTGCAAACCAATGGCTCGAGTTGGCCTCCCAGGAAGTCACCCACGGTTCCATAGCTGGCTGCGCCCGCTTCTGGTCGCAGCGTTGTCTATCTCAGGCTGCTCATACGTTCGCCATCCTGGAATCGATCCGAACGATCCAGGCGCCGCTTACGCGCGCATTCGTATGGAAGGTCAGCGCGGCGACTTCACGCTGGCGATGGCAGATTCGCAGAGTTGCTACGCTGGCTGGCTCTCGCGTCCGGAGTCGAAATGGCACTGGCAATTCAAGCTGTTGAACGCCGAGATGCTCTTGCTCAACGGCGAGACCCGGCAGGCCAGTGCGCTGCTCAGTTCGCCACTCCCTATGGCACGTGCGGATCTCCAGCCTCGTTTTCAAATGCTGCAGGCGTATGTTGCATTTCGGGACGGCAGAGACTCGGAAGCTCGCGCGCTGCTGTCAAGTGCCACTGCTTCTGCTCGCAAAATCGCCGATTACGAATTGGCAGCGGACTCGCAGTTGTTGCTGGCGGCTTACGCTTCGCCCGACGACGCAGCGCAAAGCGAGCAGCTCATCGGCGAAATCCTGGAACTCGGCAAGGCGCACAACCTTCGCTACCAGACGGCGGCTGCCCTGCTGGATCTCGGATTGCTGCGCATTCACCAATCGCGCTTTGCGGCCGCCATTCCCAACTTCGAGGAAGCGGCTCGGACCGCGCACCAGGTGGATGCGCGACTGCTCGATTCCATCAGTCTCGGCAATCTCGCAACTTGCTACTACAATCTCGGCGACTTCGACAAAGCAATGGAGCTGCGTCAACAGGCCATCGCCATTCAGCAACAGTCCGGCCTGACGACCCTGTTGCGTGACAGCTACCTTGAGTTGGGGTCCAGTCAGATGCTCCAAGGCCAGACTCACGACGCTATCGAAAGCCTGCGCCGGGCGCTGAAACTAGCAAGCGAAGCGGACACTCCCGAACTCTACTCCCTCATCGCCTGCAACCTGGCCTCCGCCCTGGAGACCACAGGTGCGCTGGATGAGGCCGAGCAACTGACGCACCGCGCGATCGCGGCGAACAAGGAGCGCGATCCGGAAGCGAGAGCCGCCGTACTGCTCAACCAGGCCGCGATCGCCGAACACCGCGGGCAGCACGAAAATGCGCTCGGCCTCTACGGGCAAGCGCTAGCCGCTGGCAAGTCCAGCCCCGCCGTGGAATGGTCCGCTACTGCGGCGATTGCGTCCATCCACGCCGCGGCGAATTCGTCCGCTGGCAACCGCGCCGCCCGCCGTCATTTCGAATCCGCGTTGCGCACCATTGAGGCCAGTCGCGCTGAGCAGCTGCAAAGTAAGTACAAGGTTACGTTCCTGTCGCGCCTGATTCACTTTTACCAGGAATACGTGGCGTTTCTGATGCGCGAAGGCGACTCCAGAGCAGCTTTGCTCGTAGCCGACTCCAGCCGCGCCAGCGTGCTCACCCAGGATGTTACGGGTCTCAACTCCCGCCAGAACAACAGCCTCCTGTCGCGCGTCCAGAATCTGACCCACGGCCGCAACACAACCCTGCTGTTCTATCTCCTGGCGCCCGCGCAATCCTACCTCTGGATCGTCACTGAACATGACTTGAAGACTGCGATCTTGCCCGGCGAGCGGGAGCTGGGCGACCAGGTGAGATCCTATCGGGCGATGCTGGAAGGGGAGAAGATCGATCCCTTGCGCCCTTCCAGTGCCCTTCCTGCAAGACTGTTTGAAACGCTTGTGCAGCCCGCTCTCTCCTCGATAGCGCCAAACAGCTCTGTGGTTATCGTTCCGGACGGCGCCCTGCATGGCCTGAACTTCGAGACGCTCGTGGTGAGCAAGCCTCAGCCGCATTACTGGATTGAAGAAGCGACGATTTCGATTGCGCCCTCTCTGGCCCTCCTCAGGCTCGCGGATCGAACCAGTCGAGCGTCTCACCCTTCGCTCCTGATCATGGGCGACCCCGCACCGGCCAGTGCAGAATTTGCACGCTTGCCCAACGCTAGTGCAGAAATCGCCGCAGTGCGCGCCCACTTCCCCGAAACTGAGTCCACTGTGGTCCAGGGGGCCCGAGCCATTCCCACAGCCTACCGGGCCGCTCAGCCGCGCCGCTTCTCCACGCTCCATTTCGCGGCGCACGCCGATGCCAATGAGCGCAGTCCCCTCGATTCGGCGATTATTCTGGCTCCGCAAGCCGATGGCTACCGGCTCTACGCTCGCGAGATCATGGAGGTTCCGCTCACCGCGGATCTGGTGACCCTGTCGGCATGCCGCAGTGCCGGGGCGCGCACGCTGTCGGGCGAGGGTCCGGTCGGGTTCGCTTGGGCCTTCTTCCAGGCAGGCGCTGGGAACGTGGTGGCGAGTCTCTGGGATGTTAACGATCGTTCCACCGCCGACCTGATGGATGCCTTTTACACGGCCATCGATCATGGAGTTCCGTACGCGCTGGCCCTGCGCCAAGCCAAACTGCGGATGCTAAAGACGACCTTGCGGAAGCCATATTATTGGGCTCCGTTTCAACTCTACAGCCGCCAACTGCGGTGACCCCGGCGGGAAATCGGCGCTTGTTTCCGATCCCCCCCTGCCGGCGCAGGGGCCGCCCCATGCTTCGACCATGTCGCAAGCGGCCGGGGACGGGAATTTTACCCGATTTTTAGGTGAATGCTCGATTGTTCACTCAAACTATTGAAAATAAGTGAGTTAAATAGCTTGATGACTCTTTTTAGAAAGTCGCGCGGGATGCTACAATGTCGGGAATCCGCCGCGCGGGAGGAGCGGGTTGAGCGATGCTCGATCACCAGTCACACCCCAAGATCCGGTTCGGTGTCTTCGAATTCAACCCGCGGGCGCGCGAACTCACCAAGCACGGCGTCCGTTTGAAGCTGCAGGAGCAACCTCTCCAGGTGCTGACCGCACTCGTGGAGCAAGCCGGCGAGGTCGTTGCCCGCGATGAACTCCAACGCCGTTTGTGGCCCGACGGCACGTTCGTGGATTTCGAACAGAGCCTGAACAAGGCCGTCAACAAGCTGCGCGAGGCGCTGGGTGACTCGGCCGACAAGCCCGTTTACGTAGAGACCCTGGCCCGGCGCGGCTACCGCTTTGTCGCGCCGGTCGTGGCCGTCGAAGCTCCCAAGCCGGAAGTGCCGGAGGCGCCGGGGCAAGCGATCCTCCAAACCGCGAAACCGGTGCATTCGCGGGCCCGGCTGTGGTGGGGCGCGGGGCTGGCAGCGGCTGCGGCGATCCTGGTCACGGGTCTGTGGCCGGTGCCGGAGCCGAAGGTGACCATCACCACGCTGGTCTCGGATGAACGGATCAAGAACGGGATTCTCGCGGTCTGGAAGGGCCGGATCGCCTATCAGGCTCAAGGGCTGACGCCGGGGGAGACGACCTCGCTGTGGTCGGTGTCCGTGGACGGCGGTGAGCCGCGGCTGGAGACGACGCCCTGCGCGCCGGGGATTCCCGCGGAGACGTGGGACGCGAGCAAAGCGCGCCAGCGCCTGCTGCTGGCGTGCGGTCCCGAGAAGAACGAGTACACTTACTGGCTGACGGATTCGGACGGTGGCAACCCGCAATGGATCGCCCGACGGCCGATGGCCCGGGCCGCGGTCTGGATTACCCCGGATCTCACCACCTTCCTTTTCCAACGCGACGGTGCTGTCTTCGCGGAGAAGGTGGCCGGAGGGCCCGAGCGGCAGGTGCTGAAGGCGGGGGTGCTGAAGACCACGTTTCCGCCGTTCTGGCACCCTTCGGGAGATCGAGTTGGGTTGCTGCGCAAGGATGGGGATCTTCTAAAGGCCTGGGAGGTAAGGCTCGACGGAACCGGACTGCGCCCGCTGGTCCCAGAGTTCGAGGGGGAGCAGTACGCTCCGGAGTGGTCGCCCGACGGAGCGCGGCTGTACTTCGTCTCCAAGCACGACATCTACCTGCAACGCAGGCGGAGCCTGCTCGGGTGGATGCGCGCGCCCCACCCGGTGCGCCTCACCTCGGGCAATACGAATTATGGCCCTCCCTTTGAGGATCCGGCTGACCCGCTAGTGGTCTACGCCGAAGGTGACATGGGCCGCAAGACCGCACTGAAGCTCAATCGCAAAACGAATACGTGGGAGCCGTTCCTGGGCGGAGCCAACATCACCTACATCAGCTTCTCGCGCGATGGGCAGTGGATGGCGTATCCGAAACTGCCCGAGGGGGAACTCTGGAAGTGCCGGCGCGACGGCAGCGGCAAGGTGATGCTGCAGGGCGGTTTATACTCTTTGGGCGGGGATTGGTCGCCGGATGGGAGCCGACTCGCCTTCATCGGCCGCGCGCGCACTACATTCGGAACACCGGAGCCGCCCTTCTACGTGTACACGATCGCGGCCAATGGAGGGAAGCCCGATCGCGTCGCCGCTATTCCTGGACCCGCCGATAGCCCGCACTGGTCGCCGGACGGCAAGCGGATGATGTTCTCGCCCGATCCGGGTTCGGATAAGAAGCGCTTTGAAAGCCCGGGCATACTCATCGTCAACCTCGAGAATGGCGCGGTCGAGTCGATTCCTGGATCGGAGGGCTTCCGCTGGCCGAGCTGGTCGCCGGATGGGAAGTGGCTGGAAGCAGTGAAGATCGACGAGTGGAAGGCCTACCTTTACAGCCTTGAAACGCGGCAGTGGCGCCCCTTGGGTTTGAACTCTGGGGGCGCGGGGTGGTCCAAAGACGGCCGCTACCTCTACAACAACGTGGTGAAGGAACAGCGGTTGATCCGGATCGAGTTGGCGACAGGCAGGATCGAGGAGATCGGTAAGATCACAGATTCCAAACTGACCGGGGTCGGAGATGAAGAGTACCTCAGTTGGACGCCCGAAGGCGAGCCCATTGCCCTCAAGCTCGTACTTCTCGATGGAATCTACAAGATCGAGCGCGACAGGTAGCGACGTGTGGAGCAGCGGCGTCAGAAGAAGAACTTCAGCGCCAGTTGCACGATCCGGTGTCCCTGTTTGACCGTCGCGATGCCGAAGTTCGGGTTTTGATTGAATCCCTGATTCGGACCGCTGTCGGCGAAGTTCAGCGTCAGGTTGTTGAGCTGCTGCGGGAACGAGTATAGCGGGTGATTCAGGAAGTTGTAGCCGTTCTGGCGCAGCTGCAGCTTCTTCGATTCGCTGAACTGGAAGTTCTTGAACAGCCCAAGGTCGAAGTTCATAAACCACGGCCCACAGAGCGGCCGTGTGACCAGCGGCCCGTTCCGGCCGATCTGGTTGGGCAGCAGATAGCAGTTGCCGTTGATGTATTGGTGCTCGTCCAGCCCGGCTCCCGGATTGCAGGTGACATAGGGGTTCAACTGGATCGATGGCGTGCCCAGGATGGAGAGGTTGTTGATGTTGAAGCCCTGGCTGGTCGTGTTGGTGTTGAACTGCTCGTTCCACGCGCCGTTAGGTTGGCGCTCAGTTCGCCGCCGCTCACCTGCAGACCGGTGTCATAGAGGTTCGGGTGGCAGTAGAAGCGGCCCCAGTCGCCCCGCAGAACCGTGTGGCCCTTGCCGGAGATGTCGTAAGCCAGGCCGAAGCGCGGCGACCAGAAGGCGGCCCGCGCCGGAAAGATGCCGTTGGGAATGCGTGGATCCCTGGCGTGCCAGGTGAAGCCCGGGTAGTTCAACGGATTGGTTTCGGCAGGGTTGTAAAGGGCGGGCACGAATTCCGCGTAGCCAAAGCCCTGCCGGTCTGTCCAGGGCGTGAAATGCGAGACGCGCAGGCGGAGCTCGAGGGTGAGCTTGCGGTTCACTCTCCACGAGTCCTGCGCAAAGCCCTCCACCGAGGTGTAAGTGGTATCGAAGAGCCGGTTCTTGTTCTGCTCTTGGTCGTTCGTGACGCGGCCTGTCATCAGGTCGCCGTAGGCCGATCCGGTGGTGTTGGTGCCCCAACTGGAGAATACGAGTGTCTGGTTGGTATAGCCGAAGTCCGGTTGGCTGCTGCGGGTCCACTCCCAGAACGAGCCCAGCTTGATGGTGTGCGTGCCCCACGCCTTCGTCAGCACGTCGCTGATCGAGGGCATCCAATTGTCGTAGTAAAAGCCCTTGGTACCGCCGATTTCGAAACCGCCGGGGTTAATCAGGGTCGCGAACTCGCCGCCCCACCCCGTGATGGACGGGATCTGAACGACGCCGTTGTTGAACATGCCGTGATAGTCGTAGCCCACCTTGGTTCGGTGAACCTTGCCGGGTCCCGGAAGTCGAAGGGGGTGCCGAAGTATGAAGGGAAGATGGATTGGGGGATTGGGGATTGGGGACGCTTGGTGGCGTCCCCAGATCTTTACCTGATCATATTCATATCATTTTAAACAGGTGAAGTTAATTCACTGAATTGGAAAGTAAAGTCCAGATAAACCCGCAGAATTATCAAGAATAAATGATTTCAATCGGAGTGAATCGGTTGATTCAGCCACTCGCGCGAAGTAGGATCGTGGCTTAGTTCAGAAAGCTTTGTCTCATTCTGGCTCGATCGAGAGGTATACCCTTTGCGCCATATCTGTTTGCTTGCCCTCCTTCTGTCAACTTTCATCCCAACCACCTCAACCCAAGCCCAGGGACTTCCCTCGCGCGACGCTGCGATGGAGCGGATGATCGTGGTGGTGCCCATGATCGGCCGTGGCACCCCGGAGAGTCCACGACGGCCGCTCGGCACGGAGTTGATCAGCTCGCTGCAAACCACACCCATCGGCTACCGCTACGTGCTCAGCGACGACGGCCGCTTCGCGATCCTCGAACTGACCGCCCGCAGCTTCAAGCATTTTGATCCGTTGGTCAACGCCTTCGGGGCTCAGGCCACACACTCTTTCAATCCGCGACAGCACGACCGCGTCACGGTCGAGCTGGCACTGAAGACGCTGCGGAAGGACTTCGACCTTGACTCCTTCCTCTCGGGCTATCGCATCCAGGGGGTGAAGCCGTGAAACTTGCCCCGTGTCGTGGCGTATTTACGTTTTTCGCTTTTCTGCTTGTGCCATTAACCCTGCAGGGAGGCTATTCCTGGCCCTATTACTACTCCCAAGTCAAGGGTGTTGGCGGCTCGGGCGTCATGCCGGCTACGACAACCAATGGTGCGGGGCTATTCCTTGGCTGGTCGGAGGGAGCCGGCAGTAGCGACGCGAACGGCGGGTCGATAATTCTCAGTTGGGCCCAGCCGAACGTCAACATTCGGTCGATTCTGGACCTTACCCTGACCGGCGGAACTCTGATTCACTATCACCGGGCTAGCAGCGACGCGCTGAACGGCCCAACAACGTCGACAGGCAGTTAGGTGGCGGTCGAATTGCAAAACATTCAATACGATGGAGTCATCTGCACAGCGACACTTGCTGGTAGCCAGCGAGTTGGCGGCGTCATCACCCACCTCTTCAGTCAGCCCGTTGGATGCCACCAGGGAGCCGATTTTGAAACCTTCCTAACCTCCACCAACAAGCTTGGCGTCCGGGTGGACAATACTCTCATCTTCTCGACGATTCTCACCACTTCGCCACCAGCGTCGGGCGAGCCGGGATGGGGTGCCCGGAACTGTCTCATGGACGCGTCTTACGTTTTGACGGGATTCTCCCTTATTCAGTTTGGCGTTATCGACAGCGCACCGCCTAATGCCATTCCGCCCTCGACGCTCCGCTGGACACCCTTCAATAACCACCTCGAGATACAGTGGGGCGGCGCCTCGGACGATGCCAATGGCATCGGTGTGGACGAGTACCAGATTAGCCGCAACGGGACGCCAATCGGCGCGACGATGAGCACCGCATGGGCGGATGACACCATCCAGCCCAATACTGCATATACCTACACAATCTACGCCCGCGACGCCGATTTAAATGTTGGACCAGGCTACTCTTTCACTTTGACTACACCCGCCAGTGGAACATTGAACCCTCGTCGTGTCGGCGTTCGTCCCACGGGGGCCTACTGGGGCGCTGGTGGCGAACAGATCGACCTCGAGAGCGGCAACTTGAACGCCACCATACCGCTGATCAAGCCGGTCGGCCGGGGCGGGTTCAACATGCCGGTGCAGTTGTCGTACAACTCACAACTGTGGCGGCAGGACTCCACGGGGATCTGGAAGCTTGGCGGCGACGTCGGCTTCGGCTATGGCTGGAAACTGCTGATCGGATCGATCACTCCCGTGTACACGGATCTCTGGTCGATAGATCACTACACTTATACCGATTCCACAGGAGCCGAATACAGGTTGGACATCAAGGAGAATGGCCTGTGGCGCAGCAGCGAAGGCATCTACGTCCGCTATAACGACACGAAGAACTGGCTCATGTTTCCGGACGGCAGCTTCCTGGAGATGGACGTCCTCTCGGAGGGCGCGGAATGGGACGCCGGCACGCGCTATCCTTCCCGCGCAATCGACACGAGCGCCAACTACATAGTCTTCAAATACATGCAGGGCTTGAGCGCCCCGGACCCTAGCTCCAGTTCGAGGCTGACGACGGTGGGAGACGTGAGGTTAGCGACTACCAATTGGGTCCAGTATCCGTCGTATTCGTTCACCTACAATGCTGATCCCATCCCGCACTTGACTGGAGTGACTACGAACACCGGGACTGCTGAGGCATACACATTGACCTTCGAGGATGTGCCCAACCTGACCGACCCCTTCACCCACACTTTGAGTGCTGGCGCCGCCAAGGTCCTAAGCAGCGTGAAGAACTCGGTCCTGACGACTTCCACCAGTTTTCTCTACGATTCCGGAAACTCGGGGCAGCTCACGCAGATGACTCTTCCTTACGGTGGCGTGCTGCAGTGGGCCTACACCCCCTTCACGAACTCTGCGTCAATGACCCACATGGAGGTTGGAACGCGCTCCATTCAAACGCGCATGGGCCTCGCCTCGACCTCCGTCACCTTCACGCCGGGCTCGGCCGATACCTCGCTCATGCTCCACGCGCAGCGCCAGATCCTAGATAGCGCCAGCGGCGCGCTGCGCAAGTACTTCTTTAGCGCAGGGTCGGCTCCGCTGGCAGGCTTACTGACTTCGGAGGAGGATTGGGACAATCTACTGACAAGGCAATACAGGACTTCTGCCTACGTTTGGGCCACGGATCCCTGGGGACATCCCTACGTCTCGGAATCGGACGTGACTCTCGATCCTGGCTCGTCCGCTTCAGCCACGACAAAGACGACCCAGGCCATGGCGGCCAACAAGACAGGACCTTACGGCCAGATCGTTTCCAGCGCGCAGTTCGGTTATGCCGATCTAGTCAACGCGGCGCGCACACACAACTACGCCTTCCTGACCATCACCACGGGTCTAGTCCCGAGTTTCTGGAGGCTGCAGTCGAGATCCCTGACCGCTGGAGGTTCGACATGGACCCTCCAGACCAACGGCTATGACGGATGGAGCCTGGCTGACGCACCGTACGTGACCTACCATGATTCTGGCTTGTTCACAGCTGTCGCTCCGCCTAGCCAGGGCGAGTTCGGTGTTCCTCGGGGATTACTAACGAGCAGCTACAGCGGGGTTGGCGACCTTCGAAGGATGTACAACTACTACGATATTTCTGGTAGCGTAACTTCCACGAGTCTGAGCGACGGGTCAGCTGTCAGCTACACGGCCGACTACGTCCAGGGCCGGTACTTGGTCCCCAGCGCGATCACTCCCAACAGCAACTCTAGCTTGAGTTCCAGTTTCACCTGGGCTTCGTTCTTGGGCCTCACTCAAACTACGGGCCCTAACGGCGCGACGCTGAGTGTCGGCTACGACGCCGCAGCGCGGCCAAGCACCACGACCTCCCCGACGGGCGCTACGACCACGTACACTTACAACAATGCGCCAGGCACGGAGGCCCAGGTGGTGGCCACCAGCAACGGCCGCTGGACCCGAACCACGCTGGATGGCCTGGGCCGGACGGTGCAGAGCGACACGGGCACAGGGAGCGTCACCGACGCCAACGTGGTCTCGCGGGTGCTTACCGTTTACGGCCCATGTGCCTGCACTCCGATTGGCAAGTTGCAGCAGATCTCGCGCCCCTTCAACCCCAACGCCGTGCAGACGGGCGAGCCGTTTTACACGACGTACAGCTACGATCCGCTCGGCCGCACCACGCAGGTGACGCTGCCGGACGCCTCGAGCCACACAACATACGCTTATAGTGGGAATACGGTAACGGTTACCGATCCCGGCGGGCGCTGGAAGAAGTACACGTCGGACGCTTTCGGAAACGTGACTCAGGTGAACGAGCCCAATCCGGCGGGCGGAGCCGATTACGTGACCCAGTACGCCTACAACGCCTTCGACAAGCTGACCAACGTGACCATGCAGCGCACTATGCCGGGCGGCAATAACGTGACCCAGACACGCACGTTTGTTTACGATGTCAATCAACGTCTGACTTCTGTGACGCACCCCGAAAGCGGGACAACCACTTATACCTACGACACCGCTGGCCGCGTGCTGACCAAGACCGACGCCAAGAATAACCTGATCGCCTACTCTTATGATCTGTATGGCCGGGTCACGAAGATCCAGCGAACACCCAGGACAGGCACGGTGGAGCCGGAACCGACGACGACTTTTCTCTATGACGTGCCCGATTCATCCATTTCCAATAACTACGATCATTACTCTATACCGTGGCAGGAGAAGCTCTGGGGCAGGCTATCGAAGATTACCCATGGCTACGGTACTGTTGAGTGGTTATCCTATACGTCGTCCGGATTACTGGCGAAGAAGTGTCTAGCCAATCCGAAGACGTCCAGTGAGTTCTATCCCGCTTGCGGGCAAATGGGATACGATGTCGAAGGACGAATGACGGCTTTCTCGGTTTCGGGAACGTGGACAGCCGACTGGAACGGTTCTGTCTATCATTTGACGCAACACTACCCCCAAAGCTGGGCATGGCAATACGACGCACTTGGACGGCCTAGTGGGCTGGGCACCGGTGGCGGATCTGACTACCAGTTTCCCCTAATCCAAAATGCGACCTATAGTGCGGCGGGACAGGTGACCTCCTATCAGCGGTCGACTCTAGTAACTTACGATACGGACTCTCCCCCTTGGATCAGCGGAACGAGCGGATTTGAGACAGTCAGCTTTCAGTACAATAAGCTCGGCCAGCTCACCCAGCAGTCGGGATCGCTCAACGCGCCGACCATCCAGTACAACTATTCGCCAACGCAAAATGACGGCCGGATCCAAAGCCGGTACGACGCTTCCGGGGCCTTAACAACCAGCTATGTTTACGATTCGCTCGGCCGGCTCGCCTCGGCGGTCAGCACTCCGACTGGCTCCGGCTGGGGGCAATCGTTCGTTTACGACCCCTTCGGCAACCTTTCGCAACAGAATGTAACCAGCGGATCAGCTCCTGCGTTGAGCCTACTGGTGGATCCGAACACGAACCGCATCACCACGTCGGGTTTCGTCTACGATGCCGCGGGTAACCTCACACAATCGCCTGCTGCCTCCGGGACCAACGCGTTCTCCTACGACAGCGAGAACCGGATGGTCCGCGCACCGGATGGAGCCGGAACTGCATCTTACTTCTACGGAGCTTCGGGAGAACTCCTGTTCAAGGCCAGGGCAGGCCAAACGAACCCAGCATTAGGCAAAGCTGATGGGACGTTCTACTTCTACGGGCCCGATGGCGCACTGCTCGCCAGCTTGCCCTATGATTCGATGTCTTACGACGGCGGTGCACCCGGAGCTGTCACTCGGGTCCAGCCCGAACTGCGGTTTGCGGGCCGACTCGTCTGGTTCGAAGGTACAAAAGCATACGCGACCATTGCCGATCGTCTCGGCTCCGTGATGCAGGAGTCTCGCGTTGACCTGACCCAGCGGACCTCACTGAGTTACTTCCCGTACGGCCAGGGGACCAGTTCAAACATCACTGGGATGGACCCTGGATTTGCCACCTACCATCAGGACGGCAGCAGTGGCCTCCAGTACGCCATGAACCGCTACTATGATCCGGCGAGGGGCAGGTTTACCACGGTCGATCCGGCGGCTTCAGGTACGATAGCTCGGCCCAACAGTTGGAATCGGTACTCGTACACCGAGGGCGATCCCGTCAACTACAACGATCCGGAAGGTCTGTTTGTATGGAATCCGAATTACGGGCAACCCACGAGTCCGTGGGGAGGCTCGCTGTTCTGGGGCTCCATGCTGCCCGGCCCGGTGCATCAGCCGATGCTGGGGCTCGACGGTCCCGGGGGCGGAGGGGGAGGCGCGGGGCCTCTAAAGCCGATCGGGTATGCGGGAGCGATAAAGGACTTACTCAAACCCAATTGTTACAAGTTCTTCGGCTTCTCATCGGCCGATGCTGCTCAAAAGGCATTTCAAGGGGTTAGTTTTCAACTCACCCACCTGGGCCAACTCCAAGTGGGACCCGATACCTCGGGCGCATTGGAGACCCTCGAAGGAGCGCAGCCAGCGCAAAATAACCCTGGTGGCTCAAATACGGTTCAGGTCAATTATGACTTCAATTGGCTTGATTTTTCTTCAGTTACTGCCTTCAATGTAAAGACAAATGCAACTGTGCAATTCAACTACCTGGGTGGACTGAATGCCAAGCTAGGCACAAACATGAGCTCATCCGACGCCGCAAACCTTATCTTGCTGCACGAGTTCAGGCACACTTCATTGGGAGGCAATCTAGCGACGGAACCGGATGACAAAACAATTTTTAAGGATTGCATCCACTGATTATGACACAGGGCGAATACGCAAGACGGAGAATGCCAATGCTGTCAAGCATGCGTAATTATAGGAAATGCCTCGTGCTAATTGTGTTATTCGTGCTTTGTTCGTGCCTCGCCAAAGCATCCCAACCAATCAAGCCGGTGACTGTTTGTGAGGTGCTCGAGGATCTACCGCGTTATTCAGGCAAGACGATTGCCGTACTTGGGCGCCTCGCCTCAAACCTCATCGATGGAGCGTGGCTGACAGAGACAGGTTGCAGCTCGGTTGAGCCGAGTACCCCTATTTGGCCACATGCAGTTTTTTTGGGGTGCAATGATGACATCAAGCCAAAGCCTCTGCCGAATAAGCTGCGCCTTGATGAGCATGCACTCAAAGCAAAGATTGAGAGACTTCGCAAAAGTACCGTGCTCGGATACCACGATAAAATGGTGATGTCGCCAGACAGGAAAACCGTAGTGTTGCAAGAAAGAGATACGTGGTCAGTTGTATACGGACGCATTAAGTCCGCTCCAGAAGGCCAGAACGGTTGGTTTGGTGTCGTTCGCGCGAAAGCGCAACTCTGCGCAGCCGACGGCGCTCGCGTGGATATTCCAGAACCCCAACCACCCCATCAATAGAGGCTGTTCGCAGCAAACGCGATCATGCCGATTGGCGACTACGCATTGAACCGCTACTATGATCCCGCCAGAGGCAGGTTTACGACGCCGGATCCAGCGGCTAGCGGTGACATCTCTCGGCCCAGTAGCTGGAATCGGTATGCGTATACGGAGGGGGATCCGGTCAATTTCAACGATCCAGAGGGATTGTTCATCGCCAATCCCTGGTATCAGACAGGGCAAAACTGGATGAGTTTCTTCCTTTTCTGGGGCGGCCCTCGCACGGTGCCCCGGCCACTGCCTCTTGATCCACTGGGAGAGAGGGGATGGGCAGCAAAGGTTGATTCGAAGACAAATACTTGGGCAAGAAGTATCTTGTCTGACAGGTTCATTTCCTTTCAAGGGTCGAACTGTGACAAGGTTTTCGCTGGCGTGGACAAGAGCTATACATCAGGCGGGTTTATGAGTGAGGCACAGAATGTCAACTTCTATGCCGCTGCAAAGGCGCCCTATTCAAACTGGAGCCAAGACGACGTATCTGGCAATGGAGACTCTACTACATCGTTGGTTGCTTCCTTGGGAAATTCTACTGCGGCGACTATTACCAATGGTATCGTGCCGGCGATTTTGATCGGAAGCGGCTCGTTAAAGGGGAACGTTGACGTTAAAATCACTGGCGACACTCTACTGCACGAACTGCTGCACGCGTACACGGGTTGGGACGACACGACCATCTACAGTAAGTTCTCCCAATCTGGACTGGTGGACCCGAAAGACGGTTTTACGAGCGCTATTTCGCGGTGGATTGGCACCGACTGCAAGAATACACCAGCGGATCCAGCACCATGAGCACCATTACCCCAATAGTCATATTGATTGCACTTGGTCGTTTGAGCATAGCTGAGAGTACACCGGATATTGTGTCGCAAGTGCGCGCCGCTTCCGCATTTCAACAGGCCGTGCTTCTACCCGCGCCGGCTTTCTCACCGTCTCGCATTATCAGTCTTTCGAGGAACTTCCTTCTTGCTCATCCGCGTGAGACGATTCTTCGGTACGTGGTTTTCACAAGCCGGAGCGACGTTGGGCATTATTTGTGGGGACGTGGGACAACGGACTGGGATTTCCCCCGATGGCGAGAGGCCTACTTGGCTGAGTCGGGCTCACAGCCTGCGATCGCTGAGATGATTCGGCTAGGCGAGCGCGCGTCTGTGCGAATCAGAGAACCGGACGGTAGAATTACGGAGCATGTTCTCCAATCGGAGAGTCCGTTTCAGTTGAATGCAGCCGGGAAAAAGGCGCAGCTCCTCTCAGTTACCTTTCATAGAGGTGGTCACATATCGCGCGACGAACCACCAGGCCGCCCGGAATATGTGGTAAGTTTCTCGATCCAAATGTCAGAGCCGTGGGACATTAAGACGGCAGCATATGTGAGCCAGACCCTTCGAAGAGAGTTACATTTTCCCTGGCTGCGAATCTCATTGGAGGACGGATGGTGGTTCTCCTGGGACCAACGATATCCAATTTACAACCGGTTTCTTCCTCACATGAACCCTCCAAGCTACTCGGAATTCCGTGCGCATACGCGCTTTTTCTGCACTGCTGAAGACCCACCATGCCATCAATCTGGACCGGCCAGATGATCTGGAAGTTGAATCCGTCGATAGCGCTCGTAAATCCGGAAATCCGGGGACAGCGGTGAGGGATGAATCTGCCACTTCACCCAGGAGCATGAAAAGGCCTGCCTTCCAATCATTTGGGATCAGTAGGTTACCGGAAGTTTCAAGAGAGTACACGCAATTCCTAATCCGGAAAGCGGGAGGTCATGGTGTGTCCCGCAGGCCCTGCCTGAGGTGCGTACGCGTCCTGTGAACACAGGCCACCGCCCCTGATGTGGGCGCACAGCGTTTGGGTTTGAAGAACTGGCCTACGTAGTGG
>Ga0118677_10007813_pt1 | contig 17481 bp, 14 predicted proteins | sample AliMusrvi5mmetaG_FD_86154 | JGI IMG/M metagenome (GOLD analysis project Ga0118677, IMG submission 86154) | reverse complement strand
ATCTCGGACAGCCCGAACACCGCCGTTTCCGCGACAATGGCAAGATCGCAGGCCACCAGCGGAGAAAAGCCGCCGCCAAAGCACCAGCCATTCACCATGGCGATGGTCGGTTTGCTGTACATCCGCAGCAACTTCCACTGCCAGGTGGAAGCGTCGCGCCTAACTCTCTCCTGCACAATCTCGGGTGCCCCGTCGATTTCCCGGAAATATTCCTTCAAATCCATCCCGGCCGTCCACGCCGAGCCCGCGCCGGTCAATACGAGCACCTTCACCTCCGCGTCCAGTTCCAGCGCAAGCAAAATCTCGCACATTTCGCTGTTCAGCGTGGGGCTCATCGCATTGCGCTTTTCAGGCCGGTTAAAAGTCACCCAGCCGATGCCGTCCTGCACTTCGACCAGCACCGTCTTCCATCGGCCCGTGTAGTCGCTCATCTCTCCGTCTCCAGTCTTCGTCGATGACACGAAACAGAGGGGTGCCGCATCCAAAGCGGGGTCCGTGTCATCGCCACGTGCATCGTATAGCACGCCGCGGACGGAATGCAACCAATTCACGGGGAGCCTGTCACAATAGGCCTGCATGAGCCCGTGTCCACCTGAACTCGTCCAGATCTTCCGGCTGATCGCGGATGTCGGCGAACCCGTCACGATTGAAGGAACCCTGCACGGAACACGGCGCCTGATCCCGATCCTGGGTGGCGAAGTCTCCGGCCCGCGCCTGCGAGGAAAGGTGTTGCCGGGCGGTGCCGACTTCCAGACCGTCCGCCCGGACGGCGTCATCGATCTGCATGCCCGCTACATTCTGCAACTGGAGGATGAGGCTCTCGTGTACGTGGAGAATTCCGGCTTCCGCCACGGCGCCGCGGATTCCGTCTACTTCTGCACCGCAGCCCGCTTCGAGTGCGCTGCCGGCCCGCACGACTGGCTGACCAGGCATATCATCGTCGCCCAGGGCGTCCGGCGGCCGGCACAGGTCGAACTCGACTTCTTTCTTCTCTCCCGAACACCGACGGCCTGAAAGACGGCCTGAAAACAGAGATTGCGCCGGGATCCCGCACACCGCGATCCCGGCCAACCGGAACCAACTCGTCCGATCTTCAGACGCCGGACCGACGCGAAGCCCTTCGGCAGCACCACAAAAACAACCCCAGCGCGCCCATGTAAATCGCGAGCGTCGGCATCATGCCTGGCTCCGGAACGCGGACCACCAGCAGGGCCCCGGCCCGGGACACGAAGTGGTTCGAAAGCGCGAAATCGATTGCATTAAGCATAGGATTTAAACCGAGTCTACCCTTCCATCAAACACACTTCAAGAAAGTTCTCTGATGGTCCGGCGCGAACTGTAATGCATGAGGAAAAACCCTCTCCGTTCCGGCTAGCTCCCGGTTATTTTCGGAGGTATGTGAGTCTTGCAATACCCCATAAACTTCTTCCCGCTTTTCACCGATATACAACTGGTGCCCACTACTCAACAAGACAGCAGCCTCCCCTGGTACGCCATCCGGATTCGCTCCCGCGCGGAGATCTCGGTCGCGGCAATTCTCCGCGGGAAGGGCTATGAGGAATTTCTTCCCCTCTACCGCTCGACTCGTCAGTGGTCAGATCGGCAAAAGACCGTTGAACTGCCCTTGTTTCCGGGATATCTCTTCTGCCGCCTCGACATGAACGACCGGATCCTGCCCATCCTGAGCACCCCCGGAGTCATCGCCTTCGCGGGCGCGGGCAGGACACCGGTCGCAATCCCGGAAAATGAAATCGCGGCGATTCAGTCGATCGTCCGGTCGGGCCTCGCCGCGCTGCCCTGGCCGTCATTGACGGCGGGCGCCAATGTTCTCATTGAGCGGGGTCCCCTGACCGGCGTTGAAGGGGTCACCGTGAAAGTGGACGGCAAGCAGCGCCTGGTCGTGTCTGTCCCTCTGCTGCAAAGGTCCGTGATGGTGGAAATCGACCGCCGCTGGATCCGCCCGATCGGCCCGCCGAAGAGCGGCCCGAGGGACAACGCAAAGCTCGGCGAAAAACGGAGTGCTTCTTATGCAGGATAAGCGGAATAAGTTACTCTTCTTATCTGACCTATCACCAGATGCTAAATAAGTTCTATATAGGTACTGCAGGACGTGACACAAACGAACTATGTTGACTCGCTCACATAGCCGGACTATCCTGAAACTCAGCACAAAAGCCCGTATTTCTGGAACCTTCTGTCAATGGCCGATACCTTGAATAACCTGTTATGCGGATTGCTCTAATCTTACCGGCAACCGCCGGAATTTCCGTGGAAAGGATCCCCGACCTCCATGCATTTCCAGCCCCTGAAGAACGCCGGCAAGAATGAACAAATTATCCTGATTGGACAACTTCCCATCGGAAGCGAGGAGCCTGAAGCGCGCCGTTCGGCTTGCCGCTCCTGTGCAGCGCAAGGGCCGCTTCCGGCTGCGCGAAACGAGCCGGAAACACCCGCAAAGCCGCTATCGGCGGCCAGGTCCTGCGCGTGTTCCTTAGAAGAATTCGTCCGTTCTCTCGGCTATCGCGTCCACACAGCCCGGGGCGAAGACAACGTCCTGAGCTTTCTCCGGAACGCGGCCGCCCAGGTCTCAGCGGTTCTCCTGGACGTCGTTGTTCCGCAAAGCCCGGACATGCTCCTGCCAGAACGGGCTGATTTGCTCGATTTCGGCGTCGGGCAAGAAGAAATTGAGCAGCAAGAAGTCGGGCAGGAAGAAGTCGCTGCCCTCGGCGTGCTGCAACGCATCCGGGACCTCGATCCCAAACTGCCGGTAATTGTCCTCTCCGGGCGAGACTCCGCCGCAGAGGCCGTCGCCGCCATGAAGAGCGGAGCGGCCGATTACCTCTCCAAACCCGTTACACAGGACCAACTGGCCCGAGTGCTGCAGGGCGTTCTGCAGGGCGCACTGCAGAGCCCTCTAAAGGCCGCGTTCGACAGTCCCCGAATCGGCAGTTCCGGCGGAAAACAAGCCCCCGGCAGACTGGCGCCCCGTGACTCCGGCATGGGCGGCTCCGGAATCGGCCTCAACGGCGATGGCCACGGTTCCCGGTTTCGCGACTTGCAGTCCAGGGTAAGACAAATTGGCTGGTCCGGCGTTCCGGTCGTCATTCAGGGAGAGACTGGCAGCGGCAAAGAAGTCCTCGCCCGCGAACTGCACGCCGAGTCCGCGCGCGCCGCCAAGCCCTTCCTCAAATTGAATTGCGCCGCCCTACCTTCCGAACTGGTGGAAAGCGAACTGTTCGGCTACGAGCGGGGCGCTTTTACCGGCGCCTTCCAGAAGAAACCCGGCATGTTTGAACTCGCCGATGGCGGCACCCTGCTGCTCGATGAAATCGGCGACATGGACGTTCGGCTGCAAGCCAAGCTGCTGCAGGTTCTGCAGGACCAGGAGTTCCGTCGGGTCGGCGGCAGGGATCTCGTGACCGTGGATGTCCGTGTCCTCGCCGCCACGCACCGGGACCTTGAAAATGCCATCCGCGCGGGCACCTTCCGCGAAGACCTCTATTACCGGCTGAGTGTCGTCACGCTCCACGTGCCGCCCCTCCGCGAACGCGGTAACGAGGTTCTCCGTCTCGGTGAGTTTCTGATACGGAAGTATTCCGGCGCCGGCACAACGCCACCGTCTCTCACACTCCCTTTACAAAAAGCGATGCTCGCCTACGACTGGCCGGGCAATGTGCGCGAACTGGAAAACTACATGCGCAAACTCGTCATTTTCAACGATCCCGATTTCATCGCTTCGGAACTGGAAACCCGCCGCCACCGGAGGGCGGCCACAGAAAACCTCCGCACCGGTCCGCATTCCGAAGCCGCCGGAACGGGCAAAAGCCATAGCGTTCCCGTTCTCGAACAGGTCAATCAGGTCAATCGCCGCGCGGAATCGGAGGCGATCCTGGCCGCGCTCAATTCCACCCACTGGAATCGCAAGCAGGCGGCCATAATCCTCAAAGTGGATTACAAGTCCTTGCTCTATAAAATGAAAAAGCTGGGCATCGACGACAGCCCGGTCCTGTCGCCCGAATCTGCATCGGAAAAGACTGCGTTGCGACCGGAAACCTCTGTGGCCGCCAACGGGGACTGATCTTTGTCCCCTTCGGTGCCGCGCCGGGCCGCCTGGACCTCGAAGCGGCTGCGTGCGCCCGGCAAAGCGCTCCGCGGCCGCCTTTCTCTACAGAGCGCCGGCCCCGCCCAGCACGGCCCGCGGCGTCTGCAGCAGAATTTTTATGTCGAGCCAAAGCGACCAGTTTCTCGCATACTCCAGATCCATCCGAACCATCTCGTCGAACCGGACACGGCTTCTTCCTTCCACCTGCCAGAATCCCGTGATGCCCGGTTTCACCGCAAGCAGCCGCCTCCGATGCCAGGCCTCATAAGACTCGAATTCATATGGCACCGGCGGCCGCGGTCCGACCAGCGACATCTGACCCGCCAGCACGTTGAAAAACTGCGGCAGCTCATCGAGACTGGTCCGCCGCAAAAAACTGCCTACGGGTGTAATTCGAGGATCGGCCTTGAGCTTGTATAAGGGCGCCGCGCCGCCCGACACATCCGCGTCCGGCTTATTCTTAATAAAATCTTTGATATAGGCCTCGTGAATGGCATGATCCGTCTTCGCGTACATCGAACGGAATTTCAGGAACGTAAAGCTCTTTCCGTACTGACCCATTCGTTTCTGCCGGAACAGAACGGGCCCGCTCGAAGTCAGTTTCACCGCCGCCGCCACCAGAATAAAGAGAGGCGCCAGCAACACCATCGCCGCCAGGCTTCCCGCAACGTCGAGCCATCGCTTCAGCAGCAAAGAAAACCGTTTTGCCTTTAGTTCCAGCATCAGATCCGGATACATAGTCGAGACCGCCGCCATCCCGCTTCTCGCGATCTCGCCGTCACTGTCGTTCTCCGGAAACGAATAGAACGAGATCCCGATCTGGCGGGCATCCGCCTCGCCCAGCCGCTCCCGAAGCCTCTCGCCGACCTTCTCCGATAAAACCCTGACTACCGCGGTCTCCGATAGCGGGATCTCCGTAAAGATCACGCCCACCGACGTGCCTTCGCGATACCAGCCCTTGATGTCGGTCTCCCTGGTGGTTTGGAATAAGGCCTCCCGGATCCCGGCGAGCGCTCTGCCCCGCCGCTCTCCCTTCAGAAGATGCGGCGCATCGAGCAGCATCAGGATCAGTTGCCGCCCCGATCGCTCCGCCCGCATTCGTTCCATGCAGAGCATTCTTGTGAACAGGGGCCGGGAGAGCAGTTCCGCGTTGCGTCCGCTCTCGGCCTTGCCTCCACCCTCCGCCTTGCCTCCGCCCTCCGCATTGCCCGGTTCCGCCGTGACCAGGTTGGGTTGCCGTTGCAGCTTCAGTAAGTTTTGCAATTTTTTGCGCCTTGATTAGGAATTACAGGTCCGGGAGATGCCGCCGCCTGGTCCGCCCCGGGGACTTCCGCTCCGACAGCGACGCACCTGCCCCACACGCCAGTAACGGGTGCTTGGTGGCCGCACGGCATCTTTGTCCAGGTGGCAGTCTACATGCACTTTTGCTTCCATGCTGCCTCGTTCGGAGACCGGCCATTCTTCAGGAATTCAGGGCTCGCGCGCTCTCTTGTCACCGGAAGGGCCGGACGAAAGTAAGAGGTTTGGTGACTTATCCAGAAGAATGGGACTTCTCTTTCCCGGCTCTTACGGGAGATGACTTCCGGTTCGCATCAGGCAGAGTCAGCCGCCTTCCGCGGAGCTTCGGAACGGTGTTCCGATATGAGACCTTGGTCCCATTAATCGGAAGAAAGTGAAACTCTTCAGTACCAACCGAACAGCCTCATTTTGGCCCTTTTCAAGCAAACACAAGGCTTATAGATTCCGTCTGCTTTGGCACGCTGACTGCAACCAGTTCAGCGTCCCGGCGTTACAGAGAGTACCCGGTTGGGGCTAAAAGGGCGGCAGCCTGCCTTCTTAGAGATCACTCAGCCGAACGCGTCTTCTTTGCCCGCCGCACTTTGCGGGCCGGCAACCATCCCTCTCTCGGGTTCCTGGCAACACCGGCTGATCCAGTCACTACTCATTCCGGCAATCTCTTCCTAAAAAGGCATTCGTAAATGATCAGAACAGCGGTTATCGGTTACGGTTATTGGGGCCCGCGCATTGTCAGAAATTTCTCCGCCGCAAAGGACTGCAAGGTCGTGGCGATCTGCGATAAGAGCCCCTCGGCGCTGCAGAGAGCGGCACGCGATTTTCCCGGCGTGAAGGTCGATGGCGATCTCGATGCGGTGATTTCCTGTCCGGATGTGGATGCCGTGGCAGTCGTCACGCCGGTCTGGACGCATTTCGAACTCGCCGAGAAGGCACTTCGAAACGGCAAGCACGTATTTGTCGAGAAGCCCTTCACGTCGACCTCGCAGCAGGCGGAGATCCTCGTCGAACTGGCCGAGAGCCGGAATCTCCGGATCATGGTCGACCACACGTTTCTGTTCACCGGCGCCGTGCGCCGCATCCGTGAGATGGTCGCGGAGGGCACGCTCGGGAAGCTCTATTACTACGATTCAACGCGGGTCAATCTCGGCCTTTTCCAGCACGACGTGAATGTCATCTGGGATCTGGCGCCCCACGATCTGTCCATCGTGGATCATCTGACCGACAACGCGCCGCAGTTCGTGACGGCGAGCGGGCAGAGCCACCTGAACGGCCTCGAGGACGTCGCCTACATCACCGTATATTACGGCGACCGCATGATGGCGCATATCAATGTGAACTGGCTGTCCCCGGTGAAGGTCCGGACCACGCTGATCGGCGGCGAAAAGAAGATGCTGGTCTGGAACGACCTCGAAGCCGACGAGAAGCTCCGCGTCTATGACAAAGGCGTGTCCATCACCAGCGGCCAGAACCTGTACGACTTGCTGGTCAGCTACCGTTCGGGCGATATGTGGGCGCCACGCATCGAGCAGAACGAGGCGCTCGCGGCGGAAACCAACTACTTTGTCGAGTGCGTTTCCAACAGCCAGCGGCCTTTCAACGACGGCCTCGCCGGTTTGCGCATCGTCCGGCTGCTCGAAGCGGCCGACAAGTCGCTGAAGAACCGCGGCATCCCGGTGCAGCTATGAACAGCTTCCTCGCGGTCGCGCCGGATGTCGTCCTCGGCCAGGACGTCCGTCTGTCGAAGTTCATCAACCTGTACGGCTGCCGCATCGGCGACGAAACGAAAATCGGCGCTTTCGTGGAGATTCAGAAGAATGTCGAGGTCGGCAGGCGCTGTAAGATCTCGAGCCACACCTTTATCTGCGAGGGCGTCACCATCGAAGACAACGTCTTCGTGGGCCACGGCGTCACCTTCATCAACGACATGTACCCCAGGGCGACCACGGCGGGTGGCGAATTGCAGACCGAAAGTGACTGGAAGGTCGCTCCCACCGTGGTCCGGAGGGGCGCTTCAATCGGTTCGGGAGCCACCATTCTCGCCCATGTCTCGATCGGCGAAGAGGCCATTGTCGGGGCCGGCAGCGTGGTCACCAAAGACGTTCCGCCCCGTTGCATTGTCGCCGGCAACCCCGCCCGCGTCATCCGTCAAATCCCCCGTGAAAGTGCACAAGGAGCACGACATGAATATGCCTGAAAAGCTTCCGTTTTTAGACCTGATCACGCCCCACCGTGAGCTCCGCGACGAGTTGTGCGCAAGTTTCGGGCGCGCGCTTGAGGGTGGTGCGTTCGTCGGCGGGGCCGCCGTCGAGAGTTTCGAGCGGGAATTCGCCGCCTTCTGCGATGCCAGATATGGCGTCGGTGTCGCGAGCGGCACCGACGCGCTGCGGTTCGCCATCATGGCAGCCGGCGTTCGCAAAGACAGCATCGTCGTCACGGTGCCGAACTCGTTTATCGCCACCGGCGAGGCTATCTCGCAGGCGGGCTGCCTCATCGACTTTGTCGATATCGATGAACAGACGTACAACATGGACCCGGCCAGACTGCGCGAGTACCTCGAAGAAGCCTGTGCCGTTGATTCCGCCACCGGCGAACTGATCAACAAGCGGCTCAACCGGCCCGTCGGCGCGATCATTCCGGTGCATCTCTACGGACAGACCGCGGACATGGATCCAGTCCTCGACCTGGCCGAACGCTACGGTCTCGTGGTCATCGAGGATGCCTGTCAGGCCCACGGCGCGGAATACTTTTCCGTCCGGCGCCAGAGGTGGATGAAGGCCGGTTCCATGGGTCACGCCGCGGCTTTCAGCTTTTATCCGGGCAAGAATCTCGGCGCCTGCGGCGAAGGCGGCGCGGTCACGACCAACGATCCCGAAATCGCGAAAACCACCCGTATGCTGCGCGATCACGGCCAGAGCCAGAAGTACTTCCATGAAATGGAAGGCTTCAACGGGCGTCTCGATGCCGTGCAGGCCGGCTTTCTGCAGATCAAACTGCGCCATCTGACGAAGTGGAATGAGGAAAGGCAACAGGCCGCGGGCCGTTACAAGTCGCTGTTCTCCGAGTCGGGCGCCACGCTCCTCGCGCCGTTCGCGCCCGACTGGGCCAATTGCGTCTGGCACTTGTTCGTGGTTCGCGTGCCCGATCGCCACGGGCTCATCAAACACCTGAATGACGCCGGCATCGGAACGGGAATTCACTATCCCATTCCGCTCCACCTGCAGAACGCATACCGGTCGCTGGGTTACCAGGAGGGAGACTTTCCCGTCAGCGAGCGCGTCTGTGCCGAGATTCTGTCCCTGCCCATGTTCCCGGGTCTTCGTCCCGATCAGCAGGAACGCGTTGTGCGGGAAGTCGGCGCTTTTCTTTCAGGCGGCGATTCGCTTGCCGATCGCGCCGCGGCCGAAGGCCTGAAGCTCGCCCTTACTAACTGATCCCTCCCGAACATCCATGATCGCGTTCCGTTCCGACCGCCTGGCCACGCTGTATCTTTTTCATCCGCTGCAAAAGTTGCCGCGCCGCGGACCCGCCGCGAAAAAGATCCCGATCCTCATGTATCACGGAATCCGGGACGGCGAAAGCCAGGCACGCCACCCCTACTTCCGGACCACCACAACGCCGGCGGTCTTCGCGTGGCAGATCGGGTACCTTGCGCGAAGCGGCTACCAGAGCGTCCGTCCCGACGAGGCTGCCGCGCTCCTGCTCCGGCCGGAGCGCGGCCCGGCCAAACCGGTCGTCATCACGTTCGATGACGGGCTGCAGGATTTCTACACTGCCGCCCTTCCGGTTCTCCGCAAATACGGGATGTCCGCCACCGTCTATCTGCCGACCGCGTGCATCGGCCAGACCGCGCGCAAGTTCCACGGCAGAGACTGCATGACCTGGGCGCAGGTACGCGACTCGCACCGGGAAGGGATCGCTTTCGGCTCCCACACGGTCACGCATCCGCAGCTAAAGGCCCTTGCGGACGGCGCGATCCGCCGGGAACTGGAAGACTCGAAAAAAACCCTCGAAGACGAACTGGGAGCGCCCGTCAGTTCGTTCTCGTATCCATATGCCTTCCCCGAAACCGACATTCCCTTTCGGTCCCGGCTCCGGGCCATGCTGGAAGAGACAGGTTATCGCGATGGGGTATCGACCATCATCGGCACCGCCGGCCGCCGCAACGACCCGTACTTCCTTCGGCGGATTCCCGTCAACGCCTGGGATGACATTCGGCTGTTTCAGGCCAAGCTCGAAGGCGGTTATGACTGGTTACGATCGCTACAATATCTCTCCAAATTGGTATCTTAAAGCTCAATTGTCGGCACTTTGGAGGAGTTTTTGTAGTTGTCACTGGCGAAATCTTCGTACACCGCAGTCAAGTGGGTTGGCTGTCCGGCAGCGGCATGCCTATACTCGCTGAAGAGAATCCTTTCGAGTTGCCCTCAACGTAACGATGATCAACAAAATCACATCATTGGGCCTGCCGCGCCGACGCGGGTTCCGTACCCGCATGCTGGTTTCGCCGGCATTCCTGACCATCTGCCTCGCGGGTGCATCCGCGGCGAACGCCAAAGATTTCTATATCGCGCAGACGCCCGCGGGAACAGGCACCGGACAGAACTGCGCCAATGCGCTCTCTTACTCATTCTTCAATACGTCGGCCAACTGGGGGGCCGGGGCCACGCAGATTTCTCCGGGCTCCACCGTGCATCTCTGCGGTGTGTTCAACGCCCCGGCAGGCGCCTCCGGCTTCCTCCGCTTTGCCTCGGGCGGCAGCAGCGGCAACCCCGTCACGCTTCTGTTTGAGAGTGGCGCGATCCTGCAGGCGCCCTACTTCGGTGCGAGCGGGGGAGCCATCGACACGGCGGGGAACGCTTTCGTCACGATCGACGGCGGCTCCGGCGGCATCGTGCGCAACACGCTCAACGGCTCAGCGGGCGCAGTCTGCCCTGGCGGGCCCTGCACCAGCCAGCAGGACTCCCTGGCGATCAGCATGATCGACTGCCAGAACTGCACGGTCCGTAATCTCTCCATCGCCTCCATGTACGTCCATGCGTCTCTTTCCGATACGGCCGACCACGGTGTGTACTCGCTGCGGATCATCGACGGGAACAATGTGACGATCGGCCCGGCCAATACGATCACGGATTGCCGCTGGTGCGTCTTCTATGCCTACGGCAAGCAGGACACAAACCTGACCATCGCAGGCAACACGATCGCCAATGCCCAACATGGCATGGCGATTGGCAACAACGGCGGCACTCTGAACGGGGTGGCCGTTCATGACAACACCATCCACGACTGGACGAACTGGGACGACAGCGCCGATACCAACCATCAGAACGCACTCCACATCTGGGCCGTTGGCGGGGGCGTGATTTCGAATTTTTCGTTCTATAACAATTACCTGTACGGCGACATGGGAATTCATGCCACCGCAATGCTGTTTATCGAGCAGAATGGCGGCGGCGTCATCAGTTCGCCGCTCGTCTACAACAACATTTTCGATTCCACCAGTGCCGCCCACGCGCCGGGAAACGGCCTCCTGTATTCCCAGGCCGGAAGTTGCGGTTTGTACAACAACGTGTTCCGAACGGCGACCAGCGCCAGCGCCACCATCGGTGTCGATCTGGCCGCATCCGGCTGCACACTCGAAAACAATGTCTTCGAAAACATCTGGGTGGCCGTTTACCTCGAAGCCGGCAACTCCCTGACGTCCGATTTCAACGATTATTTTCAGATCGGCAACTGGGATTATCGGGGGAGCTTTGAAGGCTCTTTCGCGGCCTGGAGTTCCGCCTGTGGTTGTGACGCTCACGCCATCACGGCAGATCCCGCGCTCAATACGGCGTTCCAGCCCGCCGCGGGCTCGCCGGTTATCGGCAAGGGGACGAACCTGTCCGGCCTGGGAATTCCGAATCTCAATCTCGACAAAGCCGGTGTGGCGCGTGGCGCAGCCTGGGACATGGGCGCTTTCGCCTTCTCCGGCGGAGCCCCGGCAGTCGCTCCCGCGCCACCGACCAATCTGACCGTTTCCATCCAGTAGGCGCTTCTCTGTTTGACCCCGGCCGCGCCCACAAGGCGCGGCGGGCGCCGCGGATTCTCATGTCCGTCTTTTCCACCCAGCGCCTTGCGCACTCTATCGCCCGCAACACCCTGTTCGGTGTTGTCGCGAAGCTCGCCCAGGTGAGCACTCGCCTCGTCACGATCCCGATCGTGATCGCCCATTTCGGACTCGGCGGCTACGGGGTCTGGTCCCTGATCATGACGGCGGCCGCCTACATGCGTTTTGGCAGCGTCGGCATCAAGTCCGCGTTTCAGAAGTATGTCGCGGAGGCGACGGGAACGGGCGATTACACGGAAGCCAACCGGCTGCTCAGCACCGGTTGTCTCCTGACAATGGCGTTTTCCTGCGCGCTTCTGATTCCGGTGGCCTTGTTTTCGGGAGCCCTTGCCCGGGTGGCGGGCGTGCCGCCCGAATTCCTCGGGGCCGCCGCGAACTCCATGTCGGTTCTCGCTGTGATCCTGCTGCTTTCCAACGGCGGCGCGGCGTTCGAAGCGATCGTCATGGGGGGACACCGGGTCGATCTCGCCCGCCACTTCACCACCCTCTTCACGATTCTCGAGGCGGTCGCGATCGTGCTGTTGCTCAAGCTTGGATTTGGCCTGTTTGCCATGGCTTGTGTGATGGCCGTGTCCGAGGTCGGATTCGTGGTCTGCTGCGCGGTGGCGGCGCGCCGCGTCGTGCCGGAGATCCGGATCCGGCGGGAGTTTGTGACGGCCCGTGTCGTCCCTGAACTGTTTCGCTTCGCCGGGAGTTACCAGATGGTGAACTTCCTCGAGATTCTGTATGTCTCGATTCTGCCCATCACTCTTTTGCGAACCTTCGGAGCCGAATCAGCGGGAATCTATGCGGTCGCCAACCGCTTTGTCAGTTCCGTCCTGATGGTGCCGGATGCCCTGCTGATCCCGGTGCTCTCGGGAGGGACCATGGTCTACGCCTCCGGCAAGATGGAGGACATGCAGCGCGTCATCTCCAAAGCCTTCAAAGTGACCCTTGGCCTGAGCCTGTTTCCGCTCGCGTTCCTGTCTTTGTTCGGAGCGGGAGTGGTCACCGCGTGGACAGGACAGGTGAATCCGGCCTTTCCCCGGGTCCTGCCTCTGGTCGCTCTGAGCGGGCTGTTCTATGCGCTTTCGCTTTTGCAACTGGTTCTCTACCGCATTTCGGGACGGGCCTCGATGGACAACATCCGCCAGGCGTTGCGGATTCTTGTGCTCTTTTCTCTTTCGGTCTTCGCGCCGCGTCTGGGTTTTTACGGTGTCCTCGGCGGCCTCGCCATGGCCGAACTGGCCGGGATGCTGTTCATGCTGTTTGCCCTGACGCGCGTCTTTAAGGGCTTCCGCGCCCGGTATTTGCTCGATGACACCTGCCGGCTGATGGTGGCTACGGCTTTCGCGCTGACCGCCGGGATCGCGGCGGCCCGGCTGCCGCTGCCGGCCATTCCCGGATTGCGTCTCGCCGCACTGGTCCAGCTGAGCGTGGTGACTCTCGCCTGCCTTGCCGCGGGCGGGCCCGCCGTCTGGATGACGAAGCTGCTTTCCGCGGCCGAGGAGCAGGCCGTCCGGAACGCCCTGCTGCCCCGCCGCCGTCTGGCCACGGCCGGGGCCGGGACGCAACACTGAGCGGCAACCAAACCTTATGTGGAAAGAACCTCGAAAGCGGGACGCCGCGGCGTCACTCGCGGAACACTCGCCGCGCGAGCAGGCTCCGCCGGGGGACGCGGCGGAAGAACACCCGTTCGGGTACGCGATCGTCGAGCACACGGTGAGCGATCACCGGATCGGCGAAGACCCGTTGAACCTGTTTCCGCGAGCCCTCACCAAACTGAATACCCTTTGGAAGAAGACGACCTATCCCTTCGCCGCCTTCGGCCGGGGTTGTTCCGTTCACAGTTCGTGCGATTTGCTGCGCTCCCACGCCCGCTGGATTTCCCTCGGCGATGGCGTGTTCATCGCCCCGCATGTCTGGCTGAACACGGTGGCCGAAACACCCTCGCGCCATGTCCGCATTGTTCTGGGAAACGGTTGCCGCATCGGCCGCCGGTCGACCATCTCGGCGCGCAATCAGATTACCCTCGAACCCGACGTTCTGCTGGGCCCCTCGGTTCTGCTCATGGATCATAACCACGCGTATGCGGATCCGGAGAGGCCGATCCACCTGCAGGGAGTGACCACCGGCGGCCGGATCGTCATCGAAAAGAACTGCTGGCTGGGGGCTGGCGCCGTCGTCGTCTGCGGCCACGGCGAACTCGTCATCGGCCACAACAGCGTGATCGGCGCCAATGCCGTGGTGACGCAAAGCTGCGCGCCGCGCAGCGTGCTCGCGGGCAACCCCGCCCGCACCATCCGCGCCTACGACCGGCAGTCGGGACAGTGGTTAAGATCTTATGCTGAGCAGTCCCGTTGAATCCGTCGCTCCTTCGCCGCCCCCGGTAAGCCCGGCCACCGGCCCCTGCCCGCTTTGCGGGTCCACCGATGCCGCGCCCCGCTGCGGGGCCCCGGATCGTTTCCATGGCCGGAAGCAACCGTTCCGGCTGGCGCGCTGTCGCGCCTGCTCGGGCGTCTGGCTCCCGGATCCGCCGCGCCCCGAGGAGATGTTCCTGCACTACGACGAGGAGTATCACCGGGCAATCACACAAGCCGGAGAATCGGATCTTTTCGAGCGCTGGCGGCGTCCGCGGGAGCTGATCTCACGTCACTGCCGGTCGGGCTCTCTTCTCGATATCGGCTGCAGTTCCGGCGCCTTCCTCAGCACGCTGCGTGGCGGTGACTGGAAACTTCACGGTATCGAGATGGAGCCGGAAACGGCCGCCAAAGCCCGCCTGCGAACCGGCGCCCAGGTATTCGTCGGAGATGTCATGGGAGCCCCCTTCGCCGAAGGCGCCTTCGACGTCATCACCTGTTTCGATCTTCTCGAGCACGTCTACGATCCGCGCCTGTTCCTCGCCCGCGTGCATCGCTGGCTCAAGCCGGGCGGCATTCTTTGCGCCGTGATGCCGAACATCGAGTCGTGGGAAGCCCGTCTGTTCGGCAGCTACTGGTATGGCCTCGAACTGCCGCGGCATCTGTTTCATTTTTCCCCGCGTTCCCTTCGACGTCTACTCACCTCGCTCGAATTCACCGAGCGACACCTCGAAACCAACACTTCCTACGCAGAGCGGAGCGCGGGCTATGTCACCGCTGCGCTGCTCGGGGGCGCCGGCTTCCAGCCGCCGCCCCCCTCCGCGCCCCGCACCCCGGGTATCGCCTGGCGAGGCGTGCGGAAACTACTCCGGCTGACCCTCGTGCGCCCGTTTTCCGCGGTCGCCTCGCTTGCCGGCGCGGGAGCCAGCATGGAAATCGTCTTTTCGAAAAACGCCCGCTGAGACCGCTAAAGCCCGTGGTTCCGGAACATCTGAAATTTGGCGGCGGGTCTCTGGAAAGCCGGATTCATCCGGCCGTGCTGGTTACTCTCCTCGTGGTCTGCGGCCTGATCCTGCTGCTGCCCAGGCGATTCGTGATTGTGCCCCTGCTGATGGCTTCGCTGCTGATTCCGGTTGGCCAGAACATTGTCCTCGGCGGCCAGCATTTTCTGGCCATCCGCATCCTGACGCTGACTGGACTGCTGCGCCTCGCCCCGGCGAAACGCACGCCCTGGGAGCCGATCGACAAGGTCTTCGCGGCCTGGGCCCTGCTTCGCGCCACCGCATTCTGCCTTCTGTTTCTGGACGCCGGCGCGGTCTTTAATCAGGTCGCTTTTCTGCTCGATTACGTCGGCGGCTTCTTCGTGCTGCGGCATCTCCTGCAGGACCGCGACGATGTCCGCCGCGCCATTCGAACCCTCGCGCTGATCGCCCTTGTGCTCGCTGCCTGCATGACCAATGAAAAGCTCACGGCGGTCAACGTCTTCGGCTATCTGACCGGCTCCACGGAGGTCACTATCCGGGACGGCGCCCTCCGCGCCCAGGGGCCCTTCGCCCATGCTCTGCTGGCGGGCAGTTTCGGCGCAACCCTGCTGCCCCTGTTCGCCTGGCTCTGGGTCGATGGCAAGGCGCGCGTCCTCGCGCTCGCTGGCTTCGGCGGGGCCACCGTGGTGACTCTCACCTCGGCGTCCAGCACACCGGTTCTCGCTTATGCCGCCGGAATTCTCGGGATTCTGCTGTGGCCTCTCCGCAATCACCTGCGGATCCTTCGCTGGAGCTTCGCCTTTCTGCTGACCGCCGGTCATCTGGCCATGAAGGCCCCGATCTGGTTCCTGATTGCCCGCATCGATCTGGTCGGCGGTTCCTCCGGTTTTCACCGGGCCATGCTGATCGACCAGTTCATCCGACACTTCTTCGACTGGTGGCTGATCGGCACCAACTCCAACGGCAGCTGGGGCTGGGACATGTGGGACACCTGCAACCAGTTCGTCACCGAGGGTTATACAGGAGGCTTCGCGACCTTTCTCTGCTTCCTCGCGCTGCTGCGTCTCTGTTTCCGGAAACTCGCGGCGGCACGGCGCGCCTGCTCCGCGCATTCGGCAGCGGAATGGCAGTTCTGGTTGCTCGGGGTGGCTTTCTTCGCTCATGTCGTCGCCTTTTTCGGCATCGTCTATTTCGACCAGACCCGTATGGCCTGGCTCACGCTGTTGGCCATCGTGCCCGCCGCCGTCTCCTCTCCCCCGGCGGCGGTCACCACCCGTTCTCCCGGCGCTCGCAGCGTGCCGGACGGCCCCGGGGAATGGTTCCTTCCGGCGCTCCGGGACGCGTGGCCCGACCTGGCCGATCCAGATCCGGCCCGCCAACATCCGGCGCCACAGCAGGTTGCCCGTTAAAACCGATTTCCACCCTGGCCGCAACTATGTCCCCACCGGATTCCGCCACCGCTTCTCCCGAGCTGTCCGTCATCTTCGTGAACTGGAACTCGACCGGCTATCTGCGCGACTGCCTGGCGAGCCTGCTCCGCCACACTCGTGTTCGATACGAAATCATCGTCGTCGACAACGCTTCTTCGGTCCAGGACGTGGGGATTCTGACCGAAGAGTTTCCCGGGATCACTCTGATACGGAGCGCCGTCAACCGGGGCTTTGCCGGAGCCAACAACCTGGGCTTCCGCCACTCCCGGGGAGAGTTTCTGCTGTTCCTGAATCCCGACACCGAGCTGATTTCACCGGCCATTGACCAACTGCTCCATGCCGCCCGATCCCTCCCGGACGGGGGCATTTTCGGCTGCCGCCTGCTCAATACCGACGGTTCGGTGCAAACCAGCTGCATCCAGACCTTCCCGACCATCCTCAACCAGGCGCTCGACACGGACTTCCTGCGCGCCCGCTGGCCACGTAGCCCGTTATGGGGCACCGCGCCGCTCCTCGCCCCGACCCTCGCGCCGGTGCGCGTCGAAGTCGTCTCCGGCGCCTGCATGCTGGTACGCCGCTCCGTCTTTCTCGCCGCGGGCCAGTTCAGTGAAGACTACTTCATGTACGCCGAAGATCTGGACCTGTGCCGTCAGGTGGCCGCCGCCGGATTTCCCAATTACTTCCTCGGGCAGACGGAGCTCGTCCACCATGGGGGCAAGAGCAGTGGCAGCGCGCCACGGGCCGCGATCGTCAACAAGTGGCGCTCCATGGTGACCTATTTCGCCCGCAATTACGGCAACGGCCACGCCACGCGGTTCCGCGCGGTCATGGCCTTCGTCGCGCTGACCCGGCTTGCCCTGCTGGCGCCTGCCACTCTGACGCCCGGCAAAGCCCGCGCGGCATCGACGGCGGCGTTTCGCAAATGGCGGACCATCCTGGTCACGCTCCTCTCCCCTTCTCCGAACGAACAGCCCCGTCCCAGAACCAGCTCCGGAGTCCGAGCCGAATTATGAATCCCGCGAATGTCCGCTACGTCGTCATCACGCCCGTGCGCGATGAAGAAGCCTTTCTCGGCCTCACCATCGAATGCATGCTGCGGCAAACCGTGCGCCCCGCCGAGTGGGTGATCGTCAACGATGGCTCAACCGACGGCACGGCCGCCGTGCTCGACGGCTACGCGAGCCGTTATCCCTGGATCCGCGCCTGCCACCGCGCGAACCGGGGC
>Ga0118677_10007812_pt1 | contig 17482 bp, 16 predicted proteins | sample AliMusrvi5mmetaG_FD_86154 | JGI IMG/M metagenome (GOLD analysis project Ga0118677, IMG submission 86154) | reverse complement strand
AAACCTTCATTGTACAATGAACTGAAGGTTTGTGTTCATTTGTACATCGAAAGAAACCCGTTTTCATGACTTTATAAAGCCAAGAATTGCATAAAGTGTAAACCGGTAAATGAAGGATGCCCAATTTTATCTATATCTTCTGGGGTGAGTTCCATATACATTTTTTCATACTCAGTTCCCCATCGCCTTAAATCAACAAACAACACATCACCTTCTCGATTCCGATGGTAATGCGTTTCGTCGCCAATGCTAACCACTGTTTCATTTTTATTTTTATTTATAATCCATAAGGTTACGCTAATATCAGTGGTGTAAAACATATTCCTTGGCAACACCAGAATAGCCTCTACCAAGTTATTCTCAATCAACTTCCTGCGTATTTTGTATTCTTCACCGCCGCCACTTAACGCACCATTAGCCAAGATAAAACCCGCAACACCATTGTCACTGAGCTTACTCACCATATTAAGTATCCACGCATAATTGGCATTACTTTTAGGGGGTACCTCATACCCACGCCAACGCGGATCGTCTTTTAATTCTTGTTCGGCCCGCCAGTCCTTTTGATTAAAAGGTGGATTAGCCATTATAAAATCGGCTTTTAAATCTTTATGCTGATCATCGGCAAAAGTATCGGCGGCTTTCTCACCCAAATTGGCACTAATACCCCGAATAGCCAAATTCATCTTCGCCAGTTTGTAGGTGGTGTTAGTGTATTCTTGACCGTAAATAGAGATTTCTTTTTTGTTGCCGTGATGATTTTCAATAAACTTGATCGATTGCACAAACATACCGCCTGAGCCACACGCGGGATCATAAATAATGCCTTTGTACGGTTCTATCATTTCGGCAATCAGATTTACGATGCTTTTGGGGGTATAAAATTCTCCCTTGCCTTTACCTTCTGCTAAAGCAAATTTAGACAGAAAATATTCATAGACTCTGCCGACAATATCGTGCGCCTTATCTTTAAGGGTATCAATATCATTGATGGTATCGAGCAGTGAAGAGAGTTTGGTAATGTCTAAACCCAAACGAGAAAAATAATTGTCCGGCAACGCGCCTTTAAGGGCTTTGTTGTTTTTCTCTATAGTGTGTAGGGCAGTATCAATCTTTAAAGCAATATCATTTTGCTTGGCGTTTTGAATGATGTAGCTCCAGCGACTGATGTCATCCAGATAAAACACATTAGCCATGCCATAAAAGTCGGGCATTTCAATATACTTTTCTTGGCCTTTAGCTATGAGTATTCGGCGGTGTTCTTCAAACTTATCACTGGCAAATTTTAAAAAGATAAGTCCGAGTACTACATGTTTATATTCGGCAGGTTCTACACTACCGCGTAGTTTGTTGGCTGATTCCCAAAGCGTTTCTTCTATGCTTTTTATTTTAACGACTTTCTTTTTAGCTTGCTTTTCAGCCATGTGTTACTTCCTTTAAAATCACTTTGAGCATTTTACTTTTATCCAGTGGGTACAGCTATCTAAACTCCGTAAGTTTGGTTCGACTTTAAATGATTAGCACTTTTTATCCAACAACTATCCACCGATACTTACAGGTATTAGCTGACACCTGTAGTTATTGGCTACACCTGCTTCAACTAACCATGCAGCCATTACGACTCAAGGTACAACAGATTTTTGTGTACCTGTAGTCAAAGTGATTGGATAAAAAGAAAGAACAGCAAGCGAGGGAATAGCAGGAGTTAGAGCAAAGCCGTACAGTTTACTCTAACTCCGGTTATTTGTGGTTTTATTCAACTCAATAACCGCTACTTTTTATTGGGTTCAAACAGCATGTGCGCCATTTTCTTGGCTTTAGTCTTTAAATAACCCCGATTATCATCATTAGCCACTGACTCAACGGGAACACGCCCAACTACCTTAACTCCCAGCTTTTCCAAGGCATCTATCTTATCGGGATTATTGGTTAACATCTGCACTGATTTAATCTTTAAATCATTCAGTATTAAAGCAGCGATATTATATTCACGCTCATCGGCTAAATAACCTAAATGCAGATTGGCGTCGACCGTATCCATGCCACTATCCTGCAAGTTATACGCCTGCAATTTCTTTAATAGTCCGATACCTCGGCCTTCCTGACGCAAATAGATCAATACCCCGTATCCTAAATCATTAATCAGTTGCATCGCTATATCCAATTGCTCACCACAATCGCAACGCCTTGAACCCAGTACATCACCGGTAAAACATTCTGAATGAATCCGTACCGGCACCGCCTCTTTATCAGCCACCGCCCCCTTAACCAGGGCTATATGCTCTTTATCATCAAGGGTATTGCTATAATAATGCAGAACAAACTCACCGTTTGCAGTCGGGAGCCGGGTCTGTACCAAATCTTCTACTTGTGGTTTCACGTCTTTAAAAATCCAAAATACACGTCCCTGTTCTTAACAGGGTCATTAAGTAAACTTGCCTACGCATAATTTTGCCTAAGCTCTATAGGAGCATTTATGACTATTTTACACGACGGACAAGAATAATGTTGATGAAGCTTAAACTCTCGCTGTACTATTTAACAACCCAACACACAGATTAATCCCATTATGAAAGTAGATAGCGCCACCATAAAAAAAAGATATAATCGAATCGCTCCTTATTTTGATGCCATGGAAGCAATCATGGAAGGTTTGTTTTTTAAAACCTGGCGCAAAAAGCTATGGTCGAAAGTTGAGGGCTATCATATTCTTGAAGTGGGAGTTGGCACCGGTAAGAACTTTGAATTTTACCCAATTGAAGCACGGCTTACCGCAATTGACTTTAGTGAGAAAATGCTGAAACAAGCGCTTCATAACAAACACCGAAAAGGCGTTACCGTCGCGCTGGATTTAATGGATATACAGTCATTAGCGTTTGCAGATAACAGCTTTGATACCGTCATCGGCTCTTTTGTCTTCTGTTCGGTTCCATTGCCAGTCAAAGGCTTAAAAGAACTCTATCGGGTTTGTCGGCCTGGTGGTCAACTGTTATTACTGGAACATGTCATTAGCTCAAATACTTTTGTTGCCAAACTCATGAATATTATTAATCCTGTCATACTAACGCTAATCGGTGCCAACATTAATCGAAATACGGTTAAAAACGTCAAAGCCTGTGGTTTTTCCTCCGTTAGGATTGATGAACGTAGCGGCCCCATTATCAAACTCATTGAAGCCAGAAAGTAATCGCATTAGCGTGCCTTAATCCGCTCGATTATTAAATCGATCAGTTGCTCAGCCAATTGCCCCTTGTCCGTCATCAATAATGCTTTATCTCCTTTATCCCAAAAGACCTGAAAGGCATTTTGTTCACTATCAAAACCACCTTGTTCTTGACCTACCCAGTTTGCTGCAATCATATCCAGTTTTTTTTGTGTCAGCTTATCTCTGGCATACCTTTCAAGATCATGGGTCTCAGCCGCAAATCCAACAGTAAAGGGTCGCTGCTCAAGTGCTGCAACAGCCGCTAATATGTCTTTAGTTTTTTGTAAGATGAGCGTCAATGAATTACCGTCTTTCTTGATCTTTTTGTCACTGACAATAGGACTATAATCAGCGACAGCGGCAGTACCAATATAAATTGTATGTTCTAAAGCGCTAGACATCACCGCCTGATACATTTGCTCCGCCGTTGTTACATTAATTAAATTGACGTTGGCAGGGGCAGTCAATTCAACAGGACCACTCACCAGAGTAACGTCTGCACCCGCTTTTATGGCCGCAGCAGCGATCGCATAACCCATTTTTCCTGAGCTGCGATTAGTCAAGTAGCGCACCGGGTCTAAAGGTTCACGAGTAGGCCCTGCACTAATCAACACCCGATGACCTTGCAAACCAAGCTCTGAAAATGTCACTTGATCTTGCAGTGCCAAAACCAGTTGATTGCAAATAGTTATTGGCTCAGACATTCGACCCAAACCTGTTTCACCACAGGCCTGATCACCTATTTCCGGCTCTATGATATGCACGCCCTGTCTTATCAGTCGAGCAATATTCTCTTGAGTAACGACCTTACTCCACATCGCCTGATTCATTGCAGGTGCTACATAAACGGGACACGTTGCCGCCAGATAAAGCGTTGACAATAAATCATCAGCCAAACCACAACTCAACTTTGCCAGAGTATTCGCGGTGGCTGGAGCGATAATTAAGACATCCGCCCAACGCGCTAAACTAATATGACCCATGGCATTTTCAGCCCCAGTATCCAACAATTCAGTATGAACCGGATTTCCAGATAATGCCTGAAAGGTCAGCGGACTAATAAATTCAAGAGCTGATTGCGTCATAACAACACGGACTTCAGCGCCCTGCTTTCTGAGTAGACGAACTAATTCTGCGGCTTTATAGGCGGCAATTCCACCACTCACACCCAATAAAATGTGCTTCAAAATCTTACCTTAGCTTGTATGAAAAGATTATTATGGCATCTGCTGCATCTCGACTGGTTTATCTTTCGGTTACTAGACATATCAGCTGACTAAGAATCGAGATTAAACATCCAGATTAGTTACATCTAAAGCGTTCTTAACAATAAAATCACGACGAGGCTCAACCACATCCCCCATTAAGGTCGTAAAGATTTCATCCGCTGCAATCACATCTTCTATTCTAACTTGTAATAAACGACGATTATTTGAATCCAATGTGGTTTCCCATAATTGCTCGGGGTTCATTTCGCCTAACCCTTTATAGCGCTGTATGTGCTGACCTTTTTTAATTTCTTTCATCATCCATTCAAACGCTTGCTTAAAACTACTAACGGGCTGTTGTCTTTCTCCCATTTGCATGTAAGAGCTTTCGTTAAACATATCCGCTGTATCACTGGCGTATTGAGCAATCTTTAGATAATCCTTCCCGTTAAAAAAGGTTGAGGGTAGAACGAAGGTTTTAGTAATACCATGTAACTTCTTACTAACCACCACAGAAAACTCAGTACTCGACTTATAATCCAATTCGATAGTAAATACAGCTTTGTTGTCGCTCTCCTGTAGTTTCTTCTCCATCTTGGTCAACCAAGCACTCAGAGTTTCTTGATCTAGTTTGATTTCGTCACTGATTGCATCCATATAACAAAACTGTTCCAGAAACACATCATCATACCGTCTTGATAATCGATTAAAAATACTGACTACACCGGTATATTCTTTAGCGAGCTTTTCTAAACCTTGACCCTGAATAGGTGGAGTCGTCTCGTCTGTATAAAGCTGCGCTTTATCAAGCGCTAACTGAATCAAATATTCATTCAACTGGGCATCGTCTTTAACGTAATGCTCTTGTTTACCTTTTTTAACTTTATAGAGCGGTGGTTGCGCAATATAGATATAGCCCTTTTCAACTATCTCAGGTAATTGACGATAAAAGAACGTCAATAACAACGTACGAATATGAGAACCATCCACATCCGCATCCGTCATAATAATAATCCGGTGATAACGCAGTTTAGCCAGATTATATTCATCCTTACCGATGCCACAACCTAAAGCAGTAATTAAAGTACCGACTTCTTCAGAAGATATCATCTTATCGAAACGCGCTTTCTCAACATTTAAAATCTTACCTTTTAACGGCAAAATAGCTTGCGTGCGTCTATCTCTACCTTGCTTTGCTGATCCCCCCGCTGAATCCCCTTCCACTAAAAACAGTTCAGATAATGCCGGGTCTTTTTCCTGACAATCTGCCAGCTTTCCAGGTAATCCTGCAATATCCAGCGTGGTTTTACGGCGCGTCATTTCACGGGCTTTACGTGCAGCTTCTCTTGCTCTTGCTGCATCTATGATTTTCCCTACAATCGCTTTAGCAATTTGAGGTCTTTCCAATAAAAACTCCTGGAGTTTTTCACTCATCGTAGATTCAACCAATGGTTTAACTTCCGATGACACTAATTTATCTTTAGTTTGTGATGAAAACTTGGGATCAGGTACCTTAACTGATAGAACCGCAGTTAAGCCTTCTCTGGCATCATCACCGGTTGTTTGTACTTTTTCCTTTTTAGCCAAGCCACTGGATTCAATATATTGATTGATAGTTCGAGTTAAGGCCCCTCTAAATCCGGCCAAATGACTACCACCATCCCGTTGCGGTATATTGTTGGTATAGCAAAAAACGTTTTCCTGATAGGAGTCGTTCCACTGCATCGCTATTTCTACAGTAACACCTTCTTTTTCAGTGATGAAATGAAAGACTTCTGGAAAAAGAGGTGTTTTATTTTTATTAAGATGAACAACAAACGCACCTATGCCACCCTCGAACTCAAACACATCTTTTCTTTCGGTACGTTCATCACTTAAGCTAATACGCACACCTGAATTTAAGAAAGATAACTCTCTTAATCGTTTAGCCAGTATGTCGTAATGAAATTCAACATCTGTAAATGTTTCAGCACTGGGCTTAAAATTAATTAAGGTACCCGAGCCTTCAGCAGGGCCAACAGCCGCTAAAGGTGCAACGGGGTTTCCCATGCGATACTGCTGTTTATAAAGCTGACCATTTTTTCGTACTTCAAGATTTAATTCTTCAGATAACGCATTAACAACAGAAACACCTACTCCATGAAGACCACCTGATACCTTATAGGCATTATCATCAAATTTTCCTCCTGCATGAAGCACGGTCATAATAACTTCAGCAGCTGAGCGCCCCTCTTCCTTATGAATATCAACTGGAATACCACGCCCATCATCTAAAACACTGACAGAACCATTACTATGAATAATAACTTTGACCTCTTTACAGTGACCTGCTAAAGCTTCATCGATTGAGTTATCGACAACCTCAAAAACCATGTGATGTAAACCAGAGCCATCATCAGTATCACCTATATACATGCCTGGACGTTTTCTTACTGCATCCAATCCTTTTAATACTTGAATATTAGTACTATCGTATTGATCGTTGTTATTATCACTCATGACTTTCTTGCCTTCCCGGTTGTTGTGAATGTTCCACGTGGAACATTACACTTGCTTGACGTTGCCATGTTCCACGTGGAACATTTTGTAATTTATTATTTGTTTTAAATCGCCAAAATCCGATTGTTCTGTTGCAGTTATAAAAACCTGACAGTCCATTTTAGATAAATAATTTAATAGTTTTGCACGGTTAACTACGTCAAGCTCAGCTGAAAAATCATCTATTAAAAAACAGCCTATAATATTATGAGTGTTTTTTAGTAACTGCATTTGAGCGAGCTTTAAACTAATGACTAACAACTTAAGTTGTCCGCGTGAAACGAAATCTTTAGCTAATCTATTATTAACCCATAATTGAAAATCCCCTCGATGAGGGCCATTATGCGTAAAGCCATAACGTAAATCATAATCTATATTTTCAACTAAAACAGTTCCAAAATCTTTAGATATATCCCACCCGGATAACAGCTTTAATTCAATCTCATCGATTTCAATAAAGTGCGCAAGAATATCTAAGAACACTGGCTTAAGCTTTTGTAAATAAAGTTCTCGATAATGGTTGACTATTGTACCGTAATACACCAATTCCTTATTCCAAACATCGATATGTGTAATACTTTTTGATTTTAATAAGGCATTGCGTTGTAACAGCGCTCTTTTAAAATGTCGCCAGTTCGCTAAAAAACACTCATCATCGTTAAACACTCCCCAGTCTAAATATTCACGTCTTAGTTGTGATCCTGCATCCAGTAATTCAAAACTCTTAGGATGAATAATTTGCAAAGGCAGTGCATAAGCCAAGTCGGATCTTTTTTGTGTGGCTTGATGATTAACATGACAGCAAATATTTTTACTGTCTAACTGAACACCTAAATGCATTGAAATGCCATTCGGTTGTTGCGTTTGAGCGGAAACTACCAGCTGTTTTTCTGAAATGTTAATAACGGACTTAATAGAAGTAGAGCGAAAAGATTTAGCGCGACCTAAAATAAAAATAGCTTCAATGATAGCGCTTTTACCGCTACCATTTTCACCATAAAAGAAATTAATAGTCTGCGATGGAATGAAGGACTCTTTTAAAATATTTCTAATCGCATAAATATCAAGCTTCAATAAGGTCATTGCAATGGGTTAGAGCCTCATTGGCATCACAATAAATTTATAAGCACAATTAACCGGTTCATCGATAAAACAACTACTCAAATTTTGTGCAATAGTCAGTACAGCATCCTCAGAATCTATATTTGAAATAGCATCCAATAAATAGTGAGCATTAAAAGCAATGGTGATTGGATCACCTGTATGCTCAATAGCAATTTCTTCTTCAGCTTCATCATGTTCAGGATTATGCGTACTGATTCTTAAGCTATCAGTTGAAATATCTAAAGTAATGCCTTTAAATTTTTCATTAGACAATATAGCAACCCGTGTTAACGCATCTTTTAATAATTGCTTTTTAATATAAATAGGCTTAAAAAAAGCTTGTTGGAAAACTTTACCAAAATCAGGATATTTTGAATCAACTAATTTAGCTGAAAAAATAAGATTTTTAATGATAATTCTGATGTTATTAGTTGAGAACTCAACTATTAATTCAACTTCAGGGTCATCAAGTAATCTATTGAGTTCGATAACGCCTTTCCTGGGAAAAATGATTCTCGCCTCATAACCGATACCCTCATCTAAGAAATCTTCATAAATGGATAAACGATGACCATCAGATGCAACCAACTTTAATTTACTATTAGAAATATTCAGTAATAAACCATTCAAGTAGTAACGTACATCTTGGTTAGCCATACAGAATAAAGTTTTATCAAAGGCTTTTTTAAATTTACCCGCATTAACAAAGAATGTATTTTCTAACTCAGATTCTGAAAAATCAGGGTAGTTATCAGCAGGCAAACAACTTAACGAGAATTTACTTCGATGTGACGAAATTTTAACTTTGTCATGTTGTTGATCAAATTTAATCTCGGCACCATTAGGCAACAATCGACAAATATCCAAAAACTTTCTGGCAGGAACAGTAATTGAGCCAGGTGTCGCAGAACTAATGTTAATTCTAGCGATAATTTGAACTTCAAGATCAGTACCTGTTAAACAAAGCGAGTCTTTTTCAACAACAATTAATACGTTAGATAGTATTGGCATTGTTTGCCTTTTTTCGATAACACTCACAATTTGTTGTAACGGAGTGAGTAACTCTTCTCTATTAATTATAAATTTCATGATGATGTAGTTTAGCAAAAAGCTCTTATTAATAATTTTTTGATTAAAAATTAATGATGATGGTAACAGGTCTAATTATACGCTTGTTAGATTTAAAATAATTTGAGTTAACTTTACGCCATAACGGTTTTATCAGCAGTGATTTTCTTTAAATAATAGAATATCTATTTAGTTTTATTTATTACTATTATACATGCGAAAACCTGTTGATAAGTCTAATTTTAAATAGTATTCAATAAGTTATTAATTGTCTATTAAGACATTTAGCCTGTGTATAACCAGTGGATAAATAAAAAATAATTTTTACCTTCATTTTTATGCACAACACTGTCCTCAATAATGAGTTAGTTATACATTTTTTATCCACAGCTTAATGCGAGAGTGTTCTTAGCAGATTAGAGTAATCTTCAGCAATTTTGTGATCTATTTCCTTTAATTCATGTATTTTTTTACAGGCATTCATCACAGTTGTGTGATCACGTCCCCCAAAGGCATCACCAATCTCAGGAAAACTATGAGAGGTTAATTCACGCGCTAAGCACATTGCCAGTTGACGTGGACGTGTCACGGTTTGTTTTCTATTCTTGGAAGATAAGTCAGCCACGCGAATCTTAAAATATTCAGCAACGACTTTTTGAATGTTATCCATATTGACGAGTTTATCTTTTAGAGAAATCAAATCGTGTAAGGCTTCCTTAGTAAATTCAATAGTAATTTCTCGACCAGTAAATTGGGCATTGGCAATCACTCTTCTTAAAGCACCTTCAAGATCACGGACATTAAAGGGAATTTTTTTAGCAATAAAAAAAGCCACTTCCTGAGGAAGTTCAACATTAACGTGTGCTGCCTTCTTCATTAAAATGGCTGCTCTTGTTTCCATATCAGGTGGTTCAATTGATACCGGTAGACCGCAACCAAACCTGGATTTTAAACGGTCTTCAAGCCCAATAATTTCTTTTGGGTATTTATCACAGGTTAAAACTATCTGATGCTTTTTATCCAGTAAGGTATTAAATGTATGAAAAAACTCTTCCTGTGAACGTTCTTTACCAGCAAAGAACTGGATATCATCAATTAACAGTACATCAATTGCTCGATAGTATTCTTTAAAAGAGTTAATTGAGTTTTGTTGTAAGGCCTTGACCATATCCTGAACAAACTTTTCAGAATGAAGATAAACAATGGTAGTTGAAGGATTTTTTTGTAAGACAGCATTGCCTATCGCATGCATTAAATGTGTTTTTCCTAGACCCGAACTACCATAAATAAGTAATGGGTTGTAAGCTCTGCCAATATTTTCTGATACCTGAATAGAAGCGGCTCGGGCGAGTTGATTTGATTTTCCTTCAACAAAATTTTCAAACGTAAACGATTTATTAAGAAAGTTGGGCGTCGTTTTTTTTATCTCAGTGGACTTTGTATTGCTGATCACTGTATTGGTTACTGGCTTTTTTGAGCCAATTTCAAGACTTGTTTCTACAGTACCGTTTGAAAACTCTCGAACAGAATCCTCAATTTTGGCAAAGTAATGTTGCTTAACCCAATCCAAAACAAATTTATTAGGCGCTAATAGTTTAATTTGTCCATGGCTTTCTATAGCTTGTAAAGGTCGTATCCAAGTACTGAAATCGGAACCGGCAATTTCATTTTCAAGTTTTGTAAGGCAGTTATCCCAAATTGAGCTCATTGAAGTCAGTATTGATAGTAATCGAGTGAGGAGGAAATGGTTTGGTAATTAATATACAGTAATAAAACATTGCACTACAGAATTGACATGCTATGGTTATTATTTTATCATCCGTAGTCTTTTTTATCTGTTTTTGTTAACACTCATCTGATTAGGCTTTAAATACTATGAAAAGAACATACCAACCCAGTAAATTAAAACGTGCTAGAACTCATGGCTTTCGCGCAAGAATGGCGACTGTCGGAGGCCGTAAAGTATTAAGTGCTCGTAGAGCAAAAGGTCGCAAAGAGTTAACTGTCTAGTCGACCTTGGGTGATAGAGCATCATTATAATTTCCCTTCGGCATTACGGTTAAAAAAACCCGCTGAATACAAAAAAGTTTTTGCTAAGCCTATAAAATCAAGTGATACCTATTTTACACTTTTAGCCATAAAGAATGATTTTGATCATCCTAGGCTAGGCTTGGCGATTGCCAAAAAGAATATAAGAAAGGCAGTTCACCGAAACGTCATTAAACGGGCAGTAAGAGAAAACTTTAGAATACAACAACAAAGCTTGGGAAATATGGATATTGTTGTACTCGCTCGAAGGGAAGCCGTTGATGCTCCACTTGAATTATTAAGAATGTCATTGGAAAAACATTGGCTTAGATTGGTATCTCGATGCGCTTCTTGCTCATAGCAATAATAAAGGGTTACAAATTCTTTATTAGTCCTTTGCTTGGCTCTAACTGTCGTTTTTATCCAAGCTGTTCAAGTTATTCCTTAGAGGCACTTCAGCGTCATGGTGCTATCGTTGGTTCTTATCTCACCCTCAGAAGATTATTAAAGTGCCACCCTTTTAATGAAGGGGGCATTGATCCCGTTCCAGATAAATTTGGTAATAAGAATGGATAATATAAGATTTATACTCGTTGTTACTTTTGCAATGCTGGTATTTATGCTGTGGCAGGCCTGGCAGCAAGACTATAACCCAAAACCAGCCGTGGCTGCAATTTCAAGCCCGGATATCGCAAAAAATAAAGAAGATTTACCCAGTACAAATGTAGCTCAATCTTCTTTACCCGCAGGATCAGAAACACAAAATACAGACTCTGCACCTGTATTAACTTCACCTACTGCAAAGACAGTGAAAATTAAAACGGATGTGATTGCGCTTGAAATCGATTTACAAGGTGCTACAGTCACTAATTTAGATCTATTAAATTACCCCATCGAAAAAGCAAATAATGTCGTTAATAGTTTGCGTCAACTGGTTGGCATGCAAGCCGCCGAAATTAATCCAGCGCCTGTACGCTTATTTAACAATAATCCAGAAAAAATATTTGTTGCTCAAAGCGGTTTAATTGCAGACAGTGGCTCTACAACCGCGCCTAATCACTACACCGTGTTTACTAACGAGAAAGAGAGCTATGCGCTTCAAGATGGTCAAGACAGTATTTCTGTGCCATTAACCTGGACAGATAACCAAGGTTTGGTCATTACTAAAGTATTTACGTTTACTCGTGGTAGTTATGAAATCAAGTTGGATCAAACTGTAAAAAACAACTCGGGAAAACCTTGGTCTGGCAGACAATATAGTCAATTATTAAAAACTCAGGAGAAAACCGGTAAGGGCAACATGCTGACAGGCGGCATGAGAGCTTATGATGGTGGGGTTATTTATACTGAAAAAAGCAAGTATCAAAAAATCAGTTTTGACGATATGGCTAATGAAACTTTAGATGTAACGTCTAAAGGAGGTTGGACAGCGATGATTCAACATTATTTCGCTTCTGCCTGGATTCCACCCGCTGATCAGGAAAATCATTTTTATACTAAAGAACTAAAAGATGGTCGTTTTGTTATTGGAACCTATTCTCCTTCTGCGGTTGTAGAACCTGATACTGAAGCAAAATTTGCCTCTCAGTTGTTTGCAGGGCCTAAAGTTCAACCTATGATGGAAAAAGTCTCTCCGGGTCTTGAACTGACTGTTGATTATAGTGTTTTAACGTTTATTGGTAAGCCTATCTACAGCCTTTTGAATTTAATTCACGGTGTGATTGGAAATTGGGGTTTAGCGATTATGGGTGTAACTTTTTGTATTAAGTTACTGTTTTTCCCCTTATCTCAATCGAGTTTCAGATCAATGGCTAAAATGCGGAAAATTCAACCGCGTTTAAAAGAGTTACAGGATCGTTTTGCTGATGATAGGCCTCGTTTCAATACTGAAATGATGAATCTATATAAAAAGGAAAAGGTTAACCCTTTAGGCGGCTGTTTACCTATTCTGATACAAATTCCTGTATTTATGGCGTTATACTGGGTATTAAGTGAGACGGTTGAATTTCGTCAAGCGCCTTTTATATTGTGGATACAAGATTTATCAATACAGGATCCTTTTTATATCTTGCCGGTGATAATGGGTATTTCAATGAAAATTCAGCAGAGTTTAAACCCTGCGCCTATTGATCCTATTCAAGCAAAAGTAATGAAGATGTTCCCTATCGTCTTCACTGTATTTTTTCTATTCTTTCCAGCAGGTTTGGTTTTATATTGGGTAATTAATAATACCTTATCAATCATTCAACAAACCTACATTACAAAGCAAATAGAAAAAGAAGGCTAAATTGCTTGTCAATCAAGATACCATTGCAGCTATTGCTACATCACCAGGGAATGGTGGTGTAGGTATTATCAGAATTTCAGGAACTTTAGTTCCTGAAATTGCCAAACAACTTTTCAATAAACCCTTAATTCCAAGATACGCCCAGTTTTCTACTTTTTTAGGAGGAGATGGGGGCATTATTGATTCCGGGATTAGTCTGTATTTTCCTTCTCCTGCTTCCTACACAGGCGAAGATATCCTTGAGCTTCAAGGTCATGGTGGTGCTGTTGTCCTAGACATGTTATTACGTCGAGTCATCTCATTGGGAGCACGCTTAGCGAATCCGGGTGAATTTACTGAACGCGCGTTTTTAAATGACAAACTGGATTTAGCTCAAGCCGAAGCGGTCGCAGATTTAATTGAAAGCAGCACTGAACAGTCAGTCCGTTCTGCACAAAAATCTATGCAAGGCGAGTTTTCAACACAAATTAATGAGCTAGTTACAGAGTTAACAGAACTACGTATCTATGTAGAAGCCGCTATTGATTTTGTTGATGAAGAAATTGATTTTTTAACAGACGGTATTGTTGAAAATAGAGTCATTAAATTATTAGTGCGTATTCAAGAGATTCAAAAGACCGCGCAACAAGGTCGCTTACTCCGTGATGGTATGACTGTTGTTTTAATCGGTAAACCCAATGCCGGAAAATCTAGCTTACTGAATGCGTTGGCAGGACATGAGGCCGCTATCGTCACAGATATAGCAGGAACCACTCGGGATGTACTTAGAGAACGTATCCAGTTAGATGGAATGCCCTTGCATATTATTGATACCGCTGGCTTAAGAGATAGCGATAATTTAATTGAAAAAGAAGGTATTCGCAGAGCGCATGTTGAGATTCAAAAAGCCGATAAAATTTTATTACTGATTGATGCGAGAGAAGCTGAATCTGATGAGTTATTAAAAACATTACCCAGTCATATTCCCATCATCAAAGTTTATAATAAAATTGATCTACTTAATATCGATCCTGAAATTAAGCAAACTGAAACGGGCTTTAGTTGTTATCTATCGATAAAAACGGGTCAAGGTCTTAATTTATTAAGGCAACATCTTAAAGAAAGTGTGGGGTTTAATGAAGCCACTGATAATGTGTTTATAGCCAGAAGGCGACATATTGAAGCGATCAGAGTAGCTAGTGAGTTTGTAGAAAATGCCTTAAACCAACTACAAATTAATCAAGCCGGTGAATTAGTCGCTGAAGATTTAAGACAGGCACAAATGAGTTTATCTGAAATAACCGGTAAGGTGACTTCTGATGATCTGCTTGGAAAAATATTTTCCAGTTTCTGTATTGGAAAGTAACTAGGTAAAACAACCGAAAACAACAACTAAACAAAGTTAATAAAATAAGGGTGTGTAGCGATACATGCCCTTTTTTGTTTTCTAATTTTTGTCTTTACTTTACCTTTTGTTACCCCATATAATCAACGACAGGGTTTTTATATGGGGTAACAGGGTAACAAAATGAAGATATCTATAGAGAAGGTAATTAACAAAGCAGGGGATAAGCAAAACATTAGACTTGTGTATTACTGCGGGAGTCATAAAGACGAAACAGGGAAGGTTAAGCATAATCGTAAGAAGAGGTCATTAAATCTTTATTAGTCCGTAGTAAGGTTAAAACCACCGCCTTTTAGGCGGTTAGATTTATCTATGATTTTTTGACGTATGATATTACTCTGAACTGAAAAGTAGAGGGGGCTTATGGATTACCGTTATGGAAGTCATACTGTTTTTAAAATTCAGTATCATTTTGTTTTTGTCACAAAATATCGTTACAAGGTATTGAAAGGTGACGTTGGTTTGAAAGTTCGTGAGCTGATTAGGCAGACGTGTGAAGCCTTTGAGATAGAAATTCTGAAAGGTGTTGTCAGTCAGGATCATGTCCATATTTTGGTTTCTGCGCCACCGAATCTGGCCCCGAGTGAAATCATGAGACGGATTAAAGGAAGAAGCTCGATGAAGCTGTTCGAGAGCTTTCCAGATTTGAAAAAACGCTATTGGGGTCGGCATTTCTGGGCACGAGGTTACTTTTGCGTGACTTCTGGCGAATTGACTGAAGAAATGATAAAAAATTATCTGGAACATCATTTTGAACCCAAAGGAGATGATAATTTTAGGACAGAAACATGAACGGGTCTTATGACCCGTATCCGGACTTTAGTCCATTATACGAACCCACCTGCTTTAGCTGGTGGTTGTTCAGTTGTACGCAACGCCAAATACAGACATTGAGGAGCAACACAATAAAGAAACTTTGTTACTAGTTGAGCAAATAAAAGAAAAGCAGCTTGCAGACTATGCGAAGGGACACTATAGATTGATAGACACCCCAATGACGTTTCACGAGTCGGTAAAACCTAACCTGATTAAACTAAACCTCACTATAGACCTAGACCAGCTAATAAAAGAGCTGGCTAAACATGGTTATCAGGTTGTTAAGGCTAATCCATGAAAATTAATATAGAGAAACGAGTCAACAAAGCCGGTGATAAAAAATCAATAAGACTTGTGTATTGGTATGGAAGCAGAAGAAACGAAGCGGGAAAAATCGAGCATGATAGAAAAAACGAGCCTTTAAATTTATATCTCTACGCGACTCCGAAAACTAAGCCCGAAAAACAGCACAACAAAGAAACCATGCAATTAGTGGAGCAGATTAAAGCCAAACGTATTGCTGAAGCTGCAAGCGGTCAGCATGGATTTACTGATACCAACAAATTAAGCACCAACTTCTATGCTTTCTTTAACAAGATCATGGAGACGAAGAAAACCAACGAAAGCAATAAAAATTATGATTTATGGCAAGCGGTTTTAATCCACCTTAAGCGATATCACCCCGATGAAAGTTTAACCTTTGAGCAAGTTACCGTTGAATGGCTGCAAGGTGTGCGTAAATATTTTGACTCACAAGCAAAAACAAAAAGTGGAAACCTTATTAGTAGTGGGACAGCATCATCTTATTTTAATAAAGTTAGAGCTGTTATTAATGAGGCTTATGCCAAAGAGATCATAACCAAAAACCCTTTAAAGCAAGTTGAAGGCATTACCCCCATAAGTAGTGAGCGAGTTTATTTAACGATTGACGAGGTAAGGGCTTTAGTTAAAACCGATTGCCGTTATGACATATTAAAAGAAGCTTTTTTATTTTCCTGTTTAACCGGTTTAAGGTGGAGTGATATTAATAAACTGGATTGGTCAGAGATTAGCGAATTTAATGGCAGCCATAGAATCACATTTAATCAGAAGAAAACCGGAAATCTTCAATATTTGGATATACCACCACAAGCGTTTAACTTACTCAAAGGGATTGAGAAGAAAGGGCGTGTATTCCAGAGCCTTAAATATTCTGCTTATATGAATATTGAGCTACTACGCTGGACAATGGCGGCGGGTATTAGTAAACATGTAACTTTTCACGCGGGACGGCACACATTCGCGGTCAGCTTGATTACTCAAGGCGTGGACATTTACACCATTTCAAAATTAATGGGTCACACCGAAGTAAAAACAACTCAGATTTATGCGGATATTATCGATAGCGTAAGAAAGGACGCCATGCATAAAATCCCAGACATAGGGTTATAAAATGGAATTAGAAGTTTATGAAAAATTGCTTGAAAATCAAAGTCCAGAAATTAAAGAATTGCATCTCAGTGAAAAGGTAAAGGAAAAGCTTATCCTTACAAATGCACAGCAAAAGAAATGGATGGAGCGAATAAATAATAAAGCCTATAACAGCTTTGCAAGTGACCCGCACCACAGCATAATAGAAAAAGGTGGAGAAGCACGTCAACTGCTATCAGGCCGAGCTTATACCCAAGCCATGTTTGGAGATCCAGCGAATTATAGACAGGCCACTTTTACAGGTAAGGAATGAGCATAAATTAATTTAGGCAAGTTCAGTTCGAGAATTATACTTTGTGAGAAAGAAATCTTGTTCAAAATTGACAAATGATCGAACCTTACACCCAAGATATTGAAGCGCAGATGCAAGAATT
>Ga0118677_10000713_pt1 | contig 17484 bp, 3 predicted proteins | sample AliMusrvi5mmetaG_FD_86154 | JGI IMG/M metagenome (GOLD analysis project Ga0118677, IMG submission 86154) | reverse complement strand
GGATTACCCTGTCTACTACTGTGGGAATGCCTAACTGCCGCTTCCTGCCATTATCCTTGGGTATTTCTGCCCGTCTGACAGGTTGTGGCTTATAGTTCCCTTCCTGGAAGCTTGTTAGCAATGCTTCCCGATGGGTTTGCAAATACAAACGCAAGGCTTCCGTATCCATCCCATCTATCCCTCCGCTCCCGTTATTCCGCTTCACTTGTTTGTAAGCTGAATTCAGGTTGGCAGGTGATAGAATGAACTCGAATAGCTTTGCTCCTCCAGTCGCCGTGTTGGTGTCTCCTTTTTCGGTCATCCATAGGAATGTCTGCCCTTCTGCGTAGCTTTCGAGTGCCGCTCTATCCTTCTGCAAATAGGTGTCTTTATCCGTTTTCTGCTCTCTGCCATTCATACGGTAACCTTCATTTGAGGCTCACCTCTTAAGATTTGACCCTTCCAGTATCAACCCGTGATATCGTACTATGGTCGCTGCTGACTCCTGTTGGCGATTGTTAGCCGTGTTTCTTACTCCGTTTCCACACGTCCAACAGGTCTCCCGTGGTAATCTTATACCCTTTCGTCCCATGTAACCGTTGCATTTACACCCCAGCATCCGGGTAGTTTTTGGACTTCGATTTGTCTTGCAATCTCATCCTGTTGGGTATGCCTGATGCAATTCGTGTTCCTCGGTTCGGGACTTTGCCTCCAGCTTCCTTCAGATTCCGCTTCACAACGGACACCCTTGCTCTTGGCTAATGGTTGGTAACTACCGATCTCCATAAAGGACTTGCACCTTCAAGGTTATAAGTGTGCACGGCACACAAGAAAGTTGCCCTGATTTGCCCGGGCGACAGAAGTGAGCAGACCAAAGGCCGGTATATTAACCCTGTGGAAGACAGGGAAATGGAAATGGAGTGCAGTGTCATGACCATTTTGGTTGAATCAGACATCAGGGTATGGCAGCAAAAGATTTGCGAGTCGTTCGATACCAGGATCAAATTACCATTTACCACATAAAACAGAAGGACCAAGTTTGATGTAAAGACCCACCCGACTTATGAACATAAGTAACACAAGTATTACGGAAGTAGGTGAGTATTATCTGGGCATATTGGTTTCCCAAACAAATACCTATTAACTCTTCAAGTATATTTCACGGGTAATTATTTGGAATTATCCGGTTCTATTGTGAAATTTAGAACAATTAAAAACTAATTTCAGAACTTCTATTCCTATTAACAATAAAGTGTTTACTGCCAAAACATAGAAACAAATATGTTATGGCATTTTTATCCTGAGTATTGACTGGGACATTGGAATTTTATATATTGCACGGTGAATAGTTACAAAAAATAAAAACAACAATTCCGATTTAGGTTTTGCACTATTTTGACTTATTGGTTTCCGACCAAAAACAGCGAGAAGTAAGAATTCCGCGATCTTCAATTTTAGTGTGAGTTATAATTGAATTCTCATAAAAGATGAATCCAACATTGAAAAATCTATTTCCTACTACAAATAAAACAGATAGCATATGAAAACGATTCAGTTTGGTTTTATTTTCTTTTTTAACCTTTTCTGTTCATTAGCCCAGATGCAACCATCCCCTAACTCCTTATTTACCGGCACGGAGGACAAGAAACAAGTTGTTGAAAATCTGCAAACAATAAACAATTTCTTTGTTGAAAACAAGGGACAATGGAGCAATGAAGTGTTATTTTATGCCAAACTTAAAGGAACGAATGTTTGGATCACAAATCATGGGATTGTTTATGATTTCTATCAAACAGAAAAAATCCCTGATGATGAAAAAAGTGGACCAACCGACTTTGTAGGTCATCTTAAAAAGCCTGCCAACATCCGAATTACCGGGCATGTTGTGAAAATGAATTTTGCAGGCATAAATGAGAGTTCCATTATTACTGGTAATCTCAAACAAAAGGGATTTTATAATTATTTCATCGGAAACGATTCATCCAAATGGGCAAGCAGTGTTGCTTTGTTTAAGGAGGTTTTTATCCACAATTTGTATAATAACATTGATGCCCGGCTTTATTTTGACAATGGCAGGTTGCGATATGATTTAATTGCAACTCCTTATGCGGACCTGAAACAAATAAAATTAGATTTTGAAGGGCAGGAAAATATCAGCGTCAATGGAATGGGAGATTTAACCCTAAAAACATGCCTGGGAGCTGTAAAACAATCGCAAATCTATGCATACCAGGAAATAACCGGGCAAAAAAAACAGATTGAATGCAAATTTTCACTCCCTGGAAAACTTGCTGAATTTGAATTATCAAATTACGACCCATCAAAATCAATAATCATTGACCCATTGGTTTACTCTACATTTTTGGGAGGCAGTAGTGGTGATGGCGCATATGAGCTCATGAAGCTGGATGCATCAGGTTCTGTGTATGTTAGCGGGGAAACCCATTCAAATAATTTCCCTACGACAGCAGGAGCATATCAAACAAACAATTACAGCAGGTCAGTTTTTGTCACAAAACTAAATGCCACGTTATCTCAGCTTATTTACTCGACCTTTATTGGCGGTAGTTCTTCTTACGAGTATCCGGATGATTTTGTGCTTGATCAAAATGGTGATGTTTATATTTCCGGAGTGACGAATGCATATAATTTCCCAACAACAACCGGTGTAATGCAACCATTCAATGCTGGATCGAACGATGGTTTTCTTACAAAAATCAATAATGATGGATCGGCCCTGGTTTTTTCAACCTATATTGGTGGAAGTTATGATGATTGGGGGATTTCTTTAGTTGTTGACAATACAGGGTCAATATATTTAACAGGGGTAACAAGTTCATATAATTTCCCTATTACCCCAGGTGCTTTTCAGGTAACAAAACCTAATAATTGGCCTATTGGAATTGGTTATATCAGTAAAATTAATTCAAATGCGTCGGCCCTTGTTTATTCCACTTTTTTAGGTGGGACAGGTGGAAGCGATGGGTATTCAATTGCAATTGACAATATTGGAAATGCATTTATTTCAGGACATGCCAAGAGCGGTTTTCCGACTACTCAAGGTTCATTTGATACGGGTTATCATGGTGGCTGGGATACCTATTTTTCGATTTTAAATCCGACAGGTACTGCGCTTGTTTATTCTACCTACATAGGTGGTTCTAACGATGACAACACCTATATGAATGAGTTAGTATTAGATAATAATGGAAATGTTATTATCAGTGGGTATACAAATTCGGTTGATTTTCCTACTTCAATCGGGGCTTTTCAAACCACCAACAAAGGAGGGTGGGATAATTTTATCTTAAAACTTAACCCTGCTGGTAACGGCAGTTCAGACCTGATTTATTCCACTTACCTTGGTGGCTCGGGGGATGATTATTCTGGCAATTCCCTCTATGTTGATACCAATGGGAATACTTTTTTTACTGGCTATACTAATTCATCCAACTTTCCCTTAACAACGGGGACATCTCAAAACGCTAATCATGGCGGGTTTGATGTTTTTCTGGCGAAAATGAATGCTACAGGGACCGGTTTATTATATTCTTCTTATTTGGGGGGTTCAAATGATGAATCAGTCCCGTCAGGAGTTCTTGAGGGAACGTTTGCTTATATCGTTGGGCAAACCGGGTCTGCTAATTTTCCTACTACTCCTGGTGCATTTGATGAAACTTATAATGGGGGAACTTCGGATATTTTTGTTTCAAAAATAGATTTAAGGTCAATCATTTTGGGGATTTTTCCCGGAACTATGTGCGCCGGCAATAATTTTTCAATACCATATACGGCCAGCGACCCATTCAACACAGGGAATACTTTCACTGTACAATTGTCCGATGCAACAGGAGGTTTTTCAAATCCGGTAGCCTTAGGTTCCGTTTCCAGTGTTAATTCGGGAATAATTAATGCCACAATACCTCTCAATACTGCGGCTGGTTCCGAATATAGGATTCGGGTGGTTGGGTCAGATCCTATTGTATATTCCGATCCATCCAATGCAAACTCGTTAACCATTTCTTCAGCTTCTCAGGTAAGTGTATCAATTGCAGCTTCTGCGAATACAGTATGCACAGGAACAGCGGTGCTATTTACTGCAACTCCAACCAACGGAGGTTCTGCACCTTCTTACCAATGGAAAAAAGGAGGTATAAACATATCAGGAGCGACAAATTCAACCTATTCTTATGCTCCGACATCAGGAGATCTTATTTCATGTCAACTAACTTCCAATACAACATGTCCCGGGGGAAATCCAGCTGTTTCGAACCCCATTGTAATGATCGTTAACGGGCCCCCAAATGCTCCTTCACCGGGAACTAATTTAAGTTCATCAACCCAGATAATATGGAAATGGACCCCAGTATCTGGTGCAACAGGATACAAATGGAGCTTCAGCGATAATTATGCCTCTGCAATAGACATTGGTATGAAAACAACCAAAACTGAAACTGGGCTAACTTGTGGAAACTTATACACCAGGTATATATGGTCATACAGCAACTGTGGACACTCAACGGTCACGGTTTTGTCCCAAATGAGTTCCCTATGTACAGGTTTGCCAAATGTTTCAACCACTGATATGACAGGAATCAATCAAACAACGGCAATTGGGGGTGGAAATATAACATCTCAAGGCATAAGTGCTATTTCGGCACGAGGATTATGCTGGAGTCAGTCACCAAATCCTACAGTTGCAGATAGTGTATCATTCAATGGTACGGGAATGGGACCATTTACCGGACAGCTTACAAATTTGTTCCCGAACACACTCTATTATGTTAGAGCATATGCGACAAACAGTGGGGGAACATCCTACGGCAACCAAGTGTTTTTTACCACCTTGCCTATAACAATCGGACAATCGTTTGGAGGCGGAATTGTCTTCTATACGGGATGCAACGGCCACCAGATACTCATCGCAGCAAACAGCGATATTGGTAATGCAGAATGGGGATGCACAGGATTGCTTATTTCCGGAACTTCAACAGCCATTGGTACCGGAAAACAAAATACAGAGATAATTGTAAATGCATGTAGTACCCCGGTAATTGCAGCACGACTTTGCAACAATCTATTGCTAAATGGGTATAATGACTGGTACTTACCATCAATCGATGAATTAAGCCAGTTATATTTACAAAAAGATATCGTTGGGGGCTTTGCAAATTATTGGTACTGGAGTTCTTCTGATTTTTATAACACGGGTTTGCATGCTTGGTATAAAAGGTTCAACGGTGGTGAGCAGGGAGGGACATTAAGATGGGGTTCTGATGGCTTTATCAGGGCAATCAGGTCTGTTAACTACCCGGATATCAGTCCACCTTCTCCCGGCAGCCATATTTCTTCAACAACTCAAATTATTTGGAGCTGGGATTCAGTGTCAGGTGCCGCAGGTTATAAATGGAGCACTGTTAATGACTACGCAACAGCAATGGACGTGGGGCTAACAACAACAAAAACAGAAACCGGATTAACTTGTAACACTGAATACACACGTTATGTTTGGGCGTACAGTACATGTGGACAGTCACTTCCCAGAACTTTTAATCAGCCAACTTCCCCCTGTTTCACTAATTGTGGCCAACCCCTTACCGACAGCCGTGATGGTCAAAGCTATAATACAGTTCAGATCGCCAACCAATGTTGGATGGCTCAAAACCTAAATGTAGGTTCCAAAATCAATGGTTCCGATGAACAAAGTAACAACGGCACAATTGAAAAGTACTGTTACAATAATGATGCCGCAAATTGTGCAGTTTACGGTGGATTGTATCAATGGGATGAATTGATGAATTATTTAACTTCCAGTAATGCTACTCCAAGTGGAAGGCAAGGCATATGTCCTGATGGCTGGCATATTCCTTCAGAAGCGGAGTGGTGCCAAGTGGAATCTAATTTAGACATCACGGTTAATTGTTTACCTATAAGTTGGCAGGGCACAGATGTTGGAAGTAAAATGAAATCGACTACCGGTTGGTATCAGGGGGGTAATGGCAGCAATTCAAGTGGATTTAATGCATCCCCTGACGGGTATCGTTATGAGGCCGGGTTTGATGGGCTAAGTACAGGTGCAATTTTTTGGTCTTCTACTGAAAATTCAGCAACTATGGCCTGGTATCGTTACATGGAATATGCCTATTCACAGATAAGAAAGGGTCCCGACACAAAAGTTAGGGGCTTTTCATGCAGGTGTATATTAGATTGTTTTCCACCCAATACACCTTCTTTTGGAATTCATACATCAACACCTAACCAAATAATCTGGAATTGGACCCCTGTTAGTGAAGCCATTGGTTACAAATGGAACACCACAAATGACCTTACAACTGCCACCGACCTAGGCAGTATAACAACAAAAACGGAACCCGGCTTGACCTGCAATACAGCATATACACGCTACGTATGGGCATACAATGGGTGTGGCAATTCCACTGCTTTAACTCTAAATCAATCAACCTCCTCTTGTTTCACAACATGTGGCCAACCCCTTACCGACAGTCGTGATGGCCAGAGTTACAATACAGTTCAGATCGGCACCCAATGCTGGATGGCTCAGAACCTGAATATCGGGATAAAAATAAATGGCTCACAGGAACAAACAAACAACAGTATTATTGAGAAATATTGTTATAACGATCTTGATTCGAATTGCACTAAATACGGTGCCCTTTACCAATGGGATGAATTAATGAACTATACGGTTTCAAGCAATTCCAATCCCAGCGAACGACAGGGAATTTGTCCATCAGGCTGGCATTTGCCCTCTGATGACGAATGGTGTCAGATGGAAACGTTTCTTGATGGTACTGTGAATTGCAATAGCTCTGGTGAAATTGGTACAGATGTCGGTGGAAAACTTAAGGAAACTGGTTTTCTCCATTGGTTAGCACCAAATATAGGGGCATTAAATAGTAGTGGTTTTACTTCTATCCCCGGTGGTTATAGAGATATAGCCAGTGCATACCACAATTTGACATGGTATTCCTACTTTTGGACCGCAACTAAAATTTCAAATGGTGAGGCCCTTCAAAGGCGTCAGTCTTATTCCTCAGCCTTGGATTTCAGGTACAATAGTGGGACACCTAACGGCATGTCAGCCAGATGCCTAATAACTACTTGTTCCCCTCCTGAATTACCAATATTCGGCAACCATTCACCTTCTGCAACCCAAATCATCTGGAATTGGAATGGGGTGACAGGTGCCACAGGGTATAAATGGAATACTACCAACAACTATGCCTCAGCAACCGAAATGGGTTCAGCAACCACGAAAACGGAAACAGGTCTTACATGCAGCACCTCCTATACGCGCTATATATGGGCCTATAATGGATGCGGCTATTCAGCTGCCGCAATACTAAACCAAACAACCTCACTTAACCCTCCTGTAAATATAACAATATCTGCATCTGCAAACCCTGTTTGTAATGGAACTGTTGTCAGTTTCAATTCATCTGCAGTGAGCACCGGAACATACCCTGTATACCAGTGGCAGGTCAATGGTGTCAATGCAGGTGCAAACAGTCCTGATTACTCCTATTCCCCGCAAACAGGTGATGTTATTACTTGTGTTCTGACCTCAAACGAGCCGTGTGTTCTGGTGAGTTCCGACACTTCCAATTCAATTACCTTGACTGTGAATCCTGTTTTACAAACCAGTGTGATGATTGAACCCAATGTAAACGCCGTTTGTGCCGGAACCACTGTCACTTTTACAGCCACACCTGAAAACGGAGGCGGTTCCCCGGTTTTTGCATGGTTTAAGGGGACTATTCCCGTAGGTGGGAACTTATCAACATTTTCTTATGTGCCCGCAAATGGGGATATAATCAGCTGCCAAATGACTTCGAGTGCATCTTGTCCTTCACAAAATCCTGTAGTTTCCAATGGTGTGACTATGTCGGTGAATCCTTCCCTCCCGGTCAGCGTTTTGATTACGGCAGATACAAACCACGTATGCGCAGGCACCTCGGTGACCTTCACCGCTACCCCAACCAATGGAGGCACCACACCAAACTACCAATGGAAAGTAAATGGAACGCCTGTCGGGACAAACAGCAATACCTATTCATATATCCCGGCAAACAATGACATTGTAACCGTTGTTCTTACCTCGAATGCCATTTGTCCGACCGGGAACCCGGCCACTTCGACGCCAGTAGTAATGGTTGTTAATCCTGTACTGCCTGTGAGTGTTTCGGTAAACCCATCAGCCAACCCATCGTGTGCAGGGGCATCTGTGGTATTTTCTGCCACACCGATCAATGGAGGAACCTTGCCTGCATACCAGTGGAAAGTTAACGGAACAATTGTCAGCGGGGCAATCAATTCCAGCTATTCTTACATCCCCACAAACAATGACACGATCAGAGTGATCCTTAATTCCAACGAGATTTGTAAAACAGGGAGTCCTGCCGAATCAGCGCCGGTGGTTATGACCCTTAATCCAATACTTCCTGCCGGAATCTCAATTTCTGCATCAGCCAACCCCGTATGTTCAGGCTCATCAGCAACCTTCACGGCAACACCCTCCAACGGCGGCTCAAACCCCGAATACCAGTGGAAAGTCAATGGCAGCAATACCGGCAGTAATAACCCGTCATTTAGCTACACCCCGGCTGCCGGCGACCAGGTCTCCTGCATGATGACCTCAAATGCCAGTTGTCCTTCGGGAAATCCTGCCACATCCAACTCCATAACCATGGCCCTGACGTCCACAACCCCGGTCAGTGTTTCGATCACGCGATCAGCCGACAATGTATGCCAGGGAACCTCGCTCACCTTCACAGCAACGGCCGTCAATGCAGGCACAACGCCTGTATACCAGTGGAAGGTCAACGGATCCGGCACCGGGACAAACAGCCCGTCCTTTACCTACACACCAGCCAATAATGATGTGGTGACCTGTTCACTGTACGGGGACGTAACCTGCCCCTCGCCCAACCCGGCTATCTCCAACTCCCTTACCATGTCGGTCGTGTCTGCCCCGGCTGCCCCGGCCAGTGGCGGAAACCAGGCCAGCTGTTCTAGCGCCCTGCCCGGAACCTTAACGGCCGCAGCGCCATTTGGCAGTGTGGTGGATTGGTTCAACGCCCCCAACGGTGGTACGTTGTTACAAACAGCATCCAATACCTTTGTCACCTCAACCGCAGGAACTTATTATGCGGAATCAAGAAACACCACAACCGGGTGCACCAGTCTGAACAGAACTGCCATAACGTTGACCATCAATTCAGCGGTTCAATATTTTGCCGATGCCGATGGCGATGGCTACGGCAATCCGTTGATTTCGCTGATGGCTTGCAGCCAGCCGGCTGGCTATGTCACCAACAGCACCGACTGCAATGACAACGACGCCACGGTGCATGCCCTTCATCTATATTACGTGGATGCCGATGGCGATGGTTATGGCTCCGCCACCACGGCCATGCTCTGCTCGAACACGGCTCCGCCGGGTTATTCAACCAATAACCTCGACTGCAACGACAATGACCCGTCGATCAACCCGGGGGCGCAATTCTTTACCCCAACCGGCAACCCGGGGTTTACCGGTACGATCGTTTCTCCCCTGGAAGGATCTTCCTATACCACCTTCCATTTTGAAGCGGATTACCACGACCTGGCCAATGCCCTGCCCCCTGCAGGCTATCCCAGGCTGATCCTTGACTACGAAGGTGATGGCAACTTTGCCGGGACCAACGACCGCACCATTGTCATGACCCAGTCCGATCCTTCGGATATCACCACCAATAACGGTAAACGTTACTTTGCCAACGTGAACGGGTTACTGTACGGGTCCACCTGGAAGTCCAGGATTATCGTAAGCGATGGCGGAAATTGCACAACCACCTTCGGGCCATTCGACGCCCCCGATGTGTTGCAGGCGCCCAACCTGGTGATCTTTGCCAACGACATCTCCTTCAGCAATGCGCATCCCGATCCGTCAATCACGGTTACGGTTTATGCTGCGGTGCACAACGAATCGGATTTTACTGCCCAGAACTTCGTGGTCCACCTGGTCAACCAATATGATACAACGCTTGTTTATCCTGATGTTACGGTAGTCAGTATCGCACCCCATGCAACCACCACGGTTCAATGGACCATTAACACGCCTTCGATCCCGGCATGGTGCCCGATGCAGGTAACGGTCGACTACACCAACGTGATCATGGAATCCAATGAACTCGACAATACCGCGGTCCGCCCCTTCGTCTGCGGCAATTACCAGATGCCTGGCGGCATTTCCTGCAGTGGAACGGTGACGCCTGCCGTGTCTTATTCTTCGGTCAATAATACCCTACAGTTAAGCGGAAATGCCAGCTATTACGGACTGGCGATCCCGTTGCCCAATCCCGGTGTGGCAGGAGCTACCGTTGAATTCCAGATCACCGAGACCACCGCGATCTATTCAGGCTATACCGACCTGAACGGGAACTACACCATTTACTTCCCGGGTCCGCTGCCGGTAGGCAACTACCATATCACAGGGACCATCACCGACTATACCCTAACCGGGACCTTCACGGCCCAATTTTCCATTATCCCGCATAACACCCTGCCCAACCTGGTATTACAGTATTGTCATTCCCTGAGTGTACAACCCCAGGATCCGCAATATCATGATTCAGTCACCCTGGTCGCGCACGTTCTGAATATTGGCGGCACTCCCGCCGCCGGGCCAATCCAGGTTGAGTTCACCTATGGAACAGGTACATTGTTAATCGGGCAATCTGATGCAACACTGGGTGCCGGGCAATCAGTTGACATTTCCGTAAGAGCCCTGCGACCACCGCCCGCCACAACGACCCTGACCGACTATGCCGACCCGTTTGACCTTGTAACAGAATCGGATGAATCGGATAACTCGGCCACCGACAACATGTGCTGGGATTTCCAGCCGGTTGGTTTTGGTTATTGCGGCTGGAATTTCTGGAATACCTCCTACCAGGTTAACCAGTCAACCACGCTGTCGGTGGGACTAAATTCCTACAACCTCTACGATGCCAGCCAGGTAAAGGTAAAATTTGAAGTCAGCGGACCGGGGATCACCGGAACCCTGAACCTGGGGAACGGGATCGTGAACAATGTGACCAAAAACTGTTATTGTCCCTATGCGGTGGTGTTACCCACCCAGTTTACCTTCAGCCACGCCGGGACCTATACCTTCACGATGACGGCCGATCCGGATAACGAATATGTTGAATGCAACGAAGCAAACAATGTGCTTGTGGTTACTGTTTATGTTTATGAGCCGGTTGTCCCGAATCCTCAGCCAAATCTGACGTTTTACAGTTGTCATCCTGTGGAAGTCCTGCCCGTCAATCCCCAGTACCCGGGCACGGCCAGCCTGGTCGGCCACATTATCAATAACGGGGATGCCGTTGCTACTGGTCCAATCCAGGTTGAATATGCATATTCCACCGGGGTAACGTTCACCGGCCAATACGCCGGGAACCTGAATCCAGGACAAACAGTTGATATTTCTGCCACCGCGACCCTTCCGCCGCCCGCAACCGCGCTGCTTACCGCAACGATCGATCCCCAGCACTTAGTAACGGAATCAAACGAGTCGGATAACACGGCATCGGACGAAATGTGCTGGGATTTCCAACCGGCACCACTCTGCGGACCCTATGGTACAAATTTCTGGGAACACGCCTATAATATAAACCAGTCAACCTACCTGTCGGTTGGCTTGTCAGCCTATCATCTTTATAAAGCCACGCCGGTGAAAGTCCGGTTCGAAGTATCAGGTCCCGGGATAACGGGCACCTTATACCTGGGCACGGCCCTGGTGAACGATGTAACTAAGACCTGCTCCTGCCCCTACGGAGCATCAATCCCTGTGCCGTTCACCTTCTTTGACCCGGGAACCTATACCTTTACGATGACGGCAGATCCTGACCATGATTACACGGAGTGCGATGAAACCAATAACATCCTGGTTGAACAGGTCACGGTGGTCAACCCCTTGCCCGATATGCGGATCCTTTCGCAGTACATTAACCCGTCACTGCTGAATCCGTCGCCAAACCAGGCGATCTCATTTGTAGTGACTTACGACAATGTGGGGGTTACCAATGTAAATGATGTCATGAAGATGAAGGTGCTGATCGACACGACCTTGTTTGCGACGGTTTATCCTTTACCCGGGCTTGCTTCGGGAGATCACAACAGTGTGGCCATCCCGGGAACCTGGGTCAGCAGCCTGCCCGGGGTGCACGTTATCCGCGGGATCATCGATGCCGACCATGTCATCAATGAACTGGATGAAACAAACAATGATGCGACCCGTTCGTTTATCGTCGGGGAGGCCGCCAATCTCTATTTCCAGAAATTTGCACCTTCCGACTCCATGCCCCAACTGGGCGACAATATCCTGATCCATGCCCGGATCGGAAACGGCGGGGCGCAGAATTGTAATTCGACCCTGCAGGTATTTTATATCAACGACAATGCCGACACCGTGATGATCGGGCAAACGCCTTTTTCCATCCAGGGAAGCGACAGTGTATCGATGATCCTGCCATGGACCGTGGCCGATAATTCGACCACCCTGGTCGGGAAGATCGTGAACACCAGCGTCATGGAGTTCAACTATAACGACAACCTAACTACGGCCAACCTGGGAGGATACCAGGTAACCCTGACTGCCACCCCGGGTTGCGAAGGCGTTTCCGCCGGATCGCTTACCGCGTATGCCTCCGGGGGCGTAACGCCATACTTGTACAGCTGGAACAATGGCTACCTTGGTCAAACCTACAGTGGTGCCCCGGGAACCTATGTGGTTACCGTCTCTGACGGAAACGGGCAGGTGAGGACGGCTACAGGGACCGTCTCGGTTTACCCGTTGCCTGTTCCGGTCATTTCCGGTCCTACCTCTATCTGCGGGATCCCATCATCCGGCAATGTCTATTCGACTGAAACAGGCATGACCAATTATACATGGACCATTTCACCTGGAGGCGCCATTACCTCAGGTGCCGGGACGAACACTATTACCGTTACCTGGAGCACCACCGGGGCACGGTTTGTCAAAGTTTCCTACACCGATACGCATGGCTGTGTTGCAGCAGCCTCTTCTGTTAAAAATGTCACCGTTTACCCCTTGCCGCTCCCTGCGCTGACAGGTCCCGTTTCAGCCTGCAAAGGTTCAACAGACCATGTCTACAGCACCGACAGCGGGATGACCGTGTATTCATGGTCCATCTCTGCGGGCGGGACGATCACCTCAGGAGGCGCTGTATCGGATCACACAGCTACCGTGACCTGGAATAGCTCCGGCGCGCAGAGTGTAAGCGTGAACTATACCAATGCCAATGGGTGTGCGGCCGCGTCCCCGGCTAACCTGCCGGTTTCTGTCAAACCTTTGCCAATTCCAACCATAACCGGTACCGCTTCCGTTTGTACCGGGAGTCCCGGGATTACCTATTCGACGGAATCGTCGATGACCGGCTATACCTGGTCGGTGTCGCCCGGAGGATCAATAACCGCCGGGGGTAACTCTACCAGCCATACTGTAACAGTCAACTGGAACGCCGCGGGATCACAAAGCGTTGGCGTCAATTATACCAATGGAAATGGATGTACCGCCAGCAGTCCGACGAGTTATCCGGTTACGGTCAATCCATTGCCTGTCCCTTCAATTTCAGGTCCATCAGCCGTTTGTGTTAATGCTGCCGGGAATCTCTATTCCACCCAGCCAGGCATGTCGGCCTATAGCTGGAGCGTATCACCCGGGGGGAGCATTACGGCCGGCGGCACCTCATCGGGCAGTTCCGTAACTGTAACGTGGACGGCAACTGGTGCTCAAACTGTAGGTGTCTCTTATACAAACGGGAATGGATGTATTGCGGCAGTGCCATCAATATTGGATGTAACCGTTAATCCGTTACCCGCACCCACCCTTTCAGGGCCCGCCTCACCACTGGTATTTTCGACAAACAACGTTTATACCACCGAGAGCGGGATGTCGGGCTATACCTGGACACTCTCAGGCGGCGGAAGTATTACTTCGGGAGGCACCTCTTCAAGCAGTTCTATTTCCGTGACCTGGACGATACCCGGCCCCCATACGGTCGGTGTGAATTACACCAGTGGGAATGGTTGCACCGCTTCCGTTCCCACCAGTTTCCCGGTTTCGGTCATACCGCTAACCTTACCGGTGATTACCGGGCCATCCGCCGCCTGTGAAGGTTCGGCAGGGAATGTGTATTCGACCCAGCACGGGATGTCGGCTTATGCGTGGAGCATATCCGCAGGAGGCACCATCGCCTCGGGGGGCACCACCAGCGACTCTACGGTAACAGTGACCTGGAATGCACCCGGGGCTCAGACCATCAGTGTGAATTATACGGACATTTATGGATATACGCCTCCATCCCCGGCTTCCTATGCGGTAACGGTAAATGCCCTACCCAATCCAACCCTTACCGGGCCGGCTTCGGTCTGTACAAACTCCTCCGGGAATATTTACACCACCCAACCCGGCATGCCGGGCTATTCCTGGACAGTTTCTGCCGGGGGTTCCATTACCAGTGGAGGAACACCATCAGTCAACAATGTAACCATAACCTGGCTGACGTCCGGCTCAAAAACGGTCAGTGTACACTACACCAATGGCAATGGTTGTAACGCCGTTTCAGCAACGAATTACATGGTAACGGTCAACCCCGTTCCGGTTCCGACCCTATCGGGCAATAGCGCTGTTTGCGTAAATTCCGGCGGGAATGTATATGCTACGCAGGGTGGAATGTCGGCCTACACCTGGACGATTTCACCAGGCGGGTCCGTTACGGGCGGAGGAACCGCTGCCAGCAATACCGCGACCGTAACCTGGAATACAGCAGGGCCGCAAACCATTGGCGTTAATTATACCAATGGTTATGGTTGCACGGCTGTATCGCCGGGAACCCGGGCTATCCAGGTCAAGGCACTGCCTGTTCCGGTCATTTCCGGACTTTCGGCCGTTTGTGCCGGGACTGCTGGGGTGGTTTATACGACAGAATCCGGGATGACCGCGTATAGTTGGTCCATTTATCCCGACGGAGTCATCACCTCCGGCGGCACCACGGCCAGCAACACTGTTACGGTCACCTGGACCACTCCGGGTGCAAAAACGGTGAGTGTCTCCTACACCAACACGAATGGATGTACTGCCGCTTCAGCCACGAATTTTCCTGTTAGCGTCAACCAAGTTCCTGTTCCCACACTTTCGGGCAATGCCGGTGTTTGTGTAAATTCCGGCGGTAATACCTACAATACGCAGGCGGGAATGGCGGGCTACCAGTGGAACATTTCGTCAGGCGGCACCACCACCGGTGGAGGAACGTCCGCGAGCTACAGCGCAACGGTTTTCTGGAACAACGCAGGAGTTCAAACGGTTTCCGTTAACTATGCCAATGGTTACGGCTGTATGGCCGGAAATCCTGTCACAAAAGCCATAACCGTTAACCCGTTACCCATTCCAACCATAACGGGTTCCACCTCTGTTTGCCTTGGTAATTCAGGCGTCACCTATACAACCGAAACAGGCATGAACGGGTATAACTGGGAAATCTCTGCAGGTGGCACCATAACCGCTGGCGGCAATTCAGCCAGCCCTGCTGTCACCGTTACCTGGAATTCTTCAGGATCCCAATATGTTTCTGTAAGTTATATCAGTTCATCCGGTTGTTTTGCTGCAACGCCAACAGTTTTGCCGGTTTTTGTCATCCCGTCCCTTAACCCCGCCATTTCAGGATATTCAACGGTTTATGCAGGAACCACGGGTGTAACCTATTCCGCAGCCGCGGGAATGTCCAGTTATGCCTGGGCAATTTCAGGCGGGTCGATAACCGCCGGGCAGGGCACCAGCATCATCACTGTCTCCTGGGGACTTATAACGGGTCCAGGCTCGGTTTCGTTGTCGGCAGCAAGCAACGGGTGTACGGGAACCTCGCTAGCACCGGTCACCATCCTTGCGCAAAGTAATGTAAAAATCTTTGGGATCGTCACCTACGACAACAATGCGGCTACCAGGATGAATGGGGTGAATGTTAAATTATACAACTCTTCCAGCCTGCTGGTGGGCGATACCATCACCCATAACAATCCCGAAAATGGCCAGTCGGGGTACTACGACTTCAGGGATATCCCGAACGACACCTATACCCTGCATGGAAGTTACAACGGCAGCTGGGGGGGCAACAACGCCACGGATGCCCTGATCGTGCAACTGAACGCCATCGGCTCTTACCCGTTGTCAGGGTTAAAGGCCCTTGCCGCCGACGTGAACGTAAGCACCACCACCACCGCCCTGGATGCACTTTACATTAAGCTGCGCACGGTAGGTGCGATCGCCTCCTACCCTGCCGGCGACTGGAAATTCACCGACACGACAGTGACACTCACCGGCAATCCATTGTCGGTCGACCTGCATGCGTTATGCGTAGGTGATGTTAACAGCTCTTTTGTTCCCGTGGGGTTCAAGGAGTCCACCTCCACGCCGGCCATCGGGGATGGTATTATTACAGTTCCGTTGGGTGAACCTTTTACCTACAATATCCACTGCAGCAGGGATGCCGATCTTGGCGCCATGACCCTATTTCTGGGTTATGATAAAAATCTCTTTGAAGTGATGGATATTGCCGGCAAGCCTGATGGTATGAAATATGTAATCGGGGATGGCCTGGCAGCCATTGCCTGGGCCGACACCAAACCCTTCAAAATTATGGCTGGCGACCTGGTGGTAAGTCTGAACATGCGGGTCAGGGAAAAAATAGCGGAACCCTCGCAGGTCTTTGATATCAAGGCCGGAAGCGAATTTGCCGATATCCTGGCACAGCCCTACGACGATTTCAACCTTAAAATGGCAAATGTAATAACGTATGGGGAGTCAAAGGAGATAACGCTGGTGAACTTCCCGAATCCCTTTAACACGACCACCACCATCGTTTACACCCTGCCGGAGCCGGGCCATGTTGTCATCACCCTGACAGACATATATGGGAATATCCTGCATTCACTGGCTGACCGTGACGACAAGGCCGGATCCCACCCACTTTTGGTTGATCCTGCCACGATAAACCTGGCCTCGGGGGTGTACCTGTATAAGCTGGTTTTCGTGAGTGCGACAGATACGTATGTGAAGGTGAATAAGATGATATTTACGAAATAGGAAACCAGAGGGATTTACCCAATGAACTGTGGTTGGCCTTTATTGATGGTTTATGAAGGTTGGAATTAAGCCTCTCAGATCAAACATGGTATATGTATAGGCAGCACAATTATGTTTTCTGCGTTTAACCCATAAAAAGACTCCGATACAACGCCATTCTTTAAATATTGAGCCTATAAATCATGTTGTCGAGGACCATAATAATTAGCATCCATTTTTAAATTAATTTATTTTGCAAAATTCCTTGCATAATAAATAATTAATATGATTACTCACAATTGTACCAGTAAGGAAAAACAGCAGCAATAACGACTCGTTCAAAAAGATCAAAACTGTTT
>Ga0118677_10007809_pt1 | contig 17487 bp, 16 predicted proteins | sample AliMusrvi5mmetaG_FD_86154 | JGI IMG/M metagenome (GOLD analysis project Ga0118677, IMG submission 86154) | reverse complement strand
GGGCGGACGGCCTCTGCCGCCCCACCTATCCGCCGATAGGCAGCGCGGAGGCGCGGTCCATGGACTGCGATTCACATCTAGCCCTCGGGGGCAAAGTGCGACAAGCGGGGCCGCTTGTCCCTACTGGACAGACAGCCGCATCATCCAATGTAGTGCATTGGGTGACATTCTTATCACAACCACGCAATCTTCCCACGCCACTCTTTTCCTGACATCCTCTCGGCCCCGTCCGTTTGTCCAACCTCGCTCGGCCATTGCTTCTTGAGTTTCCATGCCGTATGAATTATCTCAGTGTCTCTGCTCTCAAACCCAATCGCATGTCCTTTCCCTTCCTGATTGTTGCCGCCATGGCGCTGATTCTTTCCGCTTAGGTTCATTTTTCATTGAACAATCCACCGAAATCTGATTGGGTCTTTTGCGTAGTTCCACCTGATCCGGTCAAACAGCCAAATCCTGATTACCGCTCTGTTCCCGCCATCACCGGGGACAAGCAACCAAGGGCGGCAGCGTGCCCTTGACCCAATCCCGGATTGCGAGTCTCGCCCGCCCATGATCAGAGAACCCGTGGAGTCTGAAAGCGCACTCCATTCGCACCTCATGGGCATGCCCTGATCCCCGATCCCTTCTTCCCAAATGCCCCCCCCAAAAACCATCGCCATCGTCGGCCTCGGCTATGTCGGTCTGCCCCTGGTCCTCGCCTATGTCCGCGCCGGATGCTGTGTCATCGGCTTCGATATCGATGCCCTCAAAACAACCTGCCTGCTGTGCGGGGAAAGTTACATCAAACACATCCCCGCCGACCAAATCGCCGCGGCCCTCGCCAGTGGAAATCTTGACGCCACCACCGATTTCACCCGCATCGCCGAAGCCGACGCTGTCATTCTCTGCGTGCCCACGCCGCTCGACCCCCACTTCGAACCGGACCTTTCCTATGTCCGCGACACACTCGACGCCGTGGTTCCCCACCTCAAACCCGGCACCACCATTTCGTTGGAAAGCACCACCTATCCCGGCACCACCGAGGAAGAGGTCGTGCCCCGGGTCGTCGCCCGCGGCCTCCTGCCAGGTTCTTCCGTCTTTGTCGTCTATTCCCCGGAACGCGAGGATCCCGGCAACCCCAAATTCGCCGCCACCAATATACCCAAAGTCGTCGGCGGCCAAACCCCCGCTTGCCTCCAGGCCGGCATCGCGCTCTATCAATCCGCCTTCGACACCATCGTCCCCGTCAGTTCCTGCAAGGTCGCCGAACTTACAAAGTTGCTAGAAAACATCTACCGATCCGTCAACATCGGCCTCGTCAACGAACTCAAGATCGTCGCCGACGCCATGGGCATCGACATCTGGGAAGTCATCCGCGCCGCATCCACCAAACCTTTCGGTTTCACTCCGTTCTATCCAGGCCCGGGCCTCGGCGGCCACTGCATCCCCATCGATCCTTTCTATCTCACTTGGAAAGCGCGCGAATTCGGCGTCAATACCCGCTTCATCGAACTCGCCGGCCAAATCAACCGCTCCATGCCGGAATATGTCGTGCAAAAAGTCGCCGACATCCTGAATCACGAAAAGAAACCCATCAACGGATCGAAGATCCTCATCTTGGGACTCGCCTACAAACCCAACGTCGACGATGACCGCGAATCCCCCAGTTATGCCCTCATGAAAAAACTCGAGGACCGCGGTGCCATTGTCAGCTACAACGATCCGTTCGTGCCCGTCATCCCCAAAACCCGCGAACATTCCGAATTCGCCGGTCGCCAAAGCGCGGAAATCTCGGACGCCTATGACTGCCTCCTGCTTGCCACCCACCATCTTCTGTATGCAGCCTTTGACTTCTCGGAATTCGCCTGCCCGCTCGTCGATACCAGAAACTGTGTGACACGACCTCCCGCCAGGTATTTCAAAGCCTAACAAAAACCGGTAGGGTCGGACGGCCTCTTATTCCAATGGTAGGGTCGGACGGCCCCGGCTGACCCACTTATCCGCCCTGCGGAGATAAAAACGGACAAGCGAGGCCGCTTGTCCCTACCATTTCAACCGTCATCCTCATGAAGCTCATCGTCACGGGCGGTGCCGGATTCATCGGCTCAAACCTCGTCCGCCTGCTCATGCAGCGCGGCCACGAGGTGCTTAATATCGACAAACTCACCTACGCCGGAAACATCACCTCTCTGAGGGACTTGGAATCATCGCCACGCTACCACTTTCTCCAAGCCGATATCTGTGACGCCCCCGCCATGCAGTCCGCATTCGCGGATTTCCAGCCACATGCAGTGATGCACCTCGCCGCAGAATCCCATGTGGATCGTTCCATCGACGGCCCGGGCGACTTCATCCAGACCAACATTCTCGGCACCTACATCCTGCTGCAAACCAGCCTGGAGTATTGGCAATCGCTGAAACTCATCGGCCAATCAACACCCTCCGAACAACCAAACTCCTCTTTCCCCCCGTCATCCGCCACCCATAACCCGCCTGCGTCTTCCTCATTCCGCTTCCTTCACGTCTCCACCGACGAGGTGTACGGCTCTCTGGAAGATACCGGTAAGTTTTCCGAAACCACGCCTTACGCCCCCAAATCGCCCTATTCCGCCAGCAAAGCGGCTTCCGATCATCTCGCCCGCGCCTGGCACAACACCTATGGCCTCCCGGTTATGGTGACCAATTGTTCTAACAATTATGGCCCCTGTCAATTCCCGGAAAAATTGATACCGGTCGTGTTGCTCAAAGCCTTGCGCGGCGAACCCATCCCGGTCTATGGCAGTGGCACCAACGTCCGTGACTGGCTGTATGTCGAAGATCACGCCAGCGCCCTTCTTACGGTCATTGAAAATGGCGTTTGCGGGGAAACCTATAATATCGGCGGCAACAACGAACTGCGCAACATCGACCTCGTCCGCTTGATCTGCTGCATCCTCGACGAACTCCGCCCGCGCTCCGACGGCCAGTCCTATCAGATCCTGATCACCTTTGTCGCCGACCGCCCAGGCCACGACCTGCGTTACGCCATCGACGCCACCAAAATCCGTGACGAACTCGGCTGGACACCCCAGCAAGACCACAAGTCAGGTTTTGTCAGGACGGTTCATTGGTATCTCGAACATGAATCGTGGTGGCGGGAGATCCTTGACAAATCATACCAATTGCAGCGCCTGGGAATGACCTAGCCGATGGTGATCCGAACACACCAGCCTGTCCCCGCCCGCACGGGCACCCCCGGGACCGCGAGTCTCCAGACTCGCGTAAGGAGCGACGACACTCTTGTCGTCGGCCGATGGAAAGCCCGTGTGAGAGTGCAACAGTCACCACCCATGGTCCGTCCTTCCGCATGCACCACAAGAGTGTGGTGCCTCCTTAGCGCCCATGAAACGCCAATCACACGAGGCATCCCGCACTTGATTGGCTCCCCATGGGCTACGCTGAGGCACGGCTCGTAATCCGCCGTTGTCGCCCTCCGACCTCTGATCACCGATTACTTCTTCAACCTCTCCCTCACAAAAATAATCGGCGTGCCGAGGTCGGCACGCCCTACCGATTACCAATCTCATCTCCGCGCTCCCCTCTGCGGCCTCTGCGCCTCCGCGTTTCGATTCCATCCACAATCCACGATCCACAATCCATTCCTCTTCGTTTCGAATTCATTGCTTACGATTTAGTGTAGTGCTTCAACCATCCATGCACGGCCCGGCCTCCATCATCCTCGCCATCGCACTCGCCCTTGGCTCGACCGAAGGATTGGCCTACTGGTGGATGCACCCCGCACCAACCGATCTCACCCAACCGGTTCTGTGCTACCGCCCGGACCCTTCACGGAGCGCGGGCGTCCCGCCCGCATCTTCTATCCACGATCCCCAATCCTCTTCCGACTCTTCCACTGACCACCGATCACTGATCACCGATCACTCTTCCTCTTTCACCCCACTCCCCGAAATCTACAACAAGTCCGCACCCATGCTCCGTTGCTCCGGCGGACAGGTGTTCCACGTCAAATTCGACGAAACCATCAACCTGCATCTCGCCTTTTTCGAGTGGAACCACACCGACACCGGCAGTGTCCTTGAAGCATTCCGCCACATGCCCGAAGCATGCCTCGGCTCAATCGGCATGACCTTGGTTTCCCAGGAAAAACCCATTCCCTATCAAGTCGATGGCGAGACTCTCCTTTTTGATCACACCATCTTCCGCGACCCGGCACAGGCCCGCGCCCCTCTCGTGCATGCCTTCCGCGCGATCTGGGTTGCCAGCGTTGCCAACGTCAATACACGCGGCGGTTTAGCCGGCACCGACCCCGCCCGCTTGCGCACCATCCGTCTGCAAAGCGCCCTCACCCGCTTCCGCCCGGCCTATGCCCGCGTCATCCAAGGTGCCGTCCGCGGCGCCGCCAACCCCGACCAAGCCTGGCAGGCGTTTGAAAACACCATGCTCTGCGACCTCACATTCGAAACCCGGTAGGGTCGGACGGCCTCGGCCGACCCACTTGTCCGCCCGCACGGGCGGTCGCCAATGCGCCGCCTGCACTGCCCATGATCCGTTCCCTCACGGGAACAAGTCGGCGCGCCGGGGCCGGCACGCCCTACCGATTACTAACATAACAGGTAGGGTCGGACGGCCTCGGCCGACCCACTCACAGCAACTTCATGCGGGCTGTTTGATCTCGCTCGACCACATCCAATCCGAACTGCTTCATGTCGCGTGACCCCTGCTTCGCAGTCAATTCCAGCGTGGTTTGGACCGCCGCCGTTGAGAAAACTCCGTTGCTTCGGGATGCCTGCCAACGCTTGCTTCAGACATGACATCCCCCCCTCCAGCCGACACTCCTCCGTCCTCCGCCCTCTTTCCTTCCCCATGCGCCCGCCGGTCCAGATCGAGAAACTCGAAGCCTTGATGTCCGCAATGGGGCGAACGGTGAAAAGCACTGGCCGCATCTACCTCACCGGAGGCGCGACGGCCCTGCTTCATGGCTGGCGCCCCATGACCGTGGATATTGACTTGAAAGCCGACCCCGAACCCGGCGGATTTTTCGAAGCGATCGCGGTATTGAAGGACTCCCTTGCCGTGAATATCGAGTTAGCCTGCCCTTCCGACTTCATTCCTGAATTGCTCAATTGGCGCGAAAGATGCCTGTTCATTGCCCATCACGGCATGCTCGACTTCTATCATTATGACCCATACAGCCAGGCCCTCTCAAAACTGGAACGGCGACATTCCCGCGATCTGACCGACGTGGCTGCCATGCTCCGGTCCGGCCTCATCCGGCGGGATCTCCTCTTCCAACAATTTCTCCTCATCGAACCGCAGTTGATCCGTTATCCGGCACTTGATCCGGCATCCTTCCGGCTGTCCGTCGAACAATTCTGCTATGACCTGCCAGACACCTCGTCAACCAGCGCGCAAGCATGAAACCAATCCCCTCCGAATTCTTCGCTGGTCTGCCTGGCGCGGACCTTATTGTCGAAGGTCTGCTGGATTATCAGAACGGTCGCCACACCATCCCCGCCTGCCTGGTGCGCATGGCCAGGCCTCGCTTGATCCGCGCTGGCATGATGACCCCGTCCCCACCCCACGATGATGGCGCGGAACTCGAACTCTATCAACTACTGTCATCGTCCGAGGGCGCCCGATCCTTCAGCCGCTATAATGCCCTCGTCCGTGAGATCATCAGTTTCGAGCACGCGCTCGACCACCGCTTGTCCGCCTCGCGCACTTGATTGCCTCCCCATGGGCCGCGCCGGGACCGCGAGTCTCCAGACTCGCCTGCCCATGAAATGCCAACCCCCTGAGGCAAGCCGCACTTGATTGCCTCCCCATGGGCCGCGCCCGGACCGCGAGTCTCCAGACTCGCCTGCCCATGAAATGCCAACCCCCTGAGGCAAGCCGCACTTGATTGCCTCCCCATGGCTGCGCTGAAGCGCGGCACCTGACCAGACCATGGCATCTCGCCCTCGGGGGCAGTTAAGGTGCGCCGAGGCCGCCGCGCCCTACCGATCACTGATTACTGATTACTGATTACTGATTACTGATTACTGATTACTTCTGCATTCCGACCTCCGCCCTCCGACCTCCGACAACTCTTCCCGCTGTCCTCTGATTTCAGCATTTCAGTTTTCAGCGTTTCAGCTTTTACCCCAATGAAAGGCCTCATCCTCGCCGGCGGTTCCGGCACCCGGCTCTATCCCTGCACCATGGCCGTCAGCAAACAATTGCTGCCCGTCTATGACAAGCCGATGATCTACTATCCGCTCTCGGTCCTTATGCTCGCCGGGATCCGCGAGATATTGGTCATCTCCACACCCGAGGACCTGCCACTCTACCGCCGTCTGTTAGGCGAGGGCTCGCGCTTCGGCATTTCCCTCTCCTACGCCGAGCAACCCCGCCCCGAAGGCCTGGCCCAAGCTTTTCTCATCGGAGAAACCTTCATCGGCGATGACCGCTGCGCCCTGGTCCTCGGCGACAACATCTTCTATGGCCAGGGCTTCTCGCCCAAACTCAAGGCAGCCGCAGAACGCGAGCACGGTGCCACCGTGTTCGGTTATGAGGTCCACGACCCCCAGCGCTTCGGCGTCGTCGAATTCAACGACTCCGGCAAGGCTATCTCAATCGAGGAAAAACCCGACAATCCCAAATCGAGATATGCCGTAACCGGTCTCTATTTTTACGACCGCGATGTCGTCGCCATAGCCAAGGCCGTCAAACCATCCGCCCGCGGCGAACTCGAAATCACCTGCATCAACCGCGCCTACCTCGAACGCGGCGACCTCCACGTCGAAGTCCTCGGCCGCGGCCATACCTGGCTCGACACCGGAACCCATGAATCCCTGCTAGAAGCCTCCCAATTCGTCCGCACCATCGAACACCACCAGGGGTTCAAGGTCGCCTGTCTGGAGGAAATCGGTTTCCGCAACGGGTGGATGACCGACGGGCAACTCCAGTCCGCCATCACCGCCCTGGGCAAAACCACCTATGCGGACTACCTCAAATCCATGGCCGACACCTGATCACGGTAGGGGCGGACGGCCCCGGCCGCCCCACTTTCCCGCCCGCACGGGCGACCGCCAATGGGCCGCCAATTGGCCGTCCATGATCCACAATAGCACATCACTTGCAGAGCAATATGGGACAAGCGAGGCCGCTTGTCCCTACCGTTTTCGCTTCCTCATCTTCCACTGATTACTGATTACTGATTACTGATTACTTCTTCACCCTCACCCCATGCCTCCCCTCATCCATCCCCTCGCCGACGTCCAATCGCCGCACATCGGCGAAGGAACCCGTATCTGGCAATTTTGCGTCGTTTTGCCAAATGCGAAGATCGGTTCTGACTGCAACATCTGCTCCCATGTGTTCATTGAAAACGATGTGACTATCGGCGACAAGGTCACGATCAAATGCGGCGTGCAACTCTGGGACGGCCTCCGCATCGCAGATGAGGTTTTTATCGGCCCAAATGTCACGTTCACCAATGATCGATACCCACGTTCGCTCCAGCGCCCGAATAGATACGCCATCACGACCATCCATCGCGGTGCTTCCATCGGTGCCAATACCACGTTGTTGCCCGGTGTCACCATAGGTGAAGGTGCTATGATTGGTGCCGGATCTGTCGTGACCAAAGACATTCCAGATAATGAACTGTGGCGCGGCAATCCAGCGGGATTTAGCAGAAAACTCTGAACCCCAATCCATATTTCTGTTGTGAAACCATTGAATCTCGATTCCTGCCGAATTATAGATCTTCCCAAGATCCCGGACCCTCGCGGCAACCTGACATTTATCGAAGGCGAAAACCATGTGCCATTCTTAATCAAGCGGGTGTATTACCTTTACAATGTGCCGCCAGAAACGGAGCGGGGTGCTCACGCCCACAAAGGCCTGTCCCAAATCATTATCGCCATCTTCGGCAGTTGCAGCATCGTGCTTGATGACGGCCGCAGATCGTCCGAATTCAATCTCTGCCGCCCCGATCAAGGCCTCTACGTTTGCCCCATGATCTGGCGGGAAATGAACAATTTCTCATCTGGTACAGTGTGTTTGGTGTTGGCTTCCGACTTCTATGATGAATCGGATTACATTCGGAACTACCGCGATTTCCAGCAAGCCTTGGAAGTTCCGTAAGTTTGCTGTCCGTTTTCAGATTTTTGGAATTCCATTTTACATCCCATGCGTGTTCCTTTCCTCGAACTCAAGCCCGCTTATGACGAGCTCAAACCCGAATTCGACGCCGCCTATCATCGCGTCATGGACTCCGGTTGGTATCTGTTAGGAAACGAGTTGGATGCCTTTGAAACGGAGTTCGCCGCGTTCTGCGAAGCAAAGCATTGCATCGGTGTTGCCAACGGGTTAGACGCCCTGCATCTGATCGTGCGTGGCTATGGTATCGGCGCGGGTGACGAAGTCATCGTTCCTTCGCATACCTTCATCGCTACCTGGCTAGCGGTGTCCTACGCTGGGGCCACTCCGGTTCCGGTCGAACCGGATCCTCTGACCTACAACCTTGACCCTACCCGCATTGAGGCAGCCATCACCCCGCGCACCAAGGCGATCATGCCGGTCCACCTCTATGGTCAACCCGCCGACATGGATCCGATCAATGAGATCGCCCGCAAGCACGGACTCAAGGTTATCGAAGACAGCGCCCAGGCGCAAGGAGCCCGCTACAAGGGCCGCCGCACCGGCTCCTTGGGTGACGCTGCTGGCCACAGCTTTTACCCCGGCAAAAACCTCGGAGCCTTCTCAGATGCCGGTGCTGTCACGACCAATGATCCGGAATTGGCCGCCCGCGTACGTGCTCTGCGCAACTATGGCTCCAGACAAAAGTATCACTACGAAGCCCAGGGTATCAATTCCCGCATGGACGAACTCCAAGCCGCCTTTCTGCGCGTCAAACTCCGCCATCTTGACGAGTGGAACGCGCGGAGAGTGACTATTGCCGAGCAGTATCTTGCTGCGCTTGGTAGGAAACAGGAGACAGGAGACAGAGATCAGGTTTCAGAGAAGACATGCGAAGTCGGTGCCTCTTCTTGTTCTGCATCCAAAATCCAAAATCCAGAATCCAAAATTATTTTGCCCACGGTCCCGGACTGGGCAAAACCCGTCTGGCATCTCTTCGTCATCCGCCATCCGCAACGCGACGCATTGCAGAAGCATCTCGCCGAGCACGGCATCCAAACCCTCATCCATTATCCCATCCCGCCCCACCTCAGCAGCGCCTATTCCAATTCAAAATTAAAAATTGCCTCCGGCCATGCTAGTTTGGGCTGCGCCGAGTTTCTCCAGACTCGCGAATGCTCGCGCCGCGTTCAAAATACAAAATTGCCAATTGCGGAGCAATTGGCCCGGGATGTCCTGAGCCTGCCGATCGGCCCGCACCTGACGGGCAATCAACCGGAGAGTGTCACCAAAGTGAGCCTGTCCTTCGAAGCATAGGGGATGGTTGCAGGGCGATCCCAGAAATCCATATCCAAGGGTGCAGGTATCAAACGCTTGGCAGACTACGATGCTTTCCTCCAACCGGTCTGCTTTCCACCATTCTCTAACACCCAATCCATTCCGTTACCCCCTGAAACCTGATCCCACAGATCCCGATGTCACTCCGCAGGCTAGCTCAAGCTACGGCCAGATTCTCAAATCATCCTCCATCATTGGCGGAGCGCAGGGGATCAATTACCTCATCGGCATGGTGCGGACCAAGTTGGTCGCCGTGCTGCTCGGCCCGTCGGGTGTCGGCTTGGTGGGACTCTATGTTACGGCCACAAGCCTGGTGGGTTCGCTCACTGGCTTGGGCATCGGAGCAAGCGGAGTTCGTGAGGTGGCGGAAGCCCACGGTAGTGGCGATGTCGAACGGGTGGCTCGCACGGTAAAAACCCTGCGCCGTGCTTGCTGGGCCACCGGCCTGCTCGGCTGGATGCTCACCATTGCCTTGGCTTACCCGCTGAGTCTTTGGACCTTCGGTTCAGGCAAGCGGGCCATGGCCGTCGCGTTGCTGGGTGCCACCCTCTTGCTCAGTTCGATCTCCGGCGGTCAAACGGCCTTGTTGCAAGGCACGCGCCGAATCGGCGATCTCGCGCGGCTCAATGTGGTTTCGGTGCTGGCAAGCACCGTCGTCGCCGTATCTCTTTATGCCTGGATTGGGGAGCAGGCCATTGTCCCAGTGCTCATCTCCACTGCGCTGGTCAACCTGGGCTTCTCCTGGTGGTTCGCGCGACGCGTGCAGATCATACCGATCGACATGGGCTGGATCGAGACCTGGGGAAACTCCAAGCGGCTCATCGGTCTCGGACTTTCGTTTATGTGGAGCGGCCTGCTGATCGGCGCAGTCGGTCTTGCTACCCGCTCGCTCATTGTCAAGAATCTTGGGTTGGATGCCAATGGGATTTATCAAGCTGCCTGGGGAATTTCCGGGATGTTCGCGGGGTTTGTTCTTGGAGCGATGGGCACCGACTTCTATCCTCGCCTCACCGCCGTTGCGCACGACGACGCACAGGTTAACCGCCTCGTCAACGAACAAACCGAAATCGGCATCCTGCTTGCCCTGCCCGGTCTGCTCGGCACTCTGGCCTTTGCCCCGTGGATCATGCACGTCTTCTACTCGGCCAGGTTTCTTGCCGGCGCGGATCTCCTGCCATGGTTCGTGCTCGGCATCTTCGGACGCGTGGTATCACTCCCTTTGGGCTATATCCTTCTAGCCAAGGGAGCATCCCGTTGGTTTGCCGTTACGGAAACAGCCAGCAGCGCGGTGCTGCTGGGCCTAACCGTCCTGTTACTCCGTGCGTTCGGCCTGTGGGGCGTGGCCCTCGCCTTCGCCGTCCTCTATGCCTTGTATTGCCTGGGCATGGTGGTGCTGACACGCCATCTAACAGGATTCTTTTGGAGTCCTGCGGCCATCCGCTTGCTCATCGTGGCGTCTGTTCTCGTTGCGATCGGCTTTGCCACGCAACGTTGGATCCCGGGCATTATCGGCCTGGCCACCGGATCCGTTGTGACCGTCGTCTCCTGCCTGTTCACTCTGCGTGGCGTCGCCTCACGTCTGGGGCCGGAGCATTCCATCGTGAAATATGTGTGCCGAATCCCGTGGGGACGACTGGCGTGCGGCATATAGACCAATTTGAAACGCGGTCAGGCAACCAACGCGATTTCATCGCAAGTGCCGTTCCAGCATACCTATTTCCGTCATGAACACATCTTGTGATGATTGCCATCGTATCGACCTCCCGCAAATCAGCGATTCGCGCGGCAATCTCTCAGTCATTGAAAGCGGACGCCATGTACCGTTTGAGATCAAGCGGGTGTTCTATCTTTACGATGTGCCAGACGGACAGCCCCGCGGCGGACACGCCCTCATGAGGTGCCACCAGTTCATCGTCGCCTTATCAGGTAGTTTCGACCTGGTTCTTGACGACGCAGTGACCAGGAGGTGCATCCACCTTTGTCGTTCCGATTATGGGGTTCACGTCCCGCCCTTGATTTGGCGCGACATGAGTAACTTCTCGTCAACGGCGGTTTGTTTCGTGCTCGCCTCCGAACCCTACAGCGAACAGGATTACTATCGAAACTATCAGGAATTCATCAAAGTCAAGCACAAGCACCTGCCGCTGACATCGGTCATCTAACATAATTCCCGGTGAACGTCCCTTTCAACGATTTCGTCTCGCCCTATCGGGAACTCAGGGCGGAGCTCGATGACGTGTACTTCCGTTTCATGCAATCCGCGTGGTATGTGCTGGGCAGGGAAGTGGATGGCTTCGAGGAGGAATACGCCGCCTATTGCGGGGCTCCGCACTGCGTCGGGGTAGGACACGGTCTCGATGCCCTGCATCTCGCTCTGCGGGCTCTAGGCGTGGAGCCCGGCGATGAAGTCATCGTCCCTTCCAACACCTATATCGCCACCTGGCTGGCCGTGACCCAGGCGGGGGCGGTCCCCGTGCCCGTCGAGCCCGATCCCGCCACCTTCAACCTCGATCCCGCGCGCATCGAACATGCGATCACTCCCCGAACCAAGGTGATTCTCGCAGTCAATCTGTATGGCCAACCATGCGACTACGATTCAATCCTTGCCATCGCTGGCAAACACGGACTCAAAGTCGCCATCGACAACGCCCAGGCCCATGGCGCACTCTACAAGGGACGCCGGGTCGGCGGCATTGCAAACATCGAATGCCATAGCTTTTACCCAAGCAAGAACCTCGGTGCCTACGGTGAGGCCGGTGCCATCACCACCGATGACGCCGAATTGGCTGACAAAGTCCGCGTCCTACGCAACTATGGATCCCGCGTCCGTTACCACAACGAAGTCATTGGCTATAATTCCCGCCTCGACGAACTCCAAGCCGCCTTCCTCCGCGTCAAACTCCGCCACCTCGACGCGTGGAACGCCCGGAGAGTGGCCATTGCCGCGCAGTATCTAGCCGCTCTTGGCGGGGGACATGAGACATGGGACAGGGGACATGAGACAAGAGACAAGAACCAGATTTCAGAGAAGACATGCGAAGTCGGTGCCTCTTCTGGTTCTGCATCCAAAATCAATAATCCACAATCCACAATCGTTTTGCCAGCGGTCCCGGACTGGGCAAAACCCGTCTGGCATCTCTTCGTAATCCGTCATCCACAACGCGAGGCGCTGCAAAAGCACCTCGCCGAGCACGGCGTCCAAACCCTCATCCACTATCCCATTCCGCCCCACCTTTCCGGCGCTTATTCCGACCTCCGACCTCCGACCTCCGACCTCCGGCCTCTCTTCATCGCCGAACAACTTGCCAACGAAGTGCTGAGCCTGCCCATCAGCCCTCACCTAACATCAGATCTGGCGGAAATCGTGACTCGTTCGATCCGCTCATTTGGCAGGTAGGGTGGCACGGCAGCCCGGCCTTCCTTTCCCCTCTCTGCAATCCGGCACGCTGACATTAACCGTCGTTCCACCCAAATTCCGCAACGATCAACCTCTGAAATCCAATCCTGAAAACCGAACGGCCAGATCCTGACACTCCGCCACAGACCGTCTCAAGCTATGGCCAGATCCTCAAGTCATCTTCGATCATCGGCGGATCCCAGGGAATCAACCTGCTGATCGGCATGGTACGCACCAAATTGGTCGCGATCCTCCTGGGGCCTTCCGGAGTCGGCTTAGTCGGTCTTTATGTTTCGGCGACCGGTCTGATCGGCACCTTCTCAGGACTGGGTATCGGCAGCAGCGGCGTGCGCGAGGTGGCTGAAGCCCATGGCAGCAGTGATGCCGAACATATTGCCCGCACGGTGAGAACTTTGCGCCGCGCCTGCTGGATCACCGGCTTGCTGGGCTGGATTTTGACCGTCGCTTTGTCGCGACTGCTCAGTCTCTGGAGCTTCGGATCGGACCAGCGGACCTGGGCTATTGCGTTGCTTGGCGTCACTCTGCTGCTCAGTTCCATTTCAGGGGGACAAACAGCACTGCTTCAGGGCACGCGTCGTATCGGTGAATTGGCCCGAATCAATGTCATTTCAGTGCTGCTCAGCACGGCAGTGGCCGTGGGACTCTATGCATGGTTGGGAGAAAGTGGCATCGTACCGGTACTGATCATGACCGCCTGCATCAACCTTGCATGCTCATGGTGGTTTGCCAGAATGATCCAAGTGGCACCCGTTGTGCTTCCGTGGGCTGAATCCTGGCACCATTCCAAGTGCCTTGTCGGGCTTGGGCTTGCCTTCATGTGGGGCGCTCTGCTGAGCGCCGCCGTGGGTCTCGCGATCCGTTCACTCATCCTCCGGAAGCTGGGCTTGGAGGCCAACGGGATTTATCAAGCCGCCTGGGGGATTTCCGGCATGTTCGCCGGCTTCATCCTCTCCGCCATGGGCACTGACTTCTACCCGCGCCTAACCGCCGCAGCCCAGGACAATGGACAAGTCAACCGCTTGGTCAATGAGCAAACCGAGATCGGCATCCTGCTGGCCTTGCCTGGTCTGATGGGCTCACTTGCCTTCGCCCCTTGGATCATGCACATGTTTTACTCGGCCAAGTTCCTTGCCGGAGCCGCGTTACTGCCATGGTTTGTGCTCGGGATTTTCGGCCAAGTCATATCCTGGCCGATGGGATATATCGCTATCGCCAAAGGTGCCAAATGGTGGCTCGTGCTCAGCAGCGCTTCGTTCAACTTCATCCAACTCCTGTTTGTCAATCTGTTCCTCAAGCGGTTCGGCCTGTGCGGAATATCATTCGCCTTCGCCTTGATGTATGCGATCCATGTCGTGGGCATGGCGGCGCTTTCCCGCTATCTGACCCGGTTCCGCTGGTCGGGTGATACGCTCAGGCTGCTCACCCTCGCCAGTGGCACCGTTCTCCTTGGACTCTCGGTCCGTTGGTGGGTCCCAGGCCTAACCAGCCTTGGAATCGGTGCCATTCTGACGGCGGCATCCGGCATCCTGTCCCTCCGCGGCATCGCAAGCCGACTTGGCGCGGACCATCGCCTCGTTCGCTTAGTCTGCCGGATTCCCGGCGGGCGTTTGGCCTGCGGCACCTGAACTCACGCCGCGCTTGGAGGGACGGTCACAAGATGCAACGCCTATCACCCGGGTTGATGTATCAGTTCATGGCGGACATCACCACGTCCGGCAATTTCAGGTATTCATCATGAAGAATCCCTTTCCATCGATTAGGAAAGTCATGGCCCGCGCAAAAATTGTCAGTGCCCTTGAAAAATGGCGGATCCTTCGTGCTGTGAACTGGCCGAAAACGCTCTATTTCAATTTCAGGATGTTTGCGTTCAAGACGGCGGTCAAGTTGCCCGTGTTCTTTTACGGCCGCATCAGATTCAACGCCTTGAACGGGCAGGTCCTGATCAAGGCGCCCATTACCAGGGGAATGGTTAGGTTCGGATTCAACTATGAATTAATAAGGGCCGCGATGGGAACCAGTGAAATGAAGATCGACGGCATTTTGATCATCAACGGGGCCTTCAGCACCGGAATTGATTACGCCGTCATAATCGAAAAGGAGGGCGTCCTCGAAATAGGGGCGAGTTCCTATCTCGGCAGCAGAACCAAAATCATCGTGACCAAGAGGGTTTCACTCGGAAGATACTTTAGACTTAGTTACGAATCCCAGATCCTTGATTCCAATTTTCATTATATGCTCGACGTTGAAACAAATGAAATACCGAGGTTGGATGATGAGGTCATCATCAACGATTACTGCTGGATTGGGAACAGAACCACAATCTTAAAGAGCACCAAGACGCCCAGTTATCTGACCGTGGCGTCAAACAGTCTCTTGAACAAGGATTACACGCGATTCATCAAAGAGAAGTCCCTCATCGGCGGAATCCCCGCGAAACTCATCAGAACCAATGTAACCAGGGTTTATGACCCAAACAAGGAGATGATGATATCCGAATATTTCCGTTCACACCCTGACGAGCAGGTTTTCAGATACGACCCGGACTTCTTTCACTGATTTCCTAATTCACGCAGATTCCTCCGGCGGGATCGCCGGTTCAGCCTTCATCCGAACATGTCCCCCTTGATCGAGGATTTCCGTTATCGGCCCGAAATCGACGGCTTGAGAGCCGTTGCGGTGATGGCGGTACTCCTGTTTCATGCCGGCATGGGGTTAACTGGCGGTTACATCGGGGTGGATGTATTCTTTGTTATTTCTGGCTACCTGATCACCTCCTTGATCCTCAAGGATCTCGATGCCGGCAAGTTCACCTTCGCGAACTTCTGGGAACGCCGGATCCGCCGGATCATGCCCGCCTTTTTCGCCGCAGTACTCGGCACCATGCTGTTAGGGTGGGTCTTCATGTTGACAACCGACTATGCCGACCTCGGACGATCGGCAGCCATGCAGGCGATTTGCGCTGCCAACATCCATTTCTGGCTGCACCTCGGCTACTTTGCCGGAGCGGCGGAATTGAAACCCTTACTTCATACGTGGTCGCTCGCCGTGGAGGAGCAGTTCTACATGGTGGTTCCGCTGTTGTTATATGGGCTTTTCATTGTCCCGCTTCTGCGCCGACGCAATACCCTCCTCGGCATTTTCGCCGCCGGAATTATCCTGAGTTTCTCGTTCAGCGCCTATTTGCTGCCGAGGTTTCCTGTCGCGACATTCTATCTCCTACCAACCCGCGCATGGGAACTTCTGTTGGGCTCGGCGGTGGCCATCCTCCCGGCATCCTGGTCGCCAAAAACAAAAATTTCGGGCGAGTTATGGTCCACTCTGGGAATCATCGCGATTCTGGTTCCCTGCCACCGCGTCATCGCTGCGGACGGCGGCCTCGGCGGATACGGCGGCGGAGTCTGGCGCAAGCGTCGGCTTCTCGAGATAGAAAGAGCTTTCCTCCCTTGAAGGGCCCTGAATGCAGACCCGGCTGCGCCGCCTGTTGCATTGCTCCCTCGATTTCTTCGCCCATACCGGGAGGCGGGAATGGGCCCGGGATGCCACTGGGAAAGGCTGCGATGGTTCCATGCAGCGGCCTGACCGAGGATGGACTGTGCTCCCTCTTCGGCCGACCGGAACGGCCGGCGGTCTGTCTTTCCCTCAAGCCATCTCAAGAAATGTGCGGGGCTTCGCGCAAAGAGGCTTTCGCCAATCTGGTCGCGCTAGAAGCCGCGACCTCTCCGCCTTATTGAGATCTGTCCCCCATCCTCACCAATACGGAGGGACTGTGCCTGAATGCTTGATTAGGCCATGCCGCGCTGTAGGGAAGGATCGCTCATTGATGGCCAAAGCCGGGTGCACAGGAGGGACACAGGCCCTCGGCATAAAACTGCGAGCACTCGACAACATAGCCTGAGGGGGCTTCGGGGACGGGGGGCACGTCAATTCCCACTAGATCTGAGATGGCTCCGCAGGCGCGGCATCGGAAATGGACATGGCGCGAGACGTCGGCGTCGTATCGAAGCGCGCTGCCCGAGAGCGCAAGACGCTGCGCGAGCCCTTTCCGTGCCAGGAGGTCGAGGGTCGAATAGACAGTCGTGCGCGACAGCGTGGGCAGGTCTGGCGAAAGCTGGCTATAAATCGAATCGGCAGAGGGATGGGCCTTGGTCGCGGCGAGGGTCTCGAAAATGCGTATTCGTTGGTGTGATGGCTGGATGCCGCTATTTTTTAAAAGGTCCGCAACGCTCATCTCGGACTCCTTTGCGTGGGGCTGTCCATCTTTTGCAATGGACGGCCCCGCATCCAGCGTTAAGCGAAATATCGGACGAGAAGGCCGCGGAAACCGGCGCCGTGCCGTGCCTCGTCTTTGCACATCTCATGGACAGTGTCGTGGACTGCGTCGTAACCCAGCTCTTTTGCCCGCTTCGCGAGCTTGAGTTTGCCTTCGCAGGCGCCGAACTCGGCATCGGCGCGAAGCATGAGGTTGGTCTTTGTATCGGCGTGGAGCACTTCGCCCAGAAGCTCGGCGAACCGAGATGCGTGGTCGGCCTCTTCGTAAGCATAGCGCTTGTATGCCTCGGCGATTTCGGGGAAGCCCTCTCTCTCGGCCTGACGGCTCATTGCGAGATACATGCCCACCTCTGTGCATT
>Ga0118677_10007808_pt1 | contig 17489 bp, 10 predicted proteins | sample AliMusrvi5mmetaG_FD_86154 | JGI IMG/M metagenome (GOLD analysis project Ga0118677, IMG submission 86154) | reverse complement strand
CTCACGGTCCCTCGGCCTCGGGTTCGGCGGCCTGGTTGGCATACGACTTCAACAGGCCGCAGGCGGTGCAGCGGTAGGGGGTGATCTCGAGAAACTTGTCCGGGCGCCAAACATCTATCGTACCGGTGGGACGGCCGAAAAGGGTCTTGAAGAAGGGTGTTCCTCGCAGGCGCGGATGCCAACCAATTTTTGGCCCCCCCATGGTTTCGATCATCAGCCCCGCCTCCATCGCTGCCCCGCAGTCGGAACAGGTCTTGGGCTGAATTGTTTTTTGGGTCTCATCGGGCACGTCACGCCAGTAGCGCATCCAGCTTCGGCTGTCAAGGGGCGCTACTGCCGTTTTGCAGAGGGAGGCAGGCCAGTGGGCAGGTCATACCAGCACGCAACTTTCCGCCCCCGCCCGCCGGTTCGGCCACCACCGTTTATAGTAAACAACTTCGGCATGTCGTCTCGAGCTGCAACGTGACAATCTTGTCACAATACGAGAGGTTCCTTAACCGCAAGACCCCCATACCATCTCCCCCGTGGCCGCACCATACCAGCGCGCTTGCTGGAAGACATGGCATTTCCGCGAACACCTTGGTGTACCAACCCCATTACACAAGAGTGCCTAACACATCCGGCACGGATACTGCATATCAGCGCTGAAACCAAGCCGCAACCCCGATGGATCGCATCCTTGTTATTGAAGACGAAATCGACATCGCGGAACTCCTGGCGTTCAATTTGAAGCAGAACGGCTTCGTTCCCATCCTCGCCCATGATGGCATCACCGGTCTGGACCTCGCCAAATCCGAGAACCCGGGACTCATTGTCTTAGACCTGAATTTGCCCGGAATGGACGGCATGCGCGTTTTCAACGAGCTGCGCCGCGATCCGCGCACCCTGCGCACCCCGGTCATCATGCTCACCGCCCGTGCCCAACTCGAGGACCGTGTGGCCGGTCTCGCACTAGGGGCCGATGATTACGTCACCAAACCTTTCTCCATGAAAGAGTTGCTGCTGCGCATCAAGACCGTCTTGAAACGCAGCGATGCCCACTTCGGGCCCAAACCCCTCCGCGTCGGCCCGATCCGCTTCGATCCCTCAGCTCTTCAATGTTATGCCGACAACACCCCGTTGGATTTAACACTAACGGAGTACAAGCTCCTCCGGCACCTCTGCGAGCACGCCGACCAAATCTGTGATCGCACCGAACTCCTCCGCTCGGTCTGGGGACATAGTGATGACACTAATTCCCGCACTCTCGACACACACGTCAAGCGCCTCCGCGTAAAACTTGGGCTTCATGCCGAACGACTCGAAACTGCTCGCGGCAACGGGTATATCCTGCGTGTCACCCCGCTTTCCTAGCGCAGTCGCCGGGAAATCCTTCGCCATTTGCGACGGGTCCGACGGATCGCCGTTGAGAATGCTGATAGACCCACCCGGACTTCGGTCCGACCTGTGACAATTTCGCCATGCGGCGACCTTGTCACACTTAGCCACCTGCCATCAGAAGGACCGTGAAATATCCCGAATGGGCGGACACAGCCCCGCGCACTGACGGGGCCGCCGGCTTGCACCAGCGACCCCGCGACTGCCGGAGAAAACCCGAACTCCGAAAGTTGGCTCGCCGCATGCCGTGCGGCGGCCCGAGCGCTTTCCTAGGCGCACGAACGTTCGCCCCGATGCGGATGCGTTGTTAGGGCCTGGTGACGCGCAAGCGCACGAAGCCGCGCTCGCCCATACCCGGCGGCACGGTCGCCGTGACGCGCTCGGTGTCGCCCTGATCCACCGGTGCTTGTGTCACAACGCCGCTGGAACTCCACGTCCCATCGTTTAGGGAGCCGGCCCACTCGATTGCGAATTCGACTCCGTCAGCCACGGCGACCTTGGCACGTGAGTAGCTGAAGGTGAAGTTACCATTGTCTTTGCCGACCCCGATTGGCTGGGTTCCAAACGCACCGGCGGTCAGACCGGTGGCGAATTTCACCAGATTCGCAATGCCATCGTCCTGCGGCGTGGCCAGGTCCGCGCCGTCGCCCGTATTGTCGGTGCTGCCGTATGCGCCCAATCTCCATGCATCGAGGTGGCTCAGGCTGTTGCCAGTTAGGAGGAGATTCAGCGGATTGTTAGCCGAGTCACTGCTTGCGATATGGATCGAGGCACCTCGCGGACCAGTCGCTTGTGGCGTGAAAGTGACCACCATGTCGCTGCTGCCAGCGGCACCGACCGAGGTGGCGGGAGCCATGGAGAAGGTGAAGTCCGCGGCATTGGGACCTGCCGGGTCGACGGTAGCTGTTAGACCCGTCAGCGTTTGATTGCCGGTGTTGCGGACGGTGAACGAGAGGGGTTTGGCCGTGTTCACTTCCACATTCCCGAAGTTCACGGTGGCACCATTGCTTAGAGGCCCGTTTTGTTCCACTGCGATCACTGCGGTTCCTGCCTTGTAGGTCGCGGCGGTGTCGGCGTAAGGAGGCGCAGGTTCAACCGTGCCGTTGCTGTCGGTGGCGACACTATAGAATTCATAATGTCCGTCGCCGTTGGGATAATTGAACGTAGCGTTCCAGGGAGCCGAGTTCACCGTCTGGAACGGACTCCAGGCCGTCCATGTCGTGGTGTCTGCCGAGTAACGATAGAAGAACTGGACCTGTGTCACGGTGATCGGCGCACTCGTGGACGGGGTGGTGATCTTCAAATACGGATGATTTGATGTGTAGTCCTTCGAGTCGAAGCCATAACTTGGTGAAGTCGCGTCGCTCGAATTTTCCGCAACCGGTTTCACTAGCAGCGATACCAGCTTATTGCCTGCAAGTTTGCTCTGGGCAAAGGCGGTGGCATCCCAACTGTAATAAAGGTTAGTCACACCCGAGACGAGCGTCTGGGTATCCAGCACGCTGCCAAATGTCGGCTGGTTGTTCCAAGTGATGGCTGTCTCGCCCCAGGTGTCGTCATTTCCACCGCGGACTTCGGCGTCAAGTGACGCTCCAGCGGCCTTCCAGCAGGACAGATTCAGTGTGGCGCTCGTAATGGTGGCCCCGTTAGGAAGGCTGGATAGATCGAAACGCAACCACGCGCGCTCATTCTGGAAGGTTCCCGTGGCGGCGCTTTGAATGTAGAGGTTGTTGGCGGCAGTGCCAGTACCGTAATTGCTTCCGGGTGAACCACTCGCCACTTGCGCATCGGCCACCGGCTCCAACGAGAAAAAGCTTTGATTGGATCCGGGGGCGGCGTTAGCGGTAGCCGTGAGTGCAAGCGGAGTGCTCGTCTGGCTGAGAGCCACTGGGTTGACCTGTGATTCTGGCGGGAAATTTGGCGTAGAGGCAGGCGTGACGCTGTCAGCGCGGAAACGCAAGCCATAGCTCTCGCTGGTGGGGACGCCTGTGATCACGAGATAGTCGCCCGTATTGCCGGGGAGTGTCTTGGTTGCGTAGCCCGTGACATCTTGGATAGTGATGGTGGTGCCGCTCTTATCTGTCACTGAACTGGTGCCGCTTTTCCTCGCAACAAACTCCACATAATGGTTTTTGTAAACTTGGTTCCAGAATCCGCTGATAGAGCTGAAGTACGTCGGCTGGGCCAAACTTGAATCGTGGCCAACGATCTTGAATTCCACGCCGTCCGACTGGACACCTTCCTGATCGATGAACTCCGGGTCGCCACCGTAGAATCCACCTTTGCCCCAGACTTCCACGATGTCTCCGGGTTTCAGAGCACCCGTGCGGAAACCCAGATAGCTGCGATACCATTCATTCTCAGATAGACGATTCGCACGATTGATGGAACCATCCGCGTTGACCAGATCCGTTGGCACCTGCACAGTTCCGCGGTGGGCCAGCGTTTCCGGTGTGGCACTGAGGAAGCGGACGAATCCGTCCTTGAATGCCTCGCGTGAGTCATTGTCATTCATCATCGTCACCACGACTCGATAGCCACCGGAAAACTCGGTGTTAAGAGAGTAGCGCAGCGGGCCAGCTTGATAGGGATGGGCTTGGTCGAAAGTCGCCGTGTATTCCATGAGCGCCGTGCGGGCGAGATACGTCGATGTTTGCGGGTTCGGATCGATGGTCGCGAAATTCGACGAGTCGTGCAGATACATGTAATTGTTGATCGCCACCCTGTAGGTCTGGGTAAGGTTGATCGGGCCGCCGTTGACGGTGATCGCTGTAGGCACACCGTCGTAGGCAGTCACAAGCCAGCCAGCGGACATGGCGGCGTCGCAGTTGTGATCCCTGAAGAAGTTCCAGATTTGCTGGCCGGTCATGTTCACGACGTAGATGGTGTCGTCTGCCCAAGGAAATGTTTCATAAATGTTGGTGTATTTCACCGGCCCCGCGATGATGTCGGAGCGGACGCCGCCGCCAGCTTCGAGCGAGAGGTCGCACTGGCCGAACAAAGAAGTCGCTTTCCACAGCACGGCGTCGCAAATCCAGTTGCCAGCGGTGTTATTGCCGCTCCACGGATATTCGTCAGCAGACCACCATTTCATATAGTTATCCAACAGCAGGTTGTCAGATGTGTAGCCTAGCACCTGATCCACTCCGTATGCGGGATTCGTGGCTGCATACGCGTCCTTGCGCGTTTGAAGGTAGCTGGCAATGTCCGCGTCAGGCGTGATGTCGCTGTTGCGCAGCGGATAGTAGTTCGCACTGACGTATTTGCCGAGGCCGTTGACTTTGAGTTCGCCGACATAGTGTTGGAAACTGCCGGCTTCAGTGAAAATCGTCTTGTAGTTGAGCGCGGTCGGCTGCCAGACGGTGTCGCAATACGTATGCCAGTGACCGGTGACGGCGACTTCCGGTAACTTAGCCACGGCATTGTCCACAAGTATGGGTGTCGGGTTGGCGCCGGTGACGGTGCAGAGGCCACTGTGGCCCATGTGAGTGAGTAGGATAACCATGTTACAGCCTTGGTTGTTGCGCAGGTCGTTCACAATGTCCGCAAAATGGATCTTCGTGCTATCCGTGCTGGACCAGTCGCACTTCACCACGTCGATGAGGTTGTTGACGTCCGTCTCGGGCGAGTCGGCTGATTCTGTGGTGTAGCCGACGACGCCAATTTTGTTGCCATTGACGTTGAGGATGGTGTAGGCGCTGTAATATGGCGTGTGGGTGCCGTGGTTGCAGATGTTCATCGAAATGACCGGAAACTGGGCGGAGGCGGCCTTCATGTTGTTGATGTAGCTGATGTCCCGGATATCATGGTTGCCGACGACCATCGCGTCCAATCCACGTCCACCGCGACCGGAAATGAGCTTGAGTTTCGCATCAAGCATTTTGTAGTAATCCACGATGGTGCCATTGCCAAAGGAACCCGGCGTGAAACCCGGACCGTTCCAGTCGCCTATCGGATTGCCTTCGGAAATGTCACCGCCGTCGAGCACCAACGCGTCCGGCGTGGCTGCAGTTAGAGAAAGCACCTTGCTGCCCATGTAGGATATGCCGCCAACGTCTTCAAACTGGCTCGCCGTGCTGAACGTATGCTGCGGCACAATCCACTTGTGGGGTGTAACTCGGGCGTGCGTGTCGTTCGTGTGGAAAATGGTGAGGTTGCCACGCAGATTGAGGGTGAGCGAGGCTGTGGCTGTACGGCTTTGGTCATCGACAACCGAGAAATTCAGCAACTTGGAGCCACCAGCGATATTAGCGGGGACGCTCGCGGCATAAGTGAAGGTATTGCCTGCTCCTGAGGTGAGCGTCTGGGTGCTGGAGCCACCGATAGGGGTAAGATCACCTGTCACAACTAACCCACTGCTGGTGGGATTAGCGCCTGGCGTGACGGTCACGGTCAGCGTTACATTCTGGCCGCCGATGACATTAGTCGAATCCGCCGAGGCGACAGCCGTCGGATTGGTGGGGACTGCTGTGGCCGTAATCACGCCTGAGTCCACTGAAGTGAGAGTGCCGATCGCCGCGTGAATCACAGCAGAACCTGCGGCATGAGGCGTGAATACCGCGCTCTTGTTATCACCAGCCGGAACCAAGTCGCCAGCTACCACGCCACCGGTGACGCTTGTGAGAGTCCAAGTAGCGGCGGCATTGGCCATATAGGTATTGCCTGATGTACGGGTCACCGAAAAGGCAGTGGCAGAACCTCCTACCCCGATGGATTGCGCGGCAACCACGGAACCTGAACCATCAGCGAGGGTCTCGACGCGCACTTGAGAAGCGACCGGCCCGGGGATATAGATTGGGGATGAACTGTTGTGAGGAGCCACCGTGCCAGCAGTGAAATCCGTAGCATTCTGGTCCGTGTCCGTTGATCCACTGTCCTTGCGTGTCACGGATGTCGTGTTGCTCGGCGCGGGCGTCGGGCCGCTGCCTTCATAGGTGGCGGCTGTGGTGCCGAATCCCACGAAATCCACAATTCCTGTCGCATTAGAGGCGCTGGCTGCCGCTAAGGCACTTGTGTTGTTCACCAAAACGACCCTGCCTGCCGTCCCGCTCATATTGATGCTGCCTGTCGCATTCGGTGCAGGCAGACTGGTCGTGCCGCCGGTACCGGCCGCTTCTTGCACAAGGTAGTAGCCGCCTGCGGGAATGCTTCCCGTGAGCGCCGTTGTTTGATAGGCGCTGGTCCCAGCCGCCGAATTGTATTGGACCGACCAACCAGCCACGCTCACCGCAGAAGAGGAAATATTATGGAGTTCGATGAAATCGTTCTTATAGGTTGTACCCGAGTTACCGCCGCCGCCATATATCTGGCTGATGACGATAGTTGTCGAGGGTGCAGCCTCGAGAATGTCGGGCAAGCCGACCGCTAATGAGGCCAAAAGAACCATGGCCGATGTTATCGAAGTTCTGATCATTTTCATTGGGTGATGTAAACGGTTGGTGAATTGAATTGCAATTGTGTAGAATGGGGACCGAGCTATCAATGGATGCGGCAGTTATCGCTGCGCATGCCGCGCTCTTCGTGGGCGCATTGTTGGATAACTGCCTGCTCCCAGCGCGGCCAGTCCTGTTGATGGTCCAGATGAAGAGACGTGCGAAGATCGTCTAGGGCACTGACGGCGAGCGGATGGTCGGGTATCTCCGCGATAATAAACAGCATTCTAAGTTTAATAGGATTGGGGCGCCGGATCAAGTCATCGTAAAGAACATACATCAACTCCGCCGGGGTGTTCGGATCAATCACCTTAGGCAGCGCCGTGGACACATAACAATCGTCGGGCAAGGTACCCAGTGAGTTTCTCAGCGCGGAAGTTAGAGACTTGGCATCCGGACTGCTATCCCCGCCTAGCCCGGGCAGGCACCGCGGGCTACTTTCACTATCGCAGCAGTGAGCACAGCGATACTTGTTTTGAATGGTGAATGCCATCTGGCGGGCCTCCGACGAAAGCGCCTCAGGCACCACTGCCGGTTGTCTCCGGGCGAAGCGCGGGTCAGGCGTGATTGCCGTGGTGGTTAGGGACGTGCTGTGCGCAGGCAGCACGCCATCCACCTCCTCAGCTCGCGGTGTATGCCATCCGGACACATGAATCACAGATTCTTCCGGGGAGCCGAAGATCAGCCATCCGAGAATCGCCAAGCACCCTGTTAGTATGAGGTTGATCGCTAGCAATCCCTGCGCCCGAGTGTGACTTGTGCTGGTGAATTTCGGCATGCAGTGGAGTTATGATCGAACCTCCGAATTTGTGAATCGGGAAATCGTGACAACTTTGCCACACGATTCCAAGCTCTTAATTCCACGCTCTTGACAACCCAGCATTTTCGCACAACATTTCTCCCCGTTGTGTACGCAATGTGCTTGATCGTATCTACCCATTCACTCATTCTCTGATTTTCCGATCATTTTTCACCCTCGTAAATCCCACAAGAACCAGAATTAGATTGCCATCCATCAACTGGTATTTCGCTTGTAAGCTCGCACCCGGAAATTTATCATTATGTTAGAATTCTTTTCAGCCAGCACGCGGATGGTCAACTCGCGGAATGCCATTTCAGAATGCATGGAATCCGCGCTTGGCCACAACAGGTCCTGCGATCTCGTGATTGTAAACGCGACCATCGGCCACAATTACCAGGAACTCATTGACCAGGTGCGTGCGCTGGCACCTGGAGCCCGGGTTGTGGGGGCCTCGTGCTGTGGAATCGTAGGCCGCGAGGGTGTCAGCGAGTCGCTGAAGGATGTGGCCATCATGGTGGTGCGCGGCAAACAACTGGCGGTGGCACATGTTGATGGCATTAACGGCCGCAACGCCTATGACAAAGCGGCCGAGTTGGCGCAGCAATTGAAGGCGGCGCAACCGGGCACCAACATGGTTCACTTTCTCGCGTCGGGCATTGATATTGCCAATGATCGATGCATTGCAGGAATGGAATCGGTGATGGGTCCCGAGGTCACTATTTTCGGGGCGACTTCATCGGATAACATGCGCGGAGTGGTGAGCTATCAGATGGTGGACGACCAGGTGTTTGAGCACGGGGCGTGGGCCGTTGGGTTTGCCGATCCCTCGCTGTATGTAGATTCGCAAGCGACGCATGGATTTCTAGCCATGGGTGAGCCGATGACCGTCACACGTGCAGAGGGCACGCGCCTCATCGAACTTGATGGAAGACCTGCCTGGCAGATCTACACCGAGCGTCTTGGCCTGGATGCCGACACGGCCACGTGTGGTGATACGATTCCGGTCGGTGCGCTGGCTGAGGAACTGCCGAAGACGTTGGCGGCGGAATATGGCAATACCCACATTTTGCGGGTAGTGACCCGACGCGATGCGGACGGAACCATGCACTATCCGACGGAGATTCAAGCAGGCACCAGGTTGTGGCTCACGGCACGTGACGAGGCACGCATCTTTTCCGACATGGATCGGATGATGAAGCAGATGACATCCCGGGCCGGGGGCAAGAAGCCGGTGGCGGTTTTTCACGCCGACTGCCTGGCACGCGGACGATTTTTGTTTAATCGGGTGATGAAAGAGGAATTGGTGAGCCGCATGCAATTTCCGCTCAGTACTGACGGAGTGCCCCCACCGTGGCTCGGCATGTATGGGTTTGGGGAGTTTGCCCGGCTTGGCGGGGCGAATACCTACCACAATTACACCACCGCCCTCTATGCCATTTACCGCAAGTAGTGCCCGGTCACTCTGGCTTTTTAGGCAGCCAATTTTCCAGCATGGCTGCCAATGACCTGCGAGATACGGGTTTGGAAATGTAGCCGTCCATGCCCGCATCAAGGCAAATTTGTTGGTCTGTGGGCATGGCGTTGGCTGTCATGGCAATGATGGGAATCCGGGGATTGAGGACGGGGAAGCGTTCGCTGCGGATCAAGCGTGTGGCTTCAAGCCCGTCCATCTCGGGCATCTGCACATCCATCAGGACCAGTGCGTAGTGGGTGGTCGTGAGTGCTTGTATGGCTTCCGAGCCATTGGAAACCACGTCCACCTGCAGCGCCAATTTTTTCAAAAATTCCATAGCGACTTTTTGGTTGATGAGGGTATCTTCGGCGACCAAGACACGGAGTCCGTGCCAGTGAGGCCTGTGGGCAACCGGTATGAAAGGTTCGAGGGCCACAGACTTGGGGGCGTCGCGCAAGCAGGCGGCAAAACAGATGGTAAACCAGAATTCCGATCCCTGCCCGGCAACGCTCGATACGCCGATTTCACCGTCCATGAGTTCGACGAGCCTCTTCGAGATGGCTAGGCCGAGGCCGCTGCCGCCGAAACGGCGAGACGTTGACGTGTCCGCCTGGGTGAACTGCTGAAATATCAGGGCCTGCTTGTCGGTCGGAATGCCAATTCCCGTATCGCGCACGGCGAAGCGCAACACGCTAGCTACAGCGGTGGACGATATCAGACTCACCCGCACGGACACCTCGCCGCTCGGAGTAAACTTCACGGCATTTCCGACCAAGTTGGTGAGCACCTGGCGGAGTCGTTTCGGGTCGCCACTGAGGCCGCAGGGCACGCCTAAATCGATGGAGCAATTGAATGCGAGGCCCTTATTTTTGGTTTGCAGGGCGAACGCATCGGAGAGGTTGGCCAGCAGGGTCTCGAGGTCGAAATCGACAATCTCCAAGTCGAGTTTGCCGGCTTCGATTTTAGAGAAATCGAGGATGTCGTTAATGAGGCTCAAGAGGGCTTCGCCGCTCGAGTTGATGGCTTCAGCAAACTTGCGCTGCTCGCTGCCCAGGGGAGAATCGAGGAGGAGGGAAACCATGCCGATGACGCCGTTCATGGGCGTGCGGATTTCATGGCTCATGTTAGCCAGGAATTCGCTCTTGATCGCAGTCGCTCTTTCCGCCTTTACCGTGGCTTCCGCAAGCTGGTGATTGATCCTCAGAATCTCTTCCTCCGCACGCTTCTGCTCGGCGATCACTTCCCTAAGCTCCTCATTGGTTTTCTCTACACGGTTGCGCGTGTGCATCAACGCCCGGTTTTTTCGCGACACAACGAAAAGCGCCCCTGTGACGACGAGGGTGAGCAGCAATGCCAAACCGACCTCGCTCGTGAGAATCAAAGTCCGGTATTTTTGATAAAAATCTTTTCTGGGATGCAAGAAAACCGCCTGGCTGCTAACGTTTGAAGGCAGGACAATGCCCCTGTTTTCGAGCACCCGATCATCGAAAATGAAGGCGTTCGGGCTTTTAAGCACGGGGGGCAGCGAGGCGAGCGGCGTGCCGTGCAGGTGGGCGAGCATCAGCTTGGCCGCAGCTCTGCCATGTTCCCGTCCGCTGGTCACCCACCCGCCCAGGACGCCTTCCATGACATAGGAATCCTCCATGCTGATAATGACGCGGCCTGTGCTGACGGTACGCTTCACGATTTCCTGCAAGGAAATCACTTGTCCCTTCTCATCGGTCATGCCGCCCACGGTGGTAAGGATCACATATTTGCCCGGCAATTCGCGGAGCCGGGCCAGGGCGAGTTCCAGTTTTTTCTCGGCGATAAAGGTTGCTCGAATGGCCGTGGAACCTAACGCCTTCCTCGCCTCTTTTTCAATTGCCACGTAGGTGCTGCTGCCATCGCCCAGAAAGATGAGGTCGTTGGCGTTCTTGTCGAAGGCCTGGAGCCAATCGATATTCGGCACGACCTCTTTCAGTTCGAAGACCCCGGTGGCCAACGAGGGATCGAGAGTTGCGAGCACCCCGTAATCATTCACCCCGGAAAAGAAAACCGGCGTTCTTGGGAAGATGCCGGAGAGGTGGTCGCGGGCAAATAAAAACGCATCATCGTCGGTCACATAGATCGCTGAAGGCCGATACCCCGCGAATTTCATTTCCAAAAATCGGGCGTATTCTTTTGCATAGGTTTCGTCGTAGCTCCGCCGTTTGGTGTCGAGATACTCGGTGGTGGCGGAGATGCTCAGTTCGGGATCTTTCGCGAGGGTCTCCATGAAACCCTCGTCCTGACTTTGCGTCCACGGGTAGTGCTCCGAATAGGAATGCACCACTAGGATCGAGGTAGTTGCCCCTGCCCGGGAGGCGATCAGGGCGAGAACCATCGCGAGCAGGAACTTCATCGGGTTGATTCTATGGCTGGTTTGAAGGGAGATTATAGGTAAAAAATCGGGACGCACGTACCGGTTTCAACGATAAGCACTCGCCTCCCATATTGCGGCGAAATGCGGACAGATTCATTCGACGCGAGCGTATTTTCCCATACCCCTTTGTCAAGATTTCTATTAGCTGCCCGTTTTACACGGGTGCACTGATAGGAAATTGAAAAGAATGCCGATAATCGTGAATTTCTGGCATGGTTCCTGCTTGCAGACCTCTTGGGAATCGCAGAGCGCATTCCCACTGTTGCGACACAACATGCGGTCCGGCTGAGATGCCCCCAGGGTTATTGGGTTTTCCCGGGAGGATGATCAGCCGGGCCGCTTTATGTCGGACTTTCGGCGTTACAGGCTCTGCTGCCACGCGATGCCAGCTTCAAAAATCAGTGTTCTGACCTCAAAAGCGCAACTCTTCAGGGATGCCAAGTTCGGCGAGTGTCTTGCGAAGCCAGTGCAGCGACTGGGTGAGCATCGGGCCGCCCTGGCCTTCGCATTCGATCGAGAGATGCCCGGTGAATCCCGATTCATGCAACAGCGAGAGACAGCGCTTTATGTTAGATGCATTCACGCCATCGCCCACGGCACATTGCGAGAGGGCGATGCCGGTCTGACCGCCGCGGGCGATTGCGGCGAGTGATTCGCTGACGTCCTTGATGTGGACGTGGGCGACCTTATTGCGGAAGCGTTCGCAGAACGCCACGGGATCCTGGCCGGCGATGAAGGTGTTACCGGTATCCAGATTGAGGCGCAGGAACGGGCTATCCACAAACGCGAGCATGCGTTCGAGAAACTCCGGTTTGGTCGTGAAGTAACCATGCACTTCAAGGGTGACGATCATTTCATAAGCCTCGGCCACCTCAATGATGCGCTGGTATTGGCGTTTCATCAGATCCATCGACTCCTCGTCCGTTAGGCCGGCAGGGCGGTGCAGACCATCGGTGGTGGCGACGCGTTCGCAGCCTGCGTGTTTCGCCCACGGGATGGCTTTGAGCACATAAGGCAGCCCGTAAGCCGGACCATCGACACCGGACAGCGGAAACGCGGCGTCCACCTGCGAAAAGCGGACACCATAGGACGCCATGTGTTTGCGAAGAAGCGCCGGGTCCTGATACATGGCAACATGTGGCTGATAGCCGAGGCCGTGAATCCAGCTCACGCCGTCTATCAGGCCGCATTCGATCCAGTGGACATCGTTGTCGCGTGCCCATTCGAGGCAGCGGTCAAACGAAACGAAGGAGGTGTTAAAGGCGTCGGTGTGGAATGATATCTTCATCGGTTGATATTTTAATTGGCGATTTTCAACATTTCAGTTTCACTCCGTTAGACCTGTTGTCCAGCGGGTGGCGTTGAGATACAGATTGCGCACGCCTTGGGCTTTGAGCGCGGCGAGGTTATGGCCGAGCGGTGAGTTGAAGACGCGGCCTTTGCCGGGAGCGAGGACGAAGGCCATCGGTTGAATGCTCTGGTCCACTTTGGAAGATGCATCGGCGAGCACGTTGATTTTGGTATCACCGCTGAAGCAGGTGTAGAGTTCGTCGGTGGTGGTGAAGTCAGGGATGCCCTTGGTGATGGGATGGCCGGTCTTGAGGATGCGGACCAGAAACTCGCCGTATGGGTCGTGGCCACGCTTTTGCGGATCCCAAACGCGGCCGGAAACCTTGACGTATCCATTCCATTCCTGCAACGCGCCGCAACCAAAGTGGGCGATGACCAGCCCACCACCGTTTTGAATATATTGTTCAAAATTTTTCCACAGCGGCTCGGCAGTCGGGATACGGTTGTTGTAGTTCTTGAAGTCGAGGAACACGGCGTCATACGAGGCAAGCGCGGCGGATCCTAACAAAGATGGCGACTCACTGATAGTCACCTCAAGCCTCGGATCCGAGCGGAGCAGCTTGGCATACTCCGGCCCGGTTTCGCGCCATAAATGGCCCGGAAAATCATCGCCCGTTAGAATGACCACACGTTTGGCGAGGGGTGTGGCGGTGCGGCGCAGAAGCCACAGCTCGCTAATCACGGCGTTGGGTCCGGCGAGGCATGCCATGGTGGCCACGGTCTTGCCACCAGCAGTGATTGAGCGCGGCAGCGGAAGGTGAATCCTAACGCAGGTTGGCTTGTCGGCATGATAGGCGATCGGTGAAAATTCCGGCAACAGCACCATGCCATTAACCGTGAAGGACTGGCGGCGATTTCCCAAATCCGCGTCCCATGCGCTGAAGCCGATCACATAATCCGTGTTGGCATCTAGCCCGCTGATTTCGTAGCTCACCTCTTTACCGTGGTCGATGGTGTGCAGCGGGCTGGCACTGCCGCCAAACCGGTAGGCTTGCCCGGCTGTGCGGCGGATCGTAACGCCATTACCGCCACGAACCTCGGTGTTTGCCCCGCAATCCAGATAGGCAATTTCCTCATGGCCGTTAGGAGCGAGACTCCGGCGATCATCGTTCTCGGGCAGGTTGACCGGGATGGCGGCCGCCGCGTCTTTCGGACGAATACGGGTGGCATAGCGGAGCAGCAACTCCTTGGTGGCAACCGGCGCGTTGGCGGTCGCTTTTTCTAGCAAGTCTGCCGCTGCCGCCGGATCCGGGTGACGGCGTGTGACATTCCAGATGAGTTGGCCCAGGGCTGTGGCCGGCGGTGTGCCATCGGCGGCAACGAGTTTCTTGACCAAACCGTCCAATTCCGCAGGATTGATGAGCGCGCCGAGTGCCTTGAAGGCGGCTTCAGAAACCCCGCTATCCTGATCCGCAGCCAGCGTCCAAAGGTCGGCCACTGCTTCCGCAGCGTCGCGGCTCGCTAGTGCATCAATGGCCGCGATGGCCCGTGGTCCGCCTTTGTTGGCAAGGTGTTTCAAGGCAGTGTTGATGCCGGCGTGAGTCCCGCGGCGGAGGGCGGCGGTGGCAGATGCCGACAGTTCCGGCACACTCGTGGCAGCGGCCAGATCGAGCAGCAACTCCAAATCCCCAGGCTGTAAAATCCGGCCGAGAGTCAAAATCGCGGCACTGCGGAACTCAGGATCACCTGACCTAACACGATCCGTTAGGACGGCACGCAATTCCTTAGCCGGTTCTGAACACGTGGCCAAGGCGTCGCAGAGCATCGCCTGCCGTGATTGGGGCAATTGGCCGAGTGTGCCTAACAGTAATGACGGAAGCGCAGCGGATCCGGCACCGGAGCGGATTCGACGCAAGGCCGCACCCACGAGATGCTCATTAGGCGAGCGCATCACGCTGGCAATGAGCGCATCGGAGGCTGGTCTTCCGGGTTCCTTGTCGAGCGCTGAGGTAAAGGCCGCCACTTCTCCGGCAGCGGCGTTGACCAACGACGGATTTGTGACTTTGGCAAGCTTTGCCTGTTGGGCCTCCGGTCCCGGAATGCGTTCCAGCGCGGCGGCCACGGGTGCAGCGAGTGCCGGAGTTTCCCTCGCGGCGATCAAGCCCGGAACACTGGCGGCGCTGCCGATGCTGCCTAACCACTCGATAGCTATGGCCTTGGCTTGCGGGTTGGCATCGGATGCGATGAATGCCAGCAACTCGCCCTCTCGGGTCGCGCGGAGGGCCGAATCGTTGGTACCGAAAAACACCGCCTGGCGGGTTGCCGCGAGTTCAGCTACGGATTTCCCTTGTTCGTAAGATTTGAATTTTTCTAACAAACCACGAATTTCCGCAGGGGCGGCGTGGGAGGAAATAAGCGACACGCCATGGATGGCGAGGGTGAGAATCAAGGTGTGGAATTTCATAATCGGATCAGGCGTTGAGGGACCAGGGTGCGCGCATCGGCGAAGTCAGCATGCGGTCGGCCACCGGATCGTCGATGAAGCGCTCGCGTGCTCCGTCCCAGCGCAGCGGGCGTTGCATAACGAGAGCTATGTTGGTTAGATGGCAGAGGGTCGTGGATTGATGAGCTGCTTCGATAGGTGCGGCGGGATCGCGCCCCTCGCGGATGGCATGGAGAAAATCCCGGAAATGGTCGGTGGGCCAAGGATCGGCAAGCGGGCCTGGGTGCTCCGCGAGCAGGGATTTCGGATAGGCGTCGATACTGCCGCGATCAGCGCACACCCATCCTTGGTCGCCTTGGATCAATATGTTCATCTTTCCCTCAGCCTCACCGGGCGTGGCGAAGATGAGTTTTTTTCCGTCGGCGTAACGGATTTCCGAACGCCACTTGCTGCAAGTATCAAAGACACCTTCTTTTGGAAATTCGCCCTTGGCTTCCACCGATATAGGGGCCTCGTGGTCCTTACCGAGCGCCCATTGCGCGGAATCGACGTGATGGGAACCCCAGGCTGTGACCCAGCCGCCCGAGTAATCGCGGATATGATACCAGCCGACGCCGCCATGGCCGCTGCATCGGCCCGGCGTGTAGGGTTTTGATTGCGCGGGCCCGAGCCAGAACTCGTAGTCGATTTCCGGCGGCGGAGTGGCCGGATTGGGATCTCCTCCCTGCGGTCCGTCGGGAGAAATCGCGATGGCGGTGTGAACGTTGCCAAGCCTGCCCGTGCGAGCAAGCCATGCGGCGCGTTGAAAATAACTCATCGAGCGCTGCTGCGTGCCATTCTGGAGGACCGCACCGTAGCGCCGCACCGCATTCACAAGCGCACGTCCTTGTTCGACGGTGTAGGCGACGGGCTTTTCCAGATAGACGTGTTTACCAGCGCGAAGTGCCGCCAGTGCGATGAGCGCGTGCCAGTGATCCGGGACGGCAATGGAAACGGCGTCGATGTCGGCGCGGGCCAGCAGTTCGCGGAAATCATGATAGATCGCGCACGCCTTGTCGCCTTGCGCTGCGTCGGCGGCGGCCTTGGCTTGTTCGGCGTGCTGCCGGTTCACATCGCACACAGCCACCAGGCGGGACTCCGGCACACCGGCCCAAACACCGGCATGGCCCGACCCCTGACCTCCGGTGCCGATCACCGCGAGGTTGAGTCGTTTGGATGGCGGCGGAGCGGCGGCCCGGAGCATGGATGGAACCGCGAAAGGAAGTGACGCGGCGAGAGCACCGCGCAGGAAACTGCGGCGACTGTGGGTGTCGAAGGATGGATAGACGGATTTCATGATATTGGAATGTGGCTTTCCATACTCACGGGTATGGTCTGTTGTGTGAAACGTAGTAAACATGGTTAATTCTTTCACGAAGCCAAGAAAATTATTCGTGGACTCCGACAATTCCCAACAATTCGGCGGCGATTCGTCGTTCAGCGCTGCGGGCACAGAGCTTTGGCTCAAACAGAGCACGCAGTTTGTAGCCTTCCATGGCGGCGAGCATCAGATCGACGGCCGCCTCTGGATCCCCGGCAGCGACTTCTCCTCCTGCCATGGCTTCCCCTAACAGTGAGATATAAAAGGACTTCACGCCGTCGAAGAAGGCACGCCAGCCCTTGCGGACCGCCTCGTCGTGGATGGAAAGGGTGAACAATTCGAGGGTGAAGGTGCGGTTAGCGTCGTCGATGAGGCAGGTGCGGACCGAGGAGCGAATCGCCCTTGCCAGGCGTCTCCCGGGCGTCGTTGCCTTGGAAATCTCACGTTTCATCTGCGCATGCCAGCCCGCATAATAGTGTTGGCATGCGGCGTGAATTACCTCGCTCTTGGAACGATAGTGCCAATACAGGCTGCCCTTGGTGACACCGGCGCTTGCCGCGATGTCGTCCATTCTCACCCGGTCGATCCCACGGCCCGAAAACAATGCAAACGCACAGCTCGCAAGCTTGTCTGACATGTCATGGGTGGCGGTGACCATGGCGCATGAAAACACACCACGCCTCGGCAGACAACCCCGAAATCGGAACCCACTCCCATGCCACAGGTGCGCCTAGCCTGGCGCATTCTCTGAGCATAGGCATCCGGGCAAGATGCCCGGTCCACGTGACGCCACGGCCTGCGGCCAGAGGCACGCAGCCACGTGGCGATAGAGGTAGGAACGGGGCTTTCGCCCCGCTCCCCCCTCCGAACCGGACGGGCGGATCTCCCGCATCCGGCTCTCCAGTCAGTGGTTTGCTCCATTACGGAG
>Ga0118677_10007806_pt1 | contig 17492 bp, 13 predicted proteins | sample AliMusrvi5mmetaG_FD_86154 | JGI IMG/M metagenome (GOLD analysis project Ga0118677, IMG submission 86154) | reverse complement strand
ATTTGAATCCCAAAGCGCAAATAGCGGTACTGGACGCGGGCGGGCAGTACTGCCACCTGATCGCCCGTAAAGTGCGCGACCTCGGAGTTTACGCCGAGGTTCGCGCCAGCGAAACGCCGGCAGCGGAACTGGCCGGGTTGCGCGGCGGAGGCGGTCGCGGGCTCCTCCACGACCATGCGCGCCTGACCGGGGGCCATGAAGCCGACCGAGCGCACGAGTCCGGTGCGGACGAGGGTTCGCATGCTCGCCGTCTCCCCTCTTTCCTGGCTCATTTCTTCAGCATCTGGTTCTGGTCGGGCATCTCGTGCAGCGGCAGGATGTTGGTGCGCGTCGTGCGCACGATCTCCGCGAACTCCCCGATCTCGTAGACCTTGAGGTCGGCGGTCTGCAGGTCGCGCACGAGGCACTCGGTGACCGCGAACAGCGTGTCGAGCGACGTGATCGTCGGAATGCCGTGCTCGATGCACTTGCGGCGCAGCTTGAAGCCGTCCCGCTCGGGCTGGCGGCCGCGGGTCGGGGTGTTGACGAGAAGGCGCACCTTGCCGGACGAGACGAGGTCGAGCATGTTCGGGGTCGGCTCGTCGATCTTGCGCACCGAGTTGGTCGGCACGCCCTGCTGGTTGAGGTACAGGGCGGTGCCGCCGGTGGCGTAGAGCTCGAAGCCCATGGCGGACAGCTTGAAGGCGAGAGGCAGCAGGTCGGGCTTGTCGCTGTCCCGGACGGTCATCAGGATGCCGTCGCCCCGCTTCGGGAAGCGGAAATTGGACGCCAGGATGGCCTTGAACATCGCTTCGCCGTAGTTCGTGGACAGGCCGAGGACCTCGCCGGTGCTCTTCATCTCCGGTCCGAGGCTCGTGTCGACGTCGTGCAGCTTCTCGAAGGAGAAGACGGGCGCCTTGATCGCGTAGACGGCCGGGTACCGGGCGTAGAGGCCGGTTCCGTAGCCGAGGTCGGCGACCTTCCCTCCAAGCATGACGCGGGTGGCCATCGCGACGAGCGGGATGCCGGTCACCTTGCTGATGTAGGGCACGGTGCGGCTGGACCGCGGGTTGACCTCGATCACGTAGACGCGGTCGTTGAAGAGGATGAACTGGATGTTCAGGAGGCCGACGATCTGTAGGCCGCGCGCCAGGCGTCCGGTGTAGTCGATGATCGTCTCGCGGATCTTCTCGGAGATGTAGGCCGGGAAGATCGAGATCGAGTCGCCGGAATGGATGCCGGCCCGCTCGAGGTGCTCCATGATGCCGGGAATCAGGATGTCCTTCCCGTCCGAGACCGCGTCGACCTCGAGCTCGACGCCCATGAGGTACTTGTCGACGAGAATCGGATGCTCCTGTTCGGTGAGGTTGATGATTTCCATGTATTCGCGGACGTCCTGGTCGCTGTAGGTGATGACCATCCCCTGTCCGCCGAGCACGTAGGACGGGCGCAACAGCACGGGATATCCCAGCTCCTCGGCCGCGGCGAGCGCCTCGTCGGTCCGGAAGACCATCCGGCCCTCGGGGCGCGGGATCTTCGCCTCCTCCATGATCGCATCGAAGCGTTCGCGGTCCTCCGCGGCGTCGACCATGTCCGGCGACGTGCCGAGGATCGGGAGGCCGGTCGCGGCGATCGGCTTGACGAGCTTGATGGCGGTCTGGCCGCCGAACTGGCAGATGGCGCCGATCGGCTTCTCGTTCTCGATGATGGCCTCGACGTCCTCGGGTGTCAGCGGCTCGAAGTAGAGGCGGTCCGACGTGTCGAAGTCGGTCGAGACGGTCTCGGGGTTGCTGTTGGCGATGATGGCCTCGTAGCCGAGTTCGCGCAGCGCCCAGACGGAGTGGACCGAGCAGTAGTCGAACTCGATGCCCTGTCCGATGCGGATCGGGCCGGAACCGAGCACGAGGACCTTCTTGCGGTCGGAGGGGATCGCCTCGTTCTCCCCATCGTAGGTGGAATAGAAGTAGGGCGTGGCGGCGGCGAACTCGGCGGCGCAGGTGTCGACCATCTTGTAGGTGGCGACCAGTCCGGCGGCCTTGCGGACCGCGGCGACGTCCCTGGCGGAGCCCTGGGCCATCTTCGCGATCCAGGCGTCCGTGAAGCCCCACTGCTTGGCCTGGCGCAGGACGGCGTAGGGGATCGCGGCGGCGGGCCGCCCGCGGTAGGCCTTCAGCTCCTCCTCGAGGCGGACGATGTTGCGGATCTTGCCGAGAAAGAACGGGTCGATCTTCGTGACGTCCTGGACGGTCGCGATCGGCGTGCCGCGGCGCAGGGCCTCGGCCACCACGAAGATGCGGAGATCGTCGACGACCGGCAGGCGGAGTTCGAGCTCCGCATCGGAAAGCGCGGTCAGGGCGGGCAGCTCGAGGCCGACGAAACCGGTCTCGAGGGAGCGGATGGCCTTCATGAAGGACCCCTCGAGCGTGTTCGAGATCGACATGACCTCGCCGGTCGCCTTCATCTGGGTGCCGAGCGTGCGGCGCGCCCGGACGAACTTGTCGAACGGCCAGCGGGGAATCTTGGTCACGATGTAGTCGATCGTCGGCTCGAAGCAGGCGTAGGTGGAGCCGGTGACCTCGTTGCGGATCTCGTCGAGACCGTAGCCGATGCCGATGCGGGCCGCGACCTTGGCGATCGGGTAGCCCGTCGCCTTGGAGGCGAGGGCGGACGAACGGGACAGGCGCGGGTTGACCTCGATCACGGCGTACTCGCGGCTGGTCGGGTGCTGGGCGTACTGGACGTTGCAGCCGCCGACGATGCCGAGTTCGGTGACGATCTTGAGCGAGGCGGTGCGGAGCGTCTGGTACTCGACGTCCGTCAGGGTCTGCGCGGGCGCGACGACGATCGAGTCTCCGGTGTGGACGCCGACCGGGTCGATGTTCTCCATGCTGCAGATCGTGATCACGTTGCCCTTGGCGTCGCGGACGGCCTCGAACTCGATCTCCTTCCAGCCGGCGATGCAGCGCTCGACGAGGATCTGCCCGACGCGGCTGGCGGCCAGCCCGGTCGCGGCGTATTCCCGAAGCTCAGCTTCATCGTCGGCGATGCCGCCGCCGGTGCCGCCGAGCGTGAAGGCCGGTCGGACGATCACCGGGTAGCCGATCTCCTCGGCCTTGGCGATTGCATCGGGGATGTTCATGACCGTGCCGGACGGGATGCAGGGTTCGCCGATGCGCATCATCGCCGCGCGGAACTCCTCGCGGTCCTCGCCCATGCGGATGCCCTTCGCGGGCGTGCCGAGCAGGCGGATGCCATGCCGGTCGAGGAAGCCGCTCTCGGCGAGCTCCATGGCGAAGTTCAGGCCGGTCTGGCCGCCCATAGTGGCGAGCAGACCGTCGACCCGCTCCTCGAGCAGGATCCGCTGCACGACGTCGATCTGGAGCGGCTCGAGATAGACACGGTCGGCCATCTCCCGGTCGGTCATGATCGTCGCGGGGTTGCTGTTGACCAGCACGACCTCGATCCCCTCGGCCTTCAGCGCGCGGCAGGCCTGGGTGCCCGCATAGTCGAACTCGGCGGCCTGGCCGATGATGATCGGGCCGGACCCGATGACGAGGACCTTGCGGATCTCCTGGATTCTAGGCATCGGTTCTCTTCCTCCCGATCGCTGCGGTAAGGTCGTCGCGCATGCGCGCGGCTTCCGTGCGGGCGGCCGACTCGAAGTCCTCCGCCGTGAGCCGGCCTTCGTGGTACTTGAGGTTGTAGGCGCACATCAGGCTGCGGGAGGCGTTGACGACGGCTCCCCTCCCCTGCGCGTCGAAGTTCGCCGCCGCGTCGTCGGCGGTCGCACCCTGGGCCCCGTACCCCGGTACGAGGATCGGGGCGGTCGGCATGAGTCGGCGCAGCGTCCGGGCCTGTTCGGGCCAGGTGGCGCCGACGACGGCGCCGACGCTCGAATAGCCGCACGAAGCGATCCGCGTCGCGCCCCACCCGGTGACCTTCGCGGCGACTGCCTCATAGAGCAGGCGCCCGTCGGCGAGCGTCAGGTCCTGGAAGTCGACGGCGGAGGGGTTGGACGTCCGGACCAGGAGGAAGACGCCCTTGCCGAGGCGGTCGCAGACGGAGAGGAAGGGCTCGACGCCGTCGATGCCGAGGTAGGCGTTCAGCGTGACCGCGTCCGCGTCGAGGAAGGCGTGCTTCGTGCCGTCGACGAGGTCGGTCTCCCCGAGAATCGAACGGGCGTAGGCCTCCGCCGTCGGCCCGATGTCGTTGCGCTTGGCGTCGGCGATGACGACCATCCCCCGGTCCTTCGCATGGCGGATCGTGTCCGCGAGGCACCGGACCCCATGGGGCCCGAGCATCTCGTAATAGGCGAACTGGGGCTTCACGACGGCCACGAGGTCCGACAGCGCGTCGATCAGCCGGCGGTTGAACTCGAGCAGGGCCTCGGCCGTCGCCTGGGCCGGATCGGAGAAGGCGCGGACTGCGCGCTCGCGGATCGAGGCGGGCACGAAGTCGAGCTTCGGGTCGAGCCCGAGCACGGTCGGGTTGTGCACCCGGTCGACGGCGGCGAAGAGCCGGTCCGCGAAGGCGGTCATGCCATTTCCTCCACCTGGTAGACCACGCGGCCGGCGACCACGGTGGCGGCGACGCGGGCGGTCATCGTCGCCCCGTCGAAGGGCGTGTTCTTCGATTTCGAGCGCATCGTCGCGCGGTGGAAGGTCCAGGGTCCGCCCGTCTCGACGACGGTGACGTCGCCGGGCGCGCCGGGGGCGAGCGTTCCGCGGCCGAGCTTCAGGAGATTCGAGGGAGCGAGCGACATCAGCTCCACGAACCGGGCGAGGGAGACGACCCCTCCGTCGACGAGGCGGGTGTACGAGAGGCCGAAGGCGGTCTCGAACCCGTTGATGCCGGAGTTCGCCAGGGCGAATTCGAGATCCTTCTCATCGGCGTGGTGCGGGGCGTGGTCGGTCGCAATCATGTCGACCGTGCCGTCGGCCAGTCCCTCGAGGACGGCCGCGACATCGGCGGCGCCGCGCAGGGGCGGATTCACCTTGGCCAGCGTGTTGAATCCGAGGCAGGCCTCGTCGGTCAGCAGGAAGTAGTGCGGACAGGTCTCGCAGGTCACCTTCACGCCGCGGGCCTTGGCCGAGCGGATCATCGCGACCGAGCCGGCCGTGCTGACGTGGGCGATGTGGACCGGCACGCCGAGGTACTCGGCCAGCAGGATCTCGCGCGAGGTCATCGCATCCTCGGCCGTCGACGGGATGCCGCGCAGCCCGAGCCGGAGCGACACGAAGCCTTCGTTCATCTGTCCGTCGGCGGACAGCGACGGCTCCTCGCAGTGGGAGATCACCGGGATGCCGAAGCCGGCGGCGTACTGCAGCGCCTTGCGCATCAGGTCCGGGTTGGCGACGGGCTTGCCGTCGTCCGACACCGCGACGATGCCGGAGGCGGCCATCAGGCCGATTTCCGCGAGCTCCGTGCCGTCGTCAGGGCGTTTAACCCAAAAGTCCGGGAAGACGTTGACCGACCCCTCGCGCTTCGCCTTCGAGAGGATGTACTCGACGACGGCCACGTTGTCGCAGACCGGCTTCGTGTTGGGCATGCAGGCGACGGACGTGAACCCGCCGCAGGCGGCCGCGGCGGTGCCGGTCGCGATGTCCTCGCGGTACTCGAAGCCGGGGTCGCGCAGGTGGGAATGCGGGTCGACGAGCCCCGGCAGGACGAGGCGGTTCCGGGCATCGACGACGGTGCAGGAACCGTCGTCGTCGAGGTTCGGTTCGACGCGGGCGACCTTGCCGTCCTCGATCAGGACGTCCCGCTGGCCGTCGATCCTTCGAGCGGGGTCGACCAGGCGGCCACCCCGGATCAGCGTGCGCATCATGCGTTCCTCCTCGCCGTCAGCAGGTACAGGACGGCCATGCGGACTGCGACGCCGTTCGTCACCTGCTCGTCGATGACCGACTGCGGACACTCGTAGACCAGCGTCGGCATCTCGACGCCGTGGTTGCAGGGGCCGGGGTGCATCAGCAGGGCGTCCGGCTTCGCGAGCCGCAGGCGCTCGGGCGTGATCCCGTAGAATCGCGCGTACTCGGCGACCGAAGGGACCAGCCCGCTCTTCATGCGCTCCAGCTGGATCCTAAGGCCCATCACGACGTCCGCGCCCTCGAGCGCCTCGTCGACCGTCCGACAGACCCTCGCACCCGTGCGCTCGAGTTCCCGCGGCAGGAGCGTCGGCGGTCCCGCGAGCCGGACGCGCGCGCCCATCTTCGCGAGACCCCATATGTTGCTGCGGGCGACGCGGCTGTGGAGGATATCGCCTACGATCGCGACCTCGAGCCCCTCGAGCCTGCCGTACTTCTCCTTCATCGTGAGGAAGTCGAGCAGCGCCTGCGTCGGGTGCTCGTTCATCCCATCGCCGGCGTTCACGATGGACACCCTGACCTTCGGCGCGATTCCGTGCGGGGCGCCGGACTGGGGGTGCCTCATCACGAGGATGTCGGTGGCCATCCGGTCGATCGTCCGCACCGTGTCGAGCAGGCTCTCGCCCTTCTGCACGCTGCTGCCGGAACTGGCGATGTTGGCCGACGCCGCGCCCATGAACTTCGAGGCCATCTCGAAGGACAGCCTCGTCCGCGTGCTGTTCTCGTAGAAGAGCGTCACGACCGACTTCCCCTGGAGGTGCGCGGTCTTCTTGTTGCCGGAGTCGAGAATGCGCTTCAGGGTCGCCGCGTTTTCCAGGATCAGGTCGATTTCGTCGGCCTCGAGTTCCTTCATGCCGAGGAGGTCCTTATTCCGAAGCTGCATGGCCGTCCCCCCTTTCGAAGAGATGCACGCCGTCCTCGCCGTCGATCTCCTCCACCGAGACGTGGACCAGCTCCGAGCTGGACGTCGGGACGTTCTTGCCCGTATAGTCCGCGCGGATCGGGAGTTCGCGGTGACCGCGGTCGATCAGGACGGCCAGCTGGATCCCGGAGGGTCGCCCCATGTCGAACAGTGCGTCGATCGCGGCGCGCGCGGTGCGCCCCGTATAGAGGACGTCGTCCACGAGGACGATCCGCATCCCGTTCATGGGGAAGGCGATCGACGTTCCGTTCACGACCGGGTGCTCGGCGAGCATGCTCAGGTCGTCGCGGTAGAAGGTGATGTCGAGATAGCCGGTCTGCGGGCGATGCCCCTCGATCGATCCGATCCGGTCCGCGATGCGCTGCGCGAGCGGCACGCCGCGCCGTTGGATACCGATCAGGGCGAGGTCCGCGACGCCCTTGTTGCGCTCGACGATCTCGTGGGCGATCCGGACGATCGCCCGCTCCATCGCGATCCTGTCCATCAGGAGGGCTTTTTCGGTCATCTGCGACTCCTCCGTGCCTCGAGCGGTCTTCAAAAGGAAAGCCTCCTGCTTCGCGCAGAAGGCTCGACCGGCACTTATCCGCCAGGTGCGCCCCCTCGGGTTCCGGGGTGCGCGTGTACGATGAAGTTGCAGCCGACCCTTCCGGACTCGCAGGACCGGTTAAAAGGTCTTTCATTGAATATAGCGGATGGTTTGACACATTTCAAGACGCCGTGATACGATTTGCCTGCCCGCCCAAAGTGGGACGTCGGGGATGTGGCGGAATGGCAGACGCAGCAGACTCAAAATCTGCCGGCAGCGATGTCGTAAGGGTTCGAGTCCCTTCATCCCCACCAGTCAGCGGAAGGGCCGTCCCGGTCGGGACGGCCCTTCCTTCTTCGTCAGTTCCCGTGCACGATCTGCAGGATGCGACCCACGGCTCCCGCATTGTCGGTCGCTAGTCCCTTGCCGGCCATTTCCAGGAATCTGCCCGATCCGATTCCCTCCCCGAGATAGGCGAGGAAGTTCCTGCGGTCGAGGAATTCTCCGGCTCCGATGCCGCGCGCCCAATCCGAGTTCTTGACTTCCTGGTGTCCGAGCGGGGACGTGAGCAGCAGCGGAATACCCAATCCGCAGTAGAAGACGAGCTCCGACGGCTTGGTGACCAGGAGGTCGGTCGATCGCAGGGTTTCATTGAACGTCCTGAAGTACGCGGCCTTGTCCTTGCCGCACACGATTCCGATCCGCGACTCCGGCAGGCGCAGCCGCGCGAATTCCTTCGCGACGGCGTCCCTCACGGCGGCGCTGTTTCCACAGGAGACGAGGAACCGGTACCTTCCCTCCCGGATCAGCGGGGCCATCTGGCGGAGGAGGTCGAAGGCCGTGCCGATCTGGGCACCCGCTCCTCCGATGCAGAACAGCAGCGTCCGGGTCGCCGCGGAGCCCTTGGCCAATCGCACGGCGCGGGCCGCGAAGTCCTCGCGGAGCACCGAGCCGTCCGTCCCGGTGTTCTCGACGGGAAGCGGATACCCCGTGACGTGGATGTGGTCGGCGATCGCCCCGGTCGCGAGCATGCGGTCGGCCGTTCGCTGCGTGGGGACCAGGTGGAAGAGCCTTGGATGCTTCGGCTGGGTCGGAAGCCAGACACGGTTGAACTCCACGTCGCAGATCAGGCCATAGACGGGAAACTCGGTGTAGCGGAGCGCCTCCTGCGTCGCCAGATAGAAGGAACTCAGGACGGGCGCGGGGCGGCGGGCGATTTCCTGGAAGGGTCGGTTGCCGAATCCGGCGGCAAGGAGACGGTCGATGCGGCGGTTGTTGGCGTTCGGCTTCGACAGGTCGACGCCGGGAGCATAATCGGGGAAGCGTTGCATCCCGTCGCAGAGCTGGAAGACCGCATGCCCCAGTCGGGACCGGTCCTCCATGCGGGAGACGGAATTGTAGAATCGGGTCGTCGCGCCGAGAAAGGCCCTCTCGAACCAGGAGGAGTTCTCATCGGCGCCGATCGAGACGACCTTTCCGTCCATCGCCTCTCCGAGAAAAGGACGGATCGTGCGGTCGTGACCCAGGCCCATCGTCGCCGAAAGGAGCCAATGGCGGTCTTCGGTGGAAGCCTTGGGTACCGCTGGCAGCATCATCGGGCCTCCATCCTCGTCGAACGGCCGGTTTCCCCTTTCGGAGAATGCCGGCCGTTCGGAACCGAACCTAAGCGGGGTCGAGCCGGGAAACGTCGTCTACCACTTGCCCTTGCCGATATGTCCTTCGATTTCGGCCTTGCTTCGCTGTCTGATCTGAGTCGCCTCGGTCACGGCCTTGTGGAAGAGCGCGACGCAAGGCGGGTCGAGGTTGATCTCGATGCCTTCCTCGGCGAGGGCGATCACGCGGTCGGCGATCGCGATCAGCTCGGCGTGGATGCTGTTCGTCCGGGCGGAGGAGACGACCTTCTTCGCGCTCTCTTCATCCAGGGCGATGAACTTGTCCTTGGGGGCGCCGCACTTGGGGCAGAATTCGGGGGCTTCGGGACCTTCGAACTTGTAGCCGCAAACGGTGCAACGGAAAATGCCCATGCTGCTTCCTCCTTTTATTCCCTGGGTCCTGTACGCTGACATTATAACCCGATGGCACGGAAAATAAAAACCGCTTGACGCTGGGGATGCCAGTTCTATATAATCCATTCTGTCGCTCCGGGAAGAGCGACGCTTCAGGATTGGACGGGCCTTTAGCTCAGTTGGTCAGAGCGACCGGCTCATAACCGGTTGGTCCGGGGTTCAAGTCCCTGAAGGCCCACCAACGTGGGGGGATTCCCGAGCGGCCAAAGGGGGCAGACTGTAAATCTGTTGTCTTCGACTTCGGTGGTTCGAATCCACCTCCCCCCACCACGAGTACAAGGAAGAGGCGGTCCGCTGGGACCGCCTCTTCTTTTCGTTTCGGTTCCGGGATTCAGGTCCCGAGGGCGTGGACGAGCTTCTTGAAGTGGTTCCCCCGGTCCTCGAAATTGCGGTACCGGTCGAAGCTCGTGCCGGCGGGAGACAGGACGACGGCCTCTCCGGGTTTCGCAAGCCTGCGGGCCTCCTGGACGGCCTGCTCGTAGTCGACGGCGCGCACCAGCGTCGGCTCCGCCTGAGCTCTCCGCTCGCATGCGGCCCGGATCGATTTCTCGATCTGGGGGACGTTCTCCCCGCACAGGACGATACGGTCGCAGACGGCGAGGATCGACTCGCCGAGTCCCGTGTAGTCGCACTTCTTGTCCTTGCCGCCGACGATCAGCACGACGCGTTCGCCGCGGTCCTCGAGGGCCTTCAGGGCCGCCTTCGTGCGGGTCGGACTCGTGTCGATCGAACTGTTGAAGTAGCGGACCCCGTCGAGTTCGCGGACGAGCTCCATGCGGTGCTCCACACCCCGGAAGGTCCGGGCGACGCGGGCCATCGACGCCGGCGAAACGTATTCGAAGGTCGCGGCGACCGCCGCGAGGTAGTTCTCCTGGTTGTGCCGACCGGGAATCACGATCTCCGCGGCGGGCACGACGGGAACGGAGATCCCCTTCGCCGGCTCCTGGTAGGTCAGCACGCCATCCTTCAGGAACGCGCCGGGATTCGGTCCCTCGTCGCCGCGCGAGAAGAAGACGACGCGTCCGCGGGCTTCCGGAGAAAGGGACTTCGACTCGTAGTTCGAAGCGTTGAGAACCAGGCGACCCATGAAGCTCTGGTAGAGCATGAGGTTCTTCTTGGCGTCGATGTATTCCTGATAGTCCTTGTGGACGTCGAGATGATTCGGCGAGATGTTGGTCACGACCGCGACGTCGGTGCTCCGGCGCATCGTATGCAACTGGAAGCTGGACAGCTCGAGGACGACCATATCCGCGTCCTCGACTTCATCGATCCGGTCGAGCAGCGGGGTGCCGATGTTGCCGCCGAGCCAGACGCGGTATCCCTCTTCCTTGAGGAACAGGGAAATCAGGGTCGTCGTGGTCGTTTTCCCGTCGCTGCCCGTGACGCCGAAGGTCTTCGCGGGACAGAGCTCGAGGAAGACCTCCATCTCGGACGTGATCACGGCGCCGCGTTCGCGCTCGGCCAGAAGCTCCGGGATGTCGAAGCGGACCTTGGGCGTGCGGAAGACCATGTCGAAGCCCTTGAGGTTCTTCAAGTAGTCCTTCCCCAGCGACCACGAGATCCCGATCCCCTCGGCCTGGAAATCGTCCATCGTGCGCCGAAGGACCTCATCGGACGGGCCCGCCATGTCGAACGCCGTGATCACGGCACCAAGACGGTGGATATAGCGGATCAGGGGGCGGTTGCTGACGCCGACGCCCAGGACGGCGACCTTGCGGCCCAGCATGTAGGTCTTGAAGTAGTCGAGCTTCCGATTCATCGTTCGTCCTCCGCAGACGATTCTACCATATTGCAAATCGGGATGTCCTATAGTACGATATCTCATGCCTGCGGGAGTGGCGGAATTGGCAGACGCGCTAGATTCAGGTTCTAGTAGTCGCAAGGCTGTGCAGGTTCAAGTCCTGTCTTCCGCACCAGAAAGAAGGCTCCGTCTGACGGAGCCTTTTTTCATCGTTCCAGGAGGGTGAGATGGCCCAGGCTCCTTCCAGCTCCGCGGAAGAAAAGGACAGCGCGAACGTGCGGATTTCCGTCCGGGAGCTCGCCGAATTCGTCCACCGCTCGGGCGGTCTCTCCTCGCTCGTCTACAGCGGCTTGACGGCCGCGGACGGCTCCCGGACCCACCGCCTGTTCTTCAAGGAGATGGAGCGCCGGCACGGTGAGGACGTCCTGACGGTCGAAGTCGCCGTGAAGGGGGAGCATGTCGCCGACGGGGTGGTCCTGAGGGTCGCCGGGCGAGCGGATGCGCTGCTCGAGGAGCACGGCACCCGAACCGTCCTCGAGGCCAAGTCGGTGCTCACGGACCTCTCCGACCTTCCCGACGGCGGAGAGCCGGTCCATTGGGCGCAGGCCCTCCTCTACGGATATCTGCTCGACGCCGCGCCCGACGCCCCTTCGCCGGTGCGCCGGGTCGCGCTGGTCTACGTTTCGGCCGACACCCTGGAATACCGGGAATTCTCCCGCTCCGTCGACTCCGAACTGCTGGCGCGCTTCTTCCGTGAGACGGCCGCCGTCTACTGCGACTGGGCGAAGCGGCTCGAATCCCACCGGCAGCTGCGCGACCGGTCCCTCGCGGCCCTCGCCTTCCCTTACTCGTCGATCCGTCCGGGACAGAAGCGGTTCATGCAGGAGACGCTCGGCGCGATCCGGCGCAACGCCGCGCTGCTCGTCCAGGCCCCGACCGGGACCGGAAAGACGATTTCCGCCCTCTTCCCCGCCGTCAAATCGCTGCCGCGCGCCTTCTGCTCGAAGATCTTCTACCTGACGGCCAAGACCTCGACCCGCTTCTCCGCCGAGAAGGCGCTGGACGACCTGCGCGCGAAGGGGATGGTCCTCAAGTCCGTCACCCTGACCGCCAAGGAGAAGCTCTGCCTCTGCCCGGAGATCTACTGCGACCCGAACCGGTGCCGTTACGCCCTCGGCTACTACGACCGGATCCGCACGGCCCTGACCGACCTCCACCGACACGACGCGATCCGGCGCGAAGAGGTGCTCGCGACGGCCGAGGCGTTCACCGTCTGCCCCTTCGAGCTGTCGCTCGACATCTCCCTCTTCTGCGATGCGATCATCGCGGACTACAACTACGTCTTCGATCCGCGGATCCGTCTCGAGCGGTTCTTCGGCGAAGATTCGGCCGGATTCGCCCTGCTCGTCGATGAGGCGCACAATCTTCCGGAGCGTTCGCGCGCGATGTACAGCGCCGAGCTTTCGTCGGGGAGGCTCGCCGCGGCCCGCCGGGCGGCCGTCGGACAGGACCCCGCGATCGCGCGGAGCCTCGGGTCGGTCGCGCGCTACTTCGTGACGCTGAAGGAGGCATTCCAAGCCGACGGACAGGCGATACCGGACGTCGAGGCCGGCATCGGCCCCACGGAGGTCGTCGCGATGGGGAGCTTCCGCGCGACCCGGAAGAAGCCCGAAGCGTTGGCGGCGATGCTGCAGCGCGTCGTCGCCGTCTGCCGCGACCCGGTCGAGGCGATGCCGTCGGGAAAGGCGCGCCGCAGCCTGCAGGAATTCCTGTTCGAATGCTATTTCTTCCTCCGGGTGTTCGAGGAGTTCTTCGACGGCAGCTACGTCACCACCGTGGAAAGCGGTCCGGAAGGTTTTGCAATCCGCCTGATGTGCCTCGATGCGTCGAAGCGGGTCAGGGACACGTACCTCGATTGCCACGCCGCGGTCTTCTTCTCGGCGACCATGTCCCCGCCCGACTACTTCGCGAGCCTGCTCTGCGGACCTCGTTCCGAGGACCGTCCGGAGAAGCTCGTGCTCGCCTCGCCCTTCCCGGAGGAGAACCTCCTGCTGCTGTCCGTGGAGAATGTTTCGACGAAGTACGCGTCGCGGGCCGCTTCCCTTCCCGCCGTCGCTTCATACGTGCAGGCGGCCGTATCCCAGCGAATCGGCAACTACCTCGTCTATCTGCCGTCGTTCGACTACCTGCGCTCCGTTTCGGCCGCCTACCGCACCCTGCTGCGCGGCAAGGCGGAAAAATCGACCGACGTCGTCGTCCAGTCCCCCAACATGGTCGAGGCCCAGCGGGAGGCTTTCCTGAACCGCTTCTCGACCTTCGGCGAGCGGACGCTCGTGGCCTTCGCGGTGCTGGGCGGCGTGTTCGGCGAAGGGATCGACCTCGTCGGAGAGAAGCTGACAGGCGTGGTGGTCGTCGGCGTCGGACTTCCCCAACTGTGCGGCGAGCGGGAGGTCATGAAGGACTACTATGCGACCACCTTCGGGTCCGGTTTCGAGTTCGCCTACATGTACCCGGGATTCAACAAGGTCCAGCAGGCCGCCGGGCGCCTGATCCGGAGCGATTCCGACCGCGGCTTCATCCTGCTGGTCGACGAGCGCTACGGAAAGCCCGAGTACCGGCAGGTCTTCCCCGACGAATGGCATCCGATCGAGGCGGTTTCCCCACGGGAAGTGGCGCAGCGGGTCCGGGAGTTCTTCGCCGACGCCTAGAGAGAGTCCGCGTCCCATTCCGCGATCAGAGAAAGGCGCGTGTAATCGCGCTCCATCCGTTCGCGGACATACCGGGAGGACACCGTCGAGAGCTCCTTCAGGACGGCCGGGTCGAGCGCGAAGGAGAACAGCGCCTCTTCCGGAGCCGAGACGATGTGGCGCAGGCAGTTCAGCGTCCCGGGACGGATCTCCAGGAACTCGCCCGATTGACGGAGACAGGTCTCCTTCCCGCAGACGACGCCGCAGCGCGAGAAGCTGAACCGAAGAGGTACGCCTTCGGGCGGCGGCTCTCCGCACACCATGCATTTCGTCAGCGACGGCGCGTAGCCGATCCGGGCCATCAGACGGAATTCGAACACGCGGGCCGCGAGCAGCGGGTCGCGTTCCGGCAGGGTCATCGCGTGCAGCGTGCGGAGGACCAGCCGGTAGACGTCGGGCGCAGGCTCCCCCTCCCGGACGGCGTCGAGGACGAGTTCCGCGACGTGCGCCGCGCAGGTCAGGCGGACCAGGTCCTCCTTGACCGCGGTGAAGGCCTCGATGCGTTCGGCCCCGTCGACGGTGAATCGTCCGTTCTTCCCGAACAGTGAGAAGTCGCAGAGGCTGAGGACCTCCGTCGCGGAGACCAGCCGGCTGTTCTGGCGGCGTGCGCCCTTGGCGGACGCGGAGAAACGGCCCTGGTCGGCCGACAGGATCGTCAGGATCCGGTCGGCCTCGCCGACCGCGACCTCGCGGAGGACCAGGCCTCGGATGCGGACCAGTCCGCTCATCGGGCGGTCAGCGGTCCGGGCCGTAACCGAGGTCCCGCAGCAGGGACCGGTCGTTCTTCCAATCCTCCTTGGTCTTCACGCGGAGATCGAGATAGACCTTGCAGCCGAGCATCTTCTCGATCGACGCGCGGGCCTCCGAGCCGATCTTCTTGATCATGGAGCCGCCGTGTCCGATCAGGATGGCCTTGTGGGTGTCCTTCTCGCAGAAGATGCGGGCCGAAATGCGGACGAAGGTCCGGCCCGAGGTCTCGTCGCCCTCGATGCGGACGTGCTCTTCGTCGGATTCCTCGAAAGTCTCGATCTCGACCGCCGTGCCGTGGGGGATCTCGTCGTGGGCGGAAGCGAGGATGCGCTCGCGGATGATTTCGGCGACCAGTGTCCGTTCGGTCTGGTCGGTGGACATGTCGGCCGGGAAATAGCGCGGGCCTTCGGGCAGGTGCGAGCGGATCTCCTTGAGGAGGTCGTCGACACCGAGTCCGGTCGAAGCGGAGATCGGGATGATCGCCAGGAAATCGAAGACCTTCGCGAAATCGCCGATGATCGGCAGCAGCGTCTCCTTCGCCACCTTGTCGACCTTGTTGATCGCGAGGATCACCGACTTGCCGCTTTCGGCGGCCTTGCGGCAGAAGGTGCGCTCGATGCCGTCGGGGCCCGGCCGCGTCGCGTCGGTGATCAGCACCGCGACGTCCGAATCGAGGAAGGCCTCCCAGGCGGACTCGACCATGAATCGGCCGAGCCGCGTGGTCGGTCGATGCATGCCGGGCGTGTCGATGAAGACGACCTGCGTCGAGCCGTCGTCGACCACGGCCCGGATCGAGTGGCGCGTCGTCTGCGCCTTGGGCGACACGATGGCGAGGCGGATGCCGGCGAGGTGGTTGAGCAGGGTGGACTTGCCGACGTTCGCTCGACCGGCGAGGGCGACGAAACCGGAGCGGAAGGGCGTGCTGTCCGTCAAGGGGAGTTCCTCCTGTATCCGAGCGTCAGCAGGATGCTGCGCTGTCTGCTTCTCATCCGGCGCTCGCGTTCCGGGGTGTCGTGGTCGTAGCCGAGGAGGTGGAGCACCGCGTGGGCGGTCAGGAAGGCGACCTCGCGTTCGAGAGAGTGATCATATCGGGCCGCCTGTTCGACGGCGCGGTCGAGATTCAGCAGGACGTCGCCGAGAAACAGGGTCGGAGGCCCGCCGCCGGCGTCCGGCACGAGGTCCTCGGAACGGCACGGGGTGGACTTCCCTTCCGTCATCTCGAGCATCGGAAACGACAGGACGTCCGTGGAAGCGTCGACTCCGCGAGTCTCCCGGTTGAGGGCGCGCATGACGCGGGGGCCGACGAAGACGAGGTGGACCGCGGGTTCAAAAGAACGTGCCCCCGAAGCGAGGGAGAGGGCGGACGACGCCCAGCAGGCGGCGGCCACGTCGCGGACGATCGCCTCCGCCTTCCGGCGGGAAGCGGCGTCGAAGCGGGACTGGCGGTTCTCGAAGGTCACGCGCATCGCGGCCGGCTCCTCCTCTCTCACCTAGTGGGAATGGTGCTCGTGGTGGTCGTGGGCCTCGTAGGCGCGGATGATCCGCTGGACCAGTGGGTTGCGGACGACGTCGCGCTCCGTGAGCTCGACGAACCGGAGCCCGGGGACCTCGTGGAGGATCCGGCGGGCTTCCTTGAGACCCGAGTGGCGGTCGGGCGGCAGGTCGATCTGCGTGACGTCGCCGGTGACGACCATCCGGGAGCGGAAGCCGAGACGGGTCAGGAACATCTTCATCTGTTCGGGAGTCGTGTTCTGGGCCTCGTCGAGAATGATGAAGGAGTCGTCGAGCGTCCGGCCGCGCATGTAGGCAAGCGGCGACACCTCGATGATGCCCTTCTCCATGTGCTTCAGGTACGTCTCGGCGCCCATCATCTCCTGCAGGGCGTCGTACAGAGGGCGCATGTAGGGGTCCACCTTGTTCTGCAGGTCGCCGGGCAGGAACCCGAGCTTCTCTCCGGCCTCGACGGCGGGCCGGGTCAGGATGATGCGGGAGACCTGCCGGTTGCGGAAGGCGCTCACGGCCATGGCGACGGCCAGGAAGGTCTTGCCGGTGCCGGCGGGACCGATCGCGAAGGTGACGTCGCTCTCCGCGATCGCCTTGACGAATTCGATCTGGCCGCGCGTCTTGCCCTTGATCGGCCGGCCCTTGGACGTGACGAGGATGCAGTCCGGGGAATAGCCCGCGACCTGCTCGACGCTGCCGTCCCGCGCCGTTTCGCTGAGATAGGAGACCAGCTGGCTCGTGATCGGCTCTCCGCCACGCTGGATCTCGAGCAATCGCCGCACCACGGCTTCTGCCTTGAGGACGTTCTCGTCCTCCCCGTACACGCCGATGCCGTCGGGCAGCGATTGAAGCTCGACGCCGAGCAGCGTCTCGATCAGCGAACTGTTGCCGTCGATCTCCCCGAAGAGACCCGCCGCTTCCTTGGCGTTGTCGATCCCGATCTTGCGTTCCATACGTCCGCTCTCTCCCCTGCAGGTCGTCAGGACAGCATGTCCATCTGGTAGGCCGGGCTGTCCGCCCGGAGCTTCGGGATGGAGACCTTGTCCAGTTTCTCGATCTTCGTGTCGATCGAATAGAACTTCAGGTTGTCGGCGACGCCGTTCAGCATCGTCAGCGCGCGCTCCGCGTCGTCCGGGCGGGTGATGGCCCGGATCACGAACGGCTGGTTCGACGGGAAGGGCTTGCCGTTGATCACGATGTACTGGCCGCCGAGGCGGATCTCGGACATGGCCACCATGCGCTCCTCGTTGACGCAGATCGCCTGGGCGCCGGCGGCGCGGAGCTCGTTGACCACGAGGCGTACGTCGAGGTCGCGGATCGACGAATCGGTGCCCGCCGACAGCGTCACGATGATTCCGGGCCCGCTGACGTCCGTGAGACCGGCGTAGATC
>Ga0118677_10002357_pt2 | contig 17494 bp, 16 predicted proteins | sample AliMusrvi5mmetaG_FD_86154 | JGI IMG/M metagenome (GOLD analysis project Ga0118677, IMG submission 86154) | reverse complement strand
GCTCTATTATTGCCGCTTTGTGCCAAAGGTAAAGGTGAGTGATTTTATCGCCGGACTGGAAAAGTGGTTTAATTGCAGCTTTCATGCGGATTCCAAACAAAGAGTTATCCGCATTGTCAGCAACAAAGATGTGTTGCTTCGATCAGAAGTGGTCGAGTTTTCAAAGAATGTTCTTTCTCTAACCCAGGAGATACCCGATCAGATCACCGGCTTTCGGTTTCTTTTGGGACCCGATTCCGGAGATAAAGTTTACCAGGCACAGCTGGATTCGGAAAAAGGAATAACCGACTACATCAAAGGTTCAGTTCAAAGCTTTTCTGATATTCCGCCTTATCCATTTACCTGGATAGGAGATATTTACTATGTTGTTGACACAAACCAATGGTGGGTATTGGGAGTTAACGGCATCACCTTTCTTATCGAATGGCAGCAATTAACCAGCGGTCCATCCCTTACTGATAAGTTTTTCTATAAATGGGGGGATGATAAGAACAAATACGAAACGATCTTTTCCTCCCTTTCTGACAAATACGGAATGGTAAGTTGTGGCAATCTTGGAGCAGATAATCAAAAGATTACTCCCCGGTTGTTTTGGGTGGCCATCACAGGAGGATGGAACACTCCATATCAACTCAGGGGACTGGCCTATGACGGGAATTTATCTTTGCGTTATCCCGGGGGCAATGGATTGTTTAACCTCTATTGGAAGGACTGGATAGACTGGATCATGAATACCCGAAAAAGTGTTAAGATCGAAAAGCAGATGGATTTCATTGAGTTGAAATCGATTGACTTTACAAAGCGTTATCGTATTAACGGCATCAATTATCTTATCAGTGAAATGGCAGTGACCCTAAATAAATCCTCAATCAAATCCGCTCAGCTTAAATGCTACACTGCTCCCTGATTCTGTCCTTTATTTCCGCGATATCTGATGGTACTATTGCCCCATGATCGACATCACGGAAACTCCCAATCTTATATCCTTTGCCGGAAACCCGGTCATTTTTGAAGCTTGCACGGACAATTACCGAATCTCTTGGGGCGCTTGTGCTTATTTTGAACTGGCAGTCTCATCAATTGACATCACTGTCGGTCATTCGTTTGAGCTTCAGTTTGCAGGAAAAACACAGATTTTTCAAACTGCCGGGTTCACCGGTTTTGACGGGTCATTGATCGAGGTTGCATATCCCGGGCAGACGTTTAATGATTTCGCTAATAATATCTACAAGTGTTTCACTGAAAATTACTACATCCAAAAATATTTCACCCTTTCGATTGATCCGGTTGGGGTGAGTCAGCGTAAGATCAAGCTCCAGGCAAAGCAGTCCGGAAGCGATTGTTCTGTTACGATGTCAAATATTGGTATTGTCGGAGTTGCACAAGGTGTAAACAATCCGGGAACGGATGATGTTTACAGGGATTACTTTGGTATTCTTTGCCTTGTCCGTGATACGCTGAATAATTCGATAGGAGAGGATATCAAATCCGCCGATTCCATCGGCTGTGCACGGTTTGATATTTCGGACTACCTCAAATCCAAGTTCGCAGAGTGGGAATTGCCACGCTTTGAATTCCCTGAACTTGTCGGAAATGTCAAAACACACGGCTGGGATTACCTACTCAAATATCGCGTATCGTTTGCAGAGAGTATCGCCGGTAATGTCAAAGGCCTGCTTTCGGACGGCTGGAAATACGCCCTATCCGGAGGGCTTAACCATGAACTGCTTACTTCACTCAATGAGAAGCGATTGGAATATTTCTCAATAGCGGAGAATAAACTCAAATTTCTGACCTGGCTTCCCACTTCAAAATATTCCCGCTCCGGAGTGCTGGAGAAACTTTATTTCCTTTTCCAGGCCAATACTTCAGGGGTTCAATACCGGCTGGTTGTGATCATCACCTTCACCGACGGTTCGCACAAGGTGGTCAATGCGACCCAGCCGGTAGCGTACGTTCCCTATTCTGTACTGGAATTCAAGGTCGGCTTTGATCACCTTGACCTGGTGAATGCACAGTTTGGCAAAACTGTCCAGTTGTGGGAAGTGTTTTTGATGGACAACAACGATGACTTGCTTTCCGAGCGTCGGATATTCTATAATGATACCAGGGTCTTTGAGAATGAGAAGGTCTTTTTCTATCGGAATTCTTTTTCTGCTTATGATACTTTTAGATTCTTAGGCAAGTCAGAGCTGAACCTGGAATATGATCGCTCGATTGGCACCACCATCCGTGAAGAAAACTATTCGTTTTTTAACGCTCCATCCCAACAGTTCAGTGCAAAAGAGACTGAAAGCTGCAAAGCCAACTCCGGGTGGATATCGTTATGCGAAAAGAATTACCTCAGGGAACTTCTTCTGTCTATTGAAGCTTACGAGCAGATCGGAAAAGAACTGTTTCAGATCGTAGTCAAATCGGCTAAAATAACTCCTTTCCTAAAGGATGGAGAGTATCTGTATAACCTCGAAATCGAGTATGATCGCTCGTACCAGAACTCTTTCTTCTCCGTGCACATACCGGAAAGCTCTGCCAATCCGATACTGTTGCCAAAGCCTCTGACTTGGGACAACATGGAAGTCAGTTTTGATGATATGGAAATAACATTTGACCAGATAGAATATTAATTATGGCAAGACAAGAAGTAAATCTCGGGCTTGTTCCTGGGGATAAACGAGGCGACAAGCTTCGTGTTGGCGGAAAGAAGATCAATGAAAACTTTACCGAACTCTACAATTGGTTGTTCAATGTTCAGTCCTCACCCATCGTTGCAGGAACTCATGTGATAACTGAGGAAGAAAGTACCCAGTTGTGCAGGCCCTTTCAGATCATCCCAGCAGGGGGAACCGGTAAGATCATTGAACTCGTTTCCTTGATCGCGCGAATAACTCCGTCTGAGCCCCCTGTCGGTGGATTGCAGATCATGGAAGGCCAAACGCTGAATGTGACATCGGATGGTGATACTGAAACTCAGGATTGGGGTTATTTCCCCTCCGATTTTCTGATTACAAAAAGAATGATCATTCAGCGGATGACACCTGTGTTCTCAACCCGAATTTTTGAGGACACACCTGTCTATGTTTGCCTTTCCGGTGGGGCAAACCCCAAGGCAGGGAAAGCAAAGATTGAACTTTTCTACCTGTACCGGATCATTGACGCTACCAGAGAAGGTGGATCAGGTGGCGGCGGCGGTATTGCTCTTCAGGTTGTTCAATCTTTTGTCAACCAGAGTGAGATCACCGTTGAACACAACCTTCAGAAGTATCCCACGGTAGTTATTGTCGATACCACCGGTCGTGAATTGGTTGCGGAGATAACACATGAATCGGTTGATCATATGGTGATCCGTCTTAATCCTTCAGCGAGCGGAAAAATAATTTACAGTTAATCTTTACAAACATTAAAATCAAATATCATGGCAAAAAAAGTATTGGTTCCGCTGGACATGAACAAAAACGAATTGCAGAATGCTGTAATTCAGAATCTCGCATCGGCTCCTTCAAGCCCGATAAAAGGGCAGAAGTATTTCGATACAACTGACAATACGGAAAGGTATTGGAATGGAACAGCTTGGGTTAAATCAGTTGATCCAACTGCGATCGACCACAATTCACTTTTGAACAGGGGAACCAATACACATGCCGCTATTGACAACCATATTGCATCAACGGCAAACCCTCATACAACAACCAAGGCACAGGTTGGGCTTTCAAACGTGGATGATATCAAACAAATGCCTTTATCCTACCTTGATACAGATGGCACACTGAATGCGAACTCCGATGTCAAGGTGGCCAGTCAGAAAGCAACCAGGACCTATGTTGACGGTCAGATCGCAAATGTTCAAGGGCAGATCACCTCAGGGATGGTATACAAAGGCACCTTCGACGGAAGCCAGACGATTGTTGCCCAGGGGATCACTACCATTCAAAAAGGCTGGTTCTGGAAAGTGACGGTGGCAGGATCTGTTTCCGGGGTGAGTACTCCGTCCGGATCCGGAGTTAGTGTTGGGGATATGGTCATTTCCAATGTGACCAAAGGTTCCGGGATTATACCTGCTGACTTTGACGGTGTCGATAATACGGAATCTTCCGACCTGGTTAGGTTAGCCGGTGTTCAGACTCTTACATCAAAGACCATTGATGCTGATGTCAATGTGATAAGCAACCTTGAAACCGACAATTTCAAGGCCGGTGTCATTGATACCGATGTAACGCTGGCAGCCAATAGTGATGTAAGGCTTGCCTCGCAGAAAGCAACGAAAACTTATGTGGACGGAAAGACCACCGGCAGGACTAAAAAATATGTGGGTACCATTACTGCCGTAGCCACTCAAACAATCACTGCCGCGACTCATGGATGTGGAACAGACGTGATCGCGGCGGTTTATGAAATTATCTCAACAACCCGGTATTCTATTGAAGTGGACATCAGCATAAATGCTGCTGGAGATGTGACATGGACTTCAGCAACCGCAATCACCGGACAAATCGTGATCATAGGGTAACCAGGTAAACATTAATTGTCTTTATGCCAACTTTTAAAACAAACCTGGATTTACAAAAAAACCAGCTCCTCAATGCTGTCTTGCAGAATTTACCGGTCAGGCCAATAAATCCGGTTGAAGGTCAGGTATATTATGACTCTGGAAAGAAAACTGCTTATCTGTGGAATGGTAGTAATTGGTCGGTTTTAGGAGAGGCTGCTTCTTCAGGAACGGATATTAAACAATATATGCTCAATATTCCAAACCCGTCATTTAAAACAGATTTCCTTTTCATCAGGTTATTTCAGAACCAGGTTGTTTTAAGGATTGACTCATATATCAGTGACCAGGGCAGTGTTCTATTTGATATTGAGTCCAGACAATCGGTGAATGTGAAAGGTATTTCTATTACTGAAGATCCGATCGAGGCCACTAATGATGGAACCGAAACAATAAGATTGTCACATCCAGCTCTTACTGCTGACAACTGGCTTTATCTCAATGTCATAGGAGTGGAAGGCACAATCGGGGTTTTAACAATCACGATCACCTGTGCAATAGATGATAGAATAAAAATGATGGAGGAGATGCCTTAATTGAAAAAAGGATGATCCTTTAATTTCATTGCATTCTCCAACTTGGAAATGCGGATATATCTTAGGAATGATTCTGTAGTTCTATGTCCGGTAATCTGCATGATTGAAAGCATTGGGACGCCACTGAGATAAGCATTTGTTGCAAAGGAACGGCGAACGGTATGTGTCCGTATCTGGAGCCATTTATCAAGATTTCCTTTAGTGATTTTTTTTGTTACAGCATATTCACCTATCCATCTTAGGACACGGTTTGCTTCCTGGTTGGTAGGAATATGCATTCCAGATCCATACCGGTTAATGATTTCAATTATAATGGGATGAACAGGGATGATGACCGGTTCGTTTGTTTTTTGAGTTTTGACGTATAATTTGTTTTCATGGATATTTTCGAGGGTGACTTTCGGCCAGTCTGAATGTCTTAACCCGGTGTGGCAATTTAATACAAACAGATCTCTTATCCGTCTCATCCTTAAATCTTCAATTTCCAGATTATACAAGGCATGTATTTCGTTCTCAGTAAGGTAGATTGTATCAGCATCCTCTTTCAGTACTTTAAATCCTCTTGCTCGGTGCTCTTGGTTAGTTGTAAGCTTGTCTTCGTTTGCCTCATTCATCAGGCGCTTGATCCGCCGTATGTGTGATCCTATCGTATTCGGTTTCAGATTTGCCGCTTTCAGATAATCAGTAAAGTTGATATAGAAGTCTTTGCTAATGGTATCGAAATCTACAATAGTGCCGGTTTTTTTTTGAAAAGTCTCCAAATGGGTCTTGATGCCATTAAAATGCTGAATATGATTAAGAGTGAGTTTATTCTTATACCTGGCCTGGAAGATGGGAATGTATTCAACGAGCGTCGGTTTGCGGTTTTCAGATGAGACTTCCTTTCTTCCTATGAAGACCTGGTATGCTTCCCTGATCGTAAGACTCCTCTTTTTAACTTCGTCTTTTGACGCCTTCCCACTTTTAGGGAATAGTCCATCGTAGGTATCTAATAGAAAGCTATTGATTTCGCGTAACCGCTTGTTTGTCTCAATATAATCCTTAAGTGGTTTTGCTTTCTGATCATCGCTATCCCATGCTTTCAATGGTACATTTAACCCGGTTGAAAGGCGCAGTCTTAAGTTGTTGAATGTGAAGGTAAGAAGGATTAAGCATCCGTTTTTCCTTTCCTTATCTGCATAGAACATTATTGTCGCCATAATACTTAAAAAGTTGCCTGTATTTTTGAAAAAAGTTGCCTGTACAAAGATAACTATAGGCAGCTCTTTAGGCAAATATGCCTGTAAAAGTTATTAACAGGCTGTTTCATGGTGTAACATACAGTAAAAGGAAAACCACCGGTATCGGTGGTCATCATTGATTTTCCTGAAATTTTCTGAAATTTTCTGTGGGATGGAAGGGATTCGAACCCATGACCCCCGCCCTGTCAAGGCGATGCTCTGAACCAACTGAGCTACCATCCCGGTAAGAGGATGCAAAAGTAGTAATTTTTATGTTCCCTCCAAATGCCTGCCTGTTTTTGGTGAGGAAGTGGCTGAAATATCGGGAAATTCGCTAATTTTGAGGCCTTAACCACCGATTAATCCTGAACGATCATGAGAAAAACCCTGACCTTTTGCCTGGTCCTCGCCTCACTGCTTAGCTTTTCACAGGGGCGGAAAGCAATTACCCTGGAAGATATTTACAAAAACAGGAAATTTTCCTCGAAGGGTTTCTCCGGGATCGTTTCCATGAAGGATGGCGACCACTATTGCCAGCTGAAGAAAGACAGTCTGAATGTTTATGAATATGCCACCGGCAACCTTGTGTCGACCCTGGTAACCGCAAAGAACCTTGTGCCGGCCGGCGATACCACCCCGATCGATATGAGCAGCTTCGAGTTCTCGGCTGATGAAACGAAAATACTCTTTGCAAATGACGAGGAGCCTATCTACCGCCATTCCGTGAAGGCCAGCTATTTTATTTATGATATCGGGATTAAGCAGCTCTATGCGCTCTCCATGAACGGCAAGCAGCGGCTGGCTACTTTTTCACCGGATGGCAGGATGGTGGCTTTTGTGAGGGATAATAACATTTTTGTGAAGAAGATCGAGGTGACCGACGAGCGGGCCTCCAATACGCAGGAAATTCAGATCACGAATGACGGGAAGCAGAACGAGATAATCAACGGCGCCCCCGACTGGGTGTATGAGGAAGAGTTTGAGTTTACTAAAGCCTTCGAATGGTCGGCCGACAGCAAAAAGATCGCCTATTACCGTTTCGATGAGAGCAAGGTGAAAGAGTACCAGCTCACCGAATACGGGGATCTCTACCCTGAGCAGTTCCGTTATAAATACCCCAAGCCGGGTGAGTCCAACTCTGTGATCTCCCTCTTCATCTATAAACTTGAGAATGACCGTACCATGGATATTTTCCTGGGCAAGGAGAAAGATATCTACATCCCCCGGATCAAATGGACTGAAGATCCGAACATTCTTTCCTTTTACAGGATGAACCGTCACCAGAACAAACTGGAGATGTTTTTTGCAGATGCGGCTACCGGTGACGTCAGGCCCGTTTATACGGAAGAGAATAAGTATTATGTGGAGGTCAACGATCACCTCTTTTTCCTTAAGGACAACAAAGGGTTTGTCCTCTCCAGCGAAAAAAGCGGGTTCCGCCAGGTTTACTGGTACGACATGAAGGGAGCCCTGGTCAAACAGCTGACCAATGACAAGGGCGAGGTTGTTGAGGTTTACGGACTGGACGGAAAGGATGAAAAACTGTTGTATACGGCCACCGGAGGCATTGCCACCGATAAGTATGTTTATTCTGTGTCGCTGAAGGATGGAAAGGTGAACCAGCTGACTCCGAAAGCGGGTACCAATGTTCCATTGTTCAGCAAAGGCTTTCATTACTTTGTAAACCGCTGGTCCGATATCAATACCCCGCCGGTCATTACGGTGAACAAGACAGACGGCGAAGAGGTGAGGAAGGTGCAGGAGAATGCTAAACTCCGGGAGACGCTGGTGGAGTATAATTTCGCAAAAGTCTCCTTTATCAAAATCCGGACAGGTGATAATACCGAACTCAATGCATGGGTGCTTAAGCCGCCTGATTTTGATTCCCTGAAGAAATACCCGGTGTTGTTTACCATCTATGGCGGACCCGGGGTGCAGACGGTAACAAATGCCTGGGGCGCAGCCAGCTCATGGAACCAGCTCTGGGCCCAGCACGGGATCATCGTAGTTTCTGTCGATAACCGCGGAACAGGCGGCAGGGGAGAGGCCTTCAAGAAGATGACCTACCTCCAGCTCGGGAAATACGAGACCCTCGACCAGATCGAAGCTGCGAAATATTTCGGAAGCCTGCCCTATGTGGATAAATCAAGGATCGGTATGTGGGGATGGAGCTTCGGTGGTTACCTGACCCTTTCCTGCCTGACGAAGGGTGCCGACTATTTCAGTTTCGGCATTGCGGTTGCCCCCGTGACCAACTGGAAGTATTATGACAATATCTATACGGAGCGTTTCATGCAGACCCCGCAGGAGAACAAGGAGGGCTATGAATCCAACTCGCCCATCAACCATGCCGACCTGCTGAAGGGCAAACTGCTGATCGTTCACGGCATGTCTGACGACAATGTTCACCCGCAGAACACCTATGACTTTGTAACGGCCCTGGTTGGCGCGAACAAACAGTTTGAAATGCAGGTCTACCCGAACAGCAACCACGGGATCTATACCGGGAAGAATACCTCCTTCCATCTTTATAACAGGATGACGGAGTTCATTCTCAGGAACCTCTAAGCTATTTGCGAGTTGTAAGTTGCAAGTTGCAAGTTGTTCGAAACGAGTAGCCGGAGGAATAAAACGTTAATATTTGGAAAGTAAAAATATTAGTTATACTTTTGCGCGACTTTTGAAAATCAAGTATTCATCATTTTAAAGAAAGCGAGTTCGCATCACATGATCATTGTACCAGTAAAAGAAGGTGAAAGCATTGACAGAGCGCTTAAAAAACTGAAGCGGAAATTCGAGAAAACGGGTGTTGTCAAAGAATTAAGGGAACGCCAGAAGTTCACGAAGCCTTCGGTAAAGCACCGTGAAACCGTAAACAAGGCCATTTATATTCAGCAACTCCATCAGTCAGAGGAGGGAATGTAATAAGGTATTCCTTGTCAGAGAATTAAACGGGACATAATTATTATGTCCCCTTTTTTTTGTGACAGCAGACTTGCAATCCGTAAATTTATTTGTATATTTATCCTCCGGGAATTCTCACGGAGGAATTTCGACATATTATCAGATGGATGGAGAAGGAACGATTTATTGATTACATTCGATTCGAAAAAAGATATTCTCCGCATACCGTAACAGCCTACAGGAACGATCTGGATCAGTTTTTTGCCTATCTTGAGCGTCAGTACGGGATTCATGATATCGCCCAGGCCGACCACGCGATGATCCGGTCCTGGATTGTCACTCTGATGGAAGAGCCGATTACCCCCCGGTCCATTATCCGCAAGATCACCACCCTCAAGTCATTTTATAAGTTCCTTATTAAGGAAGGTCTCGTTGAGTCCAGTCCGATGAAAAGAATCATCGCTCCGAAAACCTCGAAGCGCCTCCCGGTTTTTGTTGAGAAGGAGAAGATGGAGATCCTGATGGAACAGGCGGAACTCCGTCATGATTTTCCGGGATTCCGTGACCGTTTGGTCGTGGAACTGTTTTACTCGACAGGAATGCGTTTGTCAGAACTGGTGAACCTGAAAGAAACAGATATCGATTTTCACAGCTCCGCACTTAAAGTGGTGGGCAAACGAAATAAAGAGCGTTTAATACCGTTCTCCTCAAAGTTGGCAGGAACGCTGAAGATGTACCTAGAACTGAAACAATCCTATCTCTCCTCTCTCTATAGAGTCCCGGTTAATGTGGCTTTCCCCGGAAGCAATTATCTGCAGAACCCGCTCTTTGTCACCGATAAAGGAGCTCCGGTTTATCCCAAATTCATTTACAGGATCGTCACAGGGTACCTGACGACGGTCACCACCCTGGACAAGAAATCGCCGCATGTTCTGCGCCATACCTTTGCCACACACTTACTTAATAATGGTGCAGAGCTGAATGCTGTGAAGGAACTGCTGGGTCATGCCAGCCTTTCCGCAACCCAGGTGTATACCCACAATACCATTGAAAATTTGAAAAAAGTTTATAAACAGGCCCATCCAAAGGCTTAAAAAAAAAGGAGGTTTGAATGAATATCAAAGTAAATTCAGTTCATTTCAAGGCAGACAAGAAACTGGAAGCGTTTATCAGTGAAAAACTTCAGAAAATGCCGGCACTGTTTGATGGCATCATTGGCAGTGAGGTGATGCTAAAAGTCGAAAATACGGATGGTCGTGACAACAAGATCGTGGAGATCCGGCTGCTTATAAAAGGGTATGACCTTTTCGCCAAAAAGACGGCAAAAACATTCGAAGAAGCTACTGACCTTACTTTAGAGGCGCTTCGCAAACAAATATTAAAGCATAAAGACAAGATGCGGGGGATCTGACCCTTCAATAAAACACCATGGAAAAGGCTGCCCAAACGGGCGGCTTTTTTTATGCCCCGCCCGTCAATTCCCGAAAAAAATCATCCATCCGGAAGTAGTGTCGTACCAGATTGTCCGCCAAAATAATTTCAGAAATAACTGTAAATCAGAATGTAATATTTTAGGGTATTTTGAATTCATCCGGTTTTCCGCTATCCGGATTTATGGATTCTAACAATTGCTTAACTGCTTGGGTCAATGTATTTTTACTTTGGATTTTGAAAAACCATTTATCCGGCAGGAAAAAATCCAAAAATTAATAAAAAGTCCAGCAAAATTGAAACCACGTTTAAAGAAGGAGAGTAAAACAATCATCGATTAAACGCCAAAATTAATTAAACGTAGAGTTATGGACACTAAGATTTACAAATTCCTTGGAAAAAAGATTCTTATCTGCAGCATTGTTTTGGTTTCCTGTTTAAATGCCACCTCGCAGAATGTTGTACTTACCAGCGGAGGTTCACTTGTTAATAATGGTAATATCATTCTTAATGGTAATTTCCAGAATCTGAATACTACTGAAAGTACACTTGGTACCGGAACTTTTGAGTTCAATGGTTCATCGGCCCAGGCCATATCGGGGCTGAATGATTTCGGCACCCTGAAGATTAATAATGCTGCCGGGGTTACAATAGCATCAGGAAACCAGAAGGTGGCTACCCAGCTGAATCTAACCAACGGAACACTTACCCTGAATACAAACAGCCTTTCATTGGGATCAGCTGCAACAGTTGGCGGAACACCTTCCGCCACCAGCATGGTTGTTGCAACTGGCACCGGTCAGATCACAAAGGAATTTCCGGCCAGTTATACCGGCAGTTTTACATTCCCCGTAGGGGATAAAACAATTACTGCTGAATACTCCCCGGTTACTCTTAATTTCACTGCCGGGACATTTGCTGCAGGAAATTATGCAGGGGTATCTCTTGTGAATACACAGTATCCTGATGACCCGAATTCGACAAATTATATTAAAAGATATTGGAACGTTACCAGTTCCGGGATTACTGCATTTACATGCACATCCTATTTTAATTATACCACAGCGGATGTAGTGGGCACTGAAAGCCTTATTAAGTGCGTCAGAATGTCACCAACTCCCCAGGTTGCCTATAACGCTGCCAATACCACCCTGCACCAATTGAGCGCCACAGTAAATTCATTCGGTTCCTTTGCCGGGACCATGCTTACCAATTCAGATCACACCCTGAACCTGACCCTTTTCTTTGAAGGTTTGTATATCGGTGGTTACTCCATGCGCCCTGCATGGGATGAAAACGGACCCCATTTCGGTCCGAATGTTGCCGACCAGGTGATACTTGAACTTCACAGTGCCTCAAATTTCAGCAATGTGGTTTACACACCCGGCATTCCGGTTAACGTGAGTACTTCCGGTGAGCTGACCGCAATCATTCCGGGAACTTTCAGCGGATCTTACTATGTTGCTGTGAAGAACAGGAATTCGATCGAGATTGTATCCGCCACTCCGCTTGCTTTTTCAGGACCAACCGTTAACTATAATTTCAGTGTATCGGGGGAAGCTGCCTACGGAAGCAACCAGATAATGATGGCTGACGGGGTATTTGCAATGTACACGGGTGATTGCAACCTTGACGGGATTGTTGACGGAAGTGATATGTCATTGGTTAGTAATGCCGCCGACAACATGTTTTCCGGGTATATTCCTACAGATGCCAATGGAGACTCCCTCGTCGACGGTTCGGATATCGCAATCGTAGATAACAATTCGTCTGGTTTTATTTCAACCAATTTACCATAGTCGAAAAACGAATACTGATCTGAAAACACAGTTTATAATAAATTAAAAAATACGTACTACAGTAATAACTAAAACAACTCTATGGACTAGGAAAAATTTCTTTTGTGGATTTGGTGTCAAACTATTGACACGGTTTCATAACCAATGTTGATAGTAGAAAGAATGGCGTTCTTGAGGAGGAAAGGCCATTCTTTCTTTTTTGGCGTTTACCAATTGAATGTCTGACTATTACGAGCTAAAACCACGATGCCTGAAATAACTTTGGTATGCTTTTTGTTAAGAAATCGTCTTTTTTGTTCAATATTCTTTAAAAAAGTTTTTGTTGTTATGATTATTCTTACTACTTTTGCAGTCCTTTAATAAAAGGGCTGTTTTATATCCCGTAGGGGAAACAGCAATGAAATGGTGATAAGCCACTTACGGTTTTTTTACAAAAAATAAAACTGCCGATGTAGCTCAGCTGGTAGAGCAGCTGATTTGTAATCAGCTGGTCGGCGGTTCGAATCCGTCCATCGGCTCTATGTTATCAATGTTCTTTGAGTAATTGTAAAAACTGTGAGTGGGGTAGGATTAAGTGTGAAGTGTGAGGTGCGAACTGAACACAAATACACGAGGTCCCAACCACAAACTATCGGGGGAGATACCAGAGCGGTCAAATGGGGCAGACTGTAAATCTGTTGGCGCAGCCTTCGGAGGTTCGAATCCTCCTCTCCCCACAAATATTGATATTGGGATATTGGGAAATTGAGATGATGAAGATCGGTTTTTCAATAGTTCAATAACAGAATCGCGGAAGTAGCTCATTTGGTAGAGCGGAAGCCTTCCAAGCTTCAGGTGGCGGGTTCGAGCCCCGTCTTCCGCTCACAGGAAATCCGGTACACCGGGTTCTTTGCCTTTGTAGCTCAGGGGTAGAGCACTTCCTTGGTAAGGAAGGGGTCACGAGTTCAATTCTCGTCGAAGGCTCAAAAATAAGGTCTGCTGAAAAGCAAGAATTAAATTAGGAATATTAACTGTAATTAAACTTTATTTTATATGGCAAAAGAAAAATTCAACCGTTCCAAACCTCACGTTAACGTTGGAACTATTGGTCACATTGACCATGGAAAAACCACGCTTACTGCTGCTATTACGTTAGTACTTGCAGATAAGGGGTTGTCCGAGTACCGTTCATTCGACTCGATTGACAATGCACCTGAAGAAAAAGCCAGAGGTATAACAATCAACACCGCTCATATCGAGTATCAGACGGCAAACCGTCACTATGCGCATGTTGACTGTCCGGGTCACGCTGACTACATTAAGAACATGGTTACCGGTGCTGCCCAGATGGACGGTGCTATCGTCGTTGTTGCTGCTACGGATGGTCCGATGCCGCAGACCCGCGAGCACATCCTTCTTGCACGTCAGGTAGGTGTTCCCAAGATTGTTGTTTTCATGAACAAATGCGACCAGGTTGACGACATTGAGTTACTCGATCTCGTTGAACTCGAGATCCGCGAGCTTCTTACCTTCTACGGTTTTGATGGTACGACAACTCCGGTTATCCGTGGTTCTGCACTGGGCGGACTGAACAAGGAGCCTATGTGGGTTGAGAAGATCATGGAACTGATGGATGCAGTTGACTCCTATGTCCCGCTGCCCACCCGCGACGTTGACAAGCCTTTCCTTATGCCGGTTGAAGATGTATTCTCCATCACGGGCCGTGGTACTGTTGCTACCGGTAGAATTGAGACCGGAGTTATCAATACAGGCGATCCTGTTGAGATCATCGGTATGGGTGCTGAAAAACTGAAATCAGTTGTTACGGGAGTTGAAATGTTCCGCAAGATCCTCGACAGGGGTGAAGCTGGTGACAATGCAGGTTTACTGCTCCGTGGTATTGACAAGGAAGCGATCCGTCGTGGTATGGTTATCGCAAAACCTGGTTCAATTACCCCTCACAAAAACTTCAAGGCTGAGATTTATGTTCTGAAGACTCAGGAAGGTGGTCGTCATACCCCGTTCCACAATAAATATCGTCCTCAGTTCTATTTCAGGACCACTGACGTTACAGGCGAGATCTTCCTTCCGGAAGGCGTAGAAATGTGTATGCCCGGTGACAACATCACCATCACGGTTGAGCTGATCTCCGAAATCGCTATGAGCAAAGGATTACGTTTCGCTATCCGCGAAGGTGGCCGTACAGTGGGCGCCGGACAGGTAACCGAAATTCTTGACTAATCAGACCTGAAAATAAAGTTTAATTGCACACGGGTGTAGCTCAACTGGTAGAGTGGCGGTCTCCAAAACCGTAGGCTGTGGGTTCGATTCCTACCACCCGTGCAAAATATTAGATAAATGGCAAAATCAAAAATCAGTTTGTATTTCCAGGAAAGCTATGACGAGTTGATGCATAAGGTTTCCTGGCCAACCTGGAGTGAACTGCAAGGCAGCGCCATCGTCGTGTCCATTGCTTCCCTGATCATCGCATTCGTGGTGTTCCTGATGGATGAGGCGTTCCGTAATATTCTCCTGCAGTTCTACAAGCTTTTCTAAGCCCAGGAAGTTTATCTAATATAATCGGGTTATCTAATCGCATCAATTTCCACAGCATGAGTGAATTGGTAAAAAAGTGGTATGTTATCAGGGCAATTAGTGGCAACGAGAAAAAGGTAAAACAATACCTTGAAAGCGAGATTGCCACGCTGAAACTCCAGGATTACATTTCACAGGTGCTGATTCCGATGGAGAAGGTTTACCTGATCCGGAACGGTAAAAAAGTAAGCAAGGAGAGGAATTTCTTTCCTGGCTACGTTCTGATCGAAGCCGTTCTTGTCGGAGAAGTTCCCCACATCATAAAGAATGTACCGGGGGTACTTGGATTTTTAGGTGCAAAAGGTGAACCGCATCCGTTGCGTCCCGCAGAGGTGAAGCGTATCCTCGGCAAGTTCGATGAACTCGCTGAGCAGGGTGAAGAGATGAACATTCCGTTCATCATAGGGGAGACGGTTACGGTCATCGACGGACCATTTAACAGTTTCAGCGGTGTGATCGAAGAGATCAACGAAGAGAAAAAGAAGCTGAAGGTCATGGTTAAGATCTTTGGCCGGAAGACTCCGCTGGAATTGAGTTTTATGCAGGTCCAGAAAGAGTAGAATAACCCGGATCTGAATTCGGAGTAAACACATTTAATTACGTGCACAATGGCAAAAGAAGTAAGTGGAATTATTAAGTTACAGATCAAGGGAGGAGCAGCAAATCCATCTCCACCAATTGGTCCCGCATTGGGTGCCAAGGGTGTCAACATCATGGAATTTTGCAAGCAGTTCAACGCCCGTACACAGGATAAAGCAGGGAAACTGATCCCGGCTATTATTACTGTTTACAAAGACAAGTCCTTTGATTTTATCATCAAGACCCCGCCTGTTGCCGTCCAGTTACTCGAAGTTACGAAATTGCAGAAAGGTTCTCCGGAACCTAACCGCAACAAGGTCGCTTCCGTTTCCTGGGATCAGGTACAGAAGATCGCAGAAGAAAAAATGACGGACCTCAATGCTTTTACGCTTGAATCAGCCATGAAAATGGTTGCAGGTACGGCCCGCAGTATGGGTATCACAGTTACGGGTGATGCACCTTTTGCAAACTGATTTATTCCGGGTTTCTCAAGAAAAATACAAATCTTATAAAACAAGTGTAATGGCTAACTTGACAAAAAAACAGAAAGAAGCTTTATCAAAGTTCGATAAAAATGCTGTTTATTCCTTGTCAGACGCTGTAGGGATTGTAAAGGAAATCACCAATACAAAGTTTGATTCCTCTGTTGATATAGATATCCGTTTGGGGGTTGACCCCAGAAAGGCCAACCAGATGGTCAGGGGAATTGTTACCCTGCCTCATGGAACCGGAAAAACCGTACGTGTACTCGTGCTTTGTACTCCTGATAAGGAAGAGGAAGCAATGCAGGCAGGTGCTGATTTCTGCGGACTGGATGAATACATCGACAAAATTAAGGGTGGATGGACAGATGTGGATGTGATCATTACTATGCCCAGCGTAATGGCGAAAGTGGGAGCATTGGGAAAGATCCTGGGACCGAGAGGGCTTATGCCGAACCCGAAGACAGGTACTGTTACCATGGAAATCGGAAAAGCAGTGAAAGAGGTGAAAGCCGGAAAGATCGACTTCAGGGTTGATAAATTCGGGATCATCCATTCATCTGTTGCAAAGGTCTCTTTCGAAAAGGATAAGATCATTGAAAACGCAAAAGAACTCCTTCAGACAGTAGTCAAACTAAAACCTGCTTCAGCAAAAGGTACTTATATCAAGAGTATCTACTTGTCGAGTACGATGAGCCCCGGTGTACAGGTTGAACCCAAGACAATTTCTGCCTGATAATTTCATGAAAATTGAGCAAGCTTTATTATGAAAAAAGACGAAAAAACCCAGTTTATTGATACCCTTGCTGAGAAATTGACGACGGCGAATACATTTTACCTCACCGATATTTCCAATCTGAACGTAGAAACATCAACAAGACTGAGAAGGTTGTGCTTCAAGCGCGATATCCAGCTCAAGATGGTGAAGAATACGCTTCTGAGGAAGGCAATGGAGAAGACAGGCAAGGATTTTGAAGGATTCTACGAAGTATTAAAAGGTTCAACTTCCATCATGTTTTGTGAAACCGCCAATGATCCGGCTAAGCTGATCAAGGAATTCCGCAAAACATCACCCAAGCCCATTTTAAAAGGTGCTTATGTGCAGGAAACCATATTCGTAGGAGACAATCAGTTGGATTCGCTCGTAAGCCTCAAATCGAAGAACGAGCTTATCGCCGACATTATCCTCGGTCTCAGAACCCCGGCCATCAATGTTATTTCTGCACTGCAGTCGGGCGGACACAAGCTTTCGGGTATTGTAAAAACATTATCAGAAAAACCTGAATAATTCAGGGTTGGAAGGGTTATCAATCCTTCCTTCGAGAAACAATAATTGAAATCGAATAACTAGTAATCATATTAAAATTAATAAAAATGGCAGATTTAAAAGCTTTCGCAGAACAGTTAGTTAACCTGACAGTTAAGG
>Ga0118677_10007804_pt1 | contig 17495 bp, 10 predicted proteins | sample AliMusrvi5mmetaG_FD_86154 | JGI IMG/M metagenome (GOLD analysis project Ga0118677, IMG submission 86154) | reverse complement strand
GTTCGCATTTTTTGCAAATCATTTTAGTGGAGGCTTACCAATCCAATGCTCCCGCAATCAAAAAAATACAACGTATGAAAAGCTCTAATATTTAAGAATTGCAATAATCTTGTATCATCTTTCCCAGAAGTTTGAAATCGATTGGTTTGGAAATATAATCACTGCACCCTGCATCGATTGCGTTCATTTTATCCTCCGGAAGTGCCTGGGCAGTTTGCGCAATGATGACCACCTCTTTGTTGAATCGGCGGATTTCCCTGGTGGCTTCCGGCCCTGTCATCATGGGCAATCTCATATCCATTAAAACAAGGTCAATATCCTGGTATTCGCGACAAATTCTTACGGCTTCAATGCCTGTTTCTGCACGCAGGATCTCGTTGGTTATTTTCTGCATGTTCTTGTGAAGGATAAAATAGGAAATATCATCATCTTCAACGATCAATACCTTGAGCTTTTTAATTTGTTCCGTGGAATTCGCCGACAAACTCTCATTTTCCCGATCAGCCTTATCGGTTGTAACACTTTTGGGCGGGATGGTAAAACTAAACCTGGAACCTACGTGCTCTTCACTCTCAACCCAGATTCTGCCTCCGTGTATTTCCACAAAATCCCTGCAAATAATCAGTCCCAGCCCGGTGCTTGCCTCTCCATCTGTTCCCTTTCGGCTCGTATTGAAGTTCAGATCAAACAGATTTCGCAGCAGATCTTTGTTCATTCCTATGCCAGAGTCACTAACACTCATTTCTACCGAATTGTGGAAGCCAATTTTAGCCGTGAGTTTAATATTCCCTTTTTTATGCGTGAATTTTACTGCGTTGGAGGCCAAATTACGGATGATGCAAGAGATCATATTGGCATCAGCAAAAATTACCAGATCATCTGGCAATTGGCAAGTGAAAGAAATATTTTTCGCCCGGGCAGCGATCAATACTTCGGAAAGGGTCTCATTCAGAATGGATTTAAGCTCAAGTGATTCGGGCGAAAATTTTGTTAATCCCCTTTGTAGACTCGCCCATTGCAGGAGATTCCCAAGCAAGGAGGAGAGCGAAGTAGCTGAATCTCTGATTCTAGCAGAAATGTTTTGAATCTCCTCCATGGTTAAGGAAGATAATTCGTTGGCCAGGATTTGCGACAACCCCAGGAATCCATTGAATGGACTGCGGAGGTCATGGGCAATGATGGAAAAGAATTTATCTTTTTCAGCGACTGCCTTCGCAAGTTCCCTATTTTTTGAATTCAGGGCATCCTCAGCCTGCATACGTCTGGAGATATCAATGAAGGAACAGACTACCTGATACAATTTTCCTTGTTCGTCCAATTGAAGTTCAGCATCCACCCTCAACCAGATCCGGTCGTTCAAGGTGGGTCGAAAGACGCCCATCACGACGTCATGTACGGAGTGTCCTGAGGCAATGGCCTGAGGCACTGGGTGTGTATTCCCCGGGAAAGGAGAGCCATCCTCATGGATGACATTCCAATCCGGATCGAAGGAGGTTTTTCCCAAAAGTTGGTCTTCTGTGAGCCCCAATAATTCCAGTGCCTTGGGATTGCTCATCACTATGTTTGCCTGTGGATCCTGCAGAATTACACCGACCTGCATGTCTTTCACCAGGTTCTTGTATTTATCTTCACTCTCCAGGAGCGCCTTTTCTACCAGCTTCCTTTCCGTGATGTCAGTAAAGGCGGTTGCAAATGTTCCTTTTCCAGGAGAATAGACCGAAATGTGAAAATATTTTTCCATTGGCGGAAAATATTGCTCAAAGGAGGTTGCAAGGCCGGTTTCGGCCACTTTGGCATAAGTTTCCAGAAAAGGAACTTCATTTGTTTCGTACAGATCGCTTGCAAGTTTTCCAATAGCATCTTTTGGCTGGATATTCAGATGCTTCTCTGAGGCTGGATTGGCTTCCAGTATTCTGTAATCAATTGCCTTCCCGAATTCATCATTAACCATTTCGTGCACATAAACGCCCTCTTGCATGGCCAGAAACAGGGAACGTGATCTTGTTAGTGCAGATTCTAATTCTCTTTTTGAATGAATGATCCAGCATGCCGCATCAATTTTGATGAGTACTTCACTGCTGCTAAGTGGTAAGGTCAGGTAACCGTCCACCAAATTATTTATCTCCTCGGCATTGAAGGGTCCAATTGTATTTTCTGAGGATACCAGCAGGAGAAAAATGTCGCTGATAACGGTTCCGCTCTTTATCTTTCTTGCGAGTTCTCCGCCTTCGCTTTTATTCATTTGGGCACTGAGCAGAACGATGTCAGGTCCCTCTTTGGCAAGCACTTCCAGACAATGATCAACGGTTAGGGCAGTAAAAGTAGTGTATCCCGCTTCATTGAGCGTACCTGAAATAAAATCGAGAATCTTCTGATCATGGTCCGCAACGAGAATTCGAAGGTCTTTAAACATAGAAGATCTATTTTAGCCTGAGACGAATCAATATTATGTTAATCTAACAAATTTAGTTATTATTTGTTTATGGCTAGTCGGGAGATTTCAATTTCTTGTAAGCCAAATGGAATTCCTATTCTACAAAAAGCAAATTTTGTGAAATATTTGTAAAAGGTAAAGCAAGATACCAAGCAGGAAATTGGATCAAATGTTAAATATAGAATTAGGTCACGAAAGAATTCGATGGTTATAGAGGGTAAGAAATTCCATTTCTCTTGACGATATCTATCCTGCTTTGGTAAATGCATTCGCCGGATTGCTTTTACTTACTTAATTTTTTGGTTATCGGGGAGCCTCGAAACTGTATCTATGCCCTCATTTTTATAATTGAGCAACCGCTTCAGGCTTCAGATTCCATCATCCAAGCAAAATAGTATCATATTTGAGCAAAATTGATCTATCCATTATAGCAGGATCGTATCAATTTTGAGCTGTGCGGATAAATACAAATTTAGTTCTCTGCCAAGCTGAAAAACGATCAACGTAACTGATATGAAATCAATATGCTCCCTACTGATTGCTTGTTTTTTTTCCACTGGATTCCATGCTGTTGTGATAGGGCAAAATTTGACATTGAAGCAAACAAACGAATCTGGTGTCTACAAAAAGGGCGAAAGGATTAAGGTAACGTTATTTTCAAAGAAGCCTTGTTCAGATTCTATAGATATCCAGATACTTAAGAATTTTGAGTTTCATTCCTTCCATAAAAAAGTAAAATGCACAGCTGATTCACTGGTAATCTTTGAAGAAGAATCTTGTAAGCCATCCAGCATGATCTTTGAAGCATCTTCGAAGAACGAGTCGGCAAGTATCGGATTGATTGTTGATCCGGAAAAATTTGAGCCTGTAACAAAGCATCCGGCTGATTTTGAAAGTTTCTGGGAGAAGGAAAAAAGCACTTTGAGGGCAGTTGCAATCAAAACTCAAATCAAAGCTGTTCCTGGAACTGAGGCTGGATTTCAATGTTTTGATGTTGAAATCAATTGTACTGGGCCACAACCGGCCCGTGGATATTTTGCCAGACCTGCATCCGCCAAAGAAAAGACATTGCCAATTGTTGTTTATTTCCATGCAGCCGGGGTCAATGCAAGCTGGTGTCGCTCCGAACCCGATAATGCGATTCGCTTTGCCAGGATGGGGAATGGTGCATTAAGTTTTGACCTGAATGCCCACGGGATGAAAAATGGTCAGCCCGATGAATATTACAATCAGCTCAATGAAGGTGAATTAAAGAATTATTCAAATTATCGTCTTGATAATCAGAATGATATTTATTTTAGGGGAATGTACTTGCGCATCATCAGGACGCTTGATTTTCTGACCAGTCAACCTGAATGGGACGGGAAACGCATCCTGGTCATTGGTGAGAGTCAGGGTGGAGGTCAGGCCCTGGCTGCCGCGGGGCTTGATCATCGCGTAACTGCAGTAGTTGCAACAGTGCCTGCCATGTGCGATTGGGGTGGTTTTATCATCGGGCGCAAAGACAGTTGGCCCTATCCATACTCTTCAATGTGCACCAAAGATCAGATGTTGAATACTTTGCCCTATTTTGATGTGGCCCATCTGCTGAAAGGATCAAAGGCCACTTTGGTTACCGAGATAGGACTGATTGATCAAAGTTGTCTTTCCACCGCAGTTTATGCAGCAATCAATCAGGCAGCAGGTCCGAAAATTACCTTCAATGTTCCCTACAGGGCTCACCATCTGACCCAGGAGGCTTACAGGGAACTCTGGCTGAAAAGTGTCAGTAAGAAAAAAGATGATTTCATACAGGATTACCTAAAATAAGGGACTCCCATCCTTGTGTCCAACCGTTAAAGTTTTTTTCATAGTAGTAGTTTAGACGTTGATTGTAAGGAAGATGAAAGAGGGTAATTCTTTTGTCTTCCTTTTTTTATAGGTCAAAAAGAAGGCTGCTTCATCCCTTTAAGGCAGCCTCGTACTACTTTTTTGGGAGGAAACAGCGGCAAAAAGATTTGTACATTTTGCACTCGGACTTTGGCAAAAATGCCTTTCCATGCTATTTATTTAACCGCTTATTTAGAATCCATTTATCCAATCAATTAAAAGCAAAATAGTACAAGCCTTGAGCAAAATCAAGTAATCCTTTAACCGATAGTCAAAATACATTTGAATCGGGAAAAAATGTCAATTCTTTAAAATAAATGTAATCTGGGGATATGCCCAATTTTTAATTGAGACCGAGTGGTATTGTCCTCAAAAACTGACAAGCTATAAATATTTCAACTAATAAAAATCATTTAAATCTATGCTATGAAAGAAATACGCAAAAATCTGAAAAAGCTGCGATCGCAGTATATCTATATGGTTGAATCTTTTGAATTGCACTTTATTAGGTAATGTCAAACTTGAACACTTTAAATCGACGCAAATATATGAAAAACAATGCTATGAGCACAATTTTGAGGAGTTTTAAACTACGATCTTTGAGCCTGTTCTTTTTGTTGTTTCTTCTGTCAGTCTCTTATTTAGGCTTTTCGCAGGAAACCAAGATGGAAGAAAAGAAGCTCAATACCTCAACTCAGAGGAATAAGTCCCTGGTTAAAAAAATTGCTATTACAGGTCAGATTACCGACGAAACCAATCAGCCGGTTCCAGGTACTTCAATCATAGTGAAAGGCACAAATATTGGAGTGGCAACTGACGTAAACGGCAGATTTTCGATTGAAGCACCTGAAAATGGTCAATTAAGGATCTCCTTCATTGGCTACCAAAACCAGGATGTGGATATTAACGGTAAATCTGTAATTAATGTAGCAATGGTTCCATCTCAAAAAACTTTGGATGAAGTCGTTGTTACAGCCTTCGGAACCCAGAAGAAGGAAAATGTCACTGGATCAATTGCAACGATATCAGGCAAAGATTTAGTTACAACTCCGGTTGGAAATATCACCAACATGTTGGCCGGGAGTGCGACCGGTATTTCGGGTTTGCAAACCAGTGGTGAGCCGGGTGTAAATTCGGCACAGATTTATATCCGGGGGATTGCAACCTATGGTAATACTCAACCGCTTTTCGTCATTGATGGAGTAGAACAGCCAGCCGAACAAGCTTATGCTGAATTAAATGGAATTGATTCCAACGAAATAGAAGGAGTTAGTATCTTGAAAGATGCTGCATCCACTGCAGTCTATGGAATCCGTGGAGCCAATGGTGTAGTGATTATCACAACCAAAAGGGGAAAGGAAGGAAAACCTGTTTTTAGCCTTTCTTTAAATTATGGTTCTACCAGAGCGACCAATCTTGTCAAGACGGCTACCTCCTATGAATGGGCTTCCATGAGAAACGAAGCAATTTTGATTGGGAACAAAGATTTAGGCGATGTTACCCATAACAGCTTATTGTTTAGCGCTGATGATCTTTGGAAATTCAAAAACAACAGGGATTATACACCTGCCGAAGTAGCGGCAATGTCTAATCTTACAGAGGCACAAAAGGCACAGCTAAATGCCAGTCCAGCTATATATTATGGCAACTCCGATGTCGTTAGCGATGTATATGGGAACAGCGCTCCGCAAATGCAGTTAAATTTTAATGCGTCAGGAGGAAATGACAGACTTAAGTACTACACCTCGCTGGGTTACTTTAGTCAAGAGGGTATCGGTCCCCACATCAAGTATGGTCCCGTTGACTCTAAGTCTACTTATGAACGTTATAACTTCAGATCAAACTTCGATCTGAAAGTTGATAAAAACACAACGGTATCATTAAATTTATCAGGACAGTTCAGTAACAGAAATGGAGATGGAGCAAATTCAAGTGCTTATGGTATTACAAATCCATTTGATTTAAATGCCCGGTATAAAATTCTGGATCAGGCAATCGTTGAAGGCAATGCTACAGCAGCTCCAATCTTTATTGACGGGAAAATGATTAGTGGTTATGCAGGTGCCGCAGGATCTTTTGGTAATCCGCTTGGTTTGAAACAAAGTACACAGGTTAGTCCGCTTAACGCGATCATTGGTTCCGGACTTGGTTTCTTATCCCAGACCCTGTTGGACAATAGTATGAAAATACTTCATAAAATGGACTACATAACCAAAGGACTGTCGATTCGCGCAACCGCAAACTTTCAACAGAGCTATACAAAATGGGTGGCACAATTGTATTCACTGCCAACCTACACCGTACAAAGAAATCAGGCAAATCCAAACTTATTTGATTTCTTTGGTGGAGCAGTTACCAATAATACCTACAATCAGAGTGCAGGCTTTAATTCAACCTGGAGTAAAATGTATTTTGATGCAGGAATTGACTATAGCGGAACCTTCGGAGATCATAAGGTTACAGGCTTGGTATTGGGGAAGGCGTCACAGTACAGTCAACCGTCTGATGCCAACAATACACCTTCCGGAGTTATGGGATTGGTTGGACGCGTAACCTATAATTTCAAGGAACGTTATTTATTTGAAGCCAACCTGGGTTACAATGGAACGGAACAATTTATAAAAGGCAAGCGCTTTGGTTTCTTTCCGGCTTATTCCGTGGGTTGGGTGCCAACCAATGAGGGCTTTTTAAAAGGGAATAAAATAGTCGATTTCTTTAAAATTCGCGCTTCGTATGGTGAAGTTGGAAATGATTTGTTGGGTACTACGGGACGCAGGTACCTTTATCTTCCGAATTCCTACTCAATGAATTTGGGCAACGGCTACAATCAGGGATATTATTTTGGTAACAGCAACGGTTCAACCTCCAATCCCTATTACAAAGGTGCACAGGAAGGCAATCTGGGAAATCCATTGGTTACCTGGGAGCGTTCACAAAAATTGGATATAGGAGTCGAATCACGTTTCTTGAAGGATAGGCTAACTCTTACAGCCGATTATTTCAATGAAAACCGAAACAACATTCTTACTACTTCGGGGATCATCCCAGTGACATTCGGAGCCGGAGCACCACCTATAAATATTGGTCAGACTTATAATGCCGGTTATGAAGCAAATTTGGGATGGAATGATAAAATTAAGGAAGTGGGCTATTCTGTCAGTTTGGGTTTGAGTTACTCCAAAAATAAAGTGGTTTATCGTGCAGAAGCTCCAAACCCATACGATTGGATGAACCAAACAGGTAAACCAATTGGTCAGTATTTTGGCTTAATAAGTGATGGATTTTTCAATACTCCACAGGAACTTGCCAATCGTCCCTTCAATACCTATTCGAACAATGTGGCGACGTTGGGTGATATCCGTTACCTGGATTTGAATGGTGATGGTAAAATTGACAACAAGGATATTGCACCCATTGGCTATACCAATTTACCACAGTATCATTTTAATGGCAAATTCGGGATTAATTACAAGGGATTTGATATCAGCGTACTTGTGGTTGGTTCTGCACATGGCTCCTATTATTTGAACAGCGGCTATACTTTGCCATATTATAAAAGTGTAGGTAACGTCTATGAATGGGCCTACAATGGTCGCTGGACGGCGGAGAAGGCAGCATCCGGTGCAAATATAATTTTCCCGCGATCACTTATCGATGGGAGCAGCACTTCCAATAGCTTCCTTACCAGTGATTTTTGGTTAAAATCTAATGATTTTGTCAGAATAAAGAATTTAGAAGTGGGTTACACCTTTTCCACAAAAATTGTCAGCAAAATAGGATTAAGTAACCTTCGTCTCTATTGCAATGCAAACAACATCTTCACCTTCAAAAATGCATTGTCGCCATTCGGAATAGATCCTGAGACCACAGACACAGGCCAATCGTATTTGTTCCCACTGACTCAGGTTGTTAACATTGGTTTGAGCATGAAATTCTAATTCAGTTAAATTTTATCAATATGAAAAAGATATTAATATATTTTTTATTAGCCGGAGTTTTAACGGGCTTTAATTCATGTCAGGATTATTTTCTTCAGCAACCTGATGTTACGGGTGTTGCTAACCTTAATCTGGTATATTCAAGTTCTGTCAATGCCCTTCAGGTTATATCACAGAACTATAGCAATTCATTGGATGAGAGTATAGCAAACTTTATGAGTGGATCCCTCCAATATTCGTCTAACGGAAACTTGGGCTGCTTCTCAGATGAATTGGGTCGTGGCTATAACTTTCAGCAGATGTATCAACTTCCAATTTTAGGTATGGATGCCAATGGCCATTCCACAGGTAATTATGGTCAAACCTTCTCCTTTATAAGGAATGCCTGGTTGGTATATGAAAACATTGATAAGGTGCCTGATATGAGTGCAACAGATAAAGCAACCATCAAGGCTGAAATGATTGGATTAAATGCTTACCGTTACATGGGAGGATTTTATCGTTATGGTGGTTTACCTCTTGTAACGAGAAGCTATGATGCCAATGAAAATTTGTCTATACCAAGATCCAGTTTGGATTCGACCTTGCAATATACCTTGAAATTATGTGACCAAGCCATTGCTGGTTTACCCGATGCCTGGCCGGCAAACATGTCGGGTCGTCTGACAAAAGGGGCCGTTTTGGCCATGAAAGCCAGGGCATTACAATTCGCTGCCCGGCCTTTGTTCAACAGCGCCACTCCCTATCTGGATAATGGAAAGAACAATAATTTAATTTGCTTTGGAAACGCAAGCACTACCCGTTGGGATAACGCTATTGCTGCAACTCAGGCTACATTGTCTTGGTGTAAGGCAAATGGTTACGATATTATTAATACAGGCGGTGCTGCAGCCGGAGTCCCAAATCCAAAAGCATTTGATGATTATGGAAATGCAACTTCAACTCCAAGCAACAAGGAAGTGATTCTTGCTTTTAAGACCGACAACAATACCATGGCGACCAATAACATTGGGTGGGCATATAACTATTCATCCTATCAAACGGTATCCCGCTATGATTGTCAGATGATCGGAACCTTGTACAGTATGTTCAGGAATTATCAAAATGCGGATGGGACTGAACCAAGCTGGCCTCAGGTTGGGGATGCCGCTCCACGTCCAGCTTCTGATTTCCTCACAAGAATGGCTGCCTTGGAACCACGTTTCCAGGCCGACCAGATTTTTGCAGGAAAAGATCCGCTTACTTGCAACAATCCTACCGATTCAAAATGGACTATTTTGGGCTGGAGTTATGGGTTGGCAAACTATGGAACCCCTTTCCCGGGAGCTTCAACCAATACCTATGGATGTTGTTATTCTACGAAATTTTATTACAAAGCAGGTTCAAGAGTATGGTTCGAGTTCCCAATATTCCGGGTCGCTGAGCTCTATATGAATTTGGCAGAGGCATACAATGAAAAAGGAGATGCTGCAAATGCGCTTTTAAACCTTAATATAGTGCATAACAGAGCAGGTTTACCTGCAGTAACGGAAACCAATCAAGCCAAGCTCAGAACAATCATCCAAAGAGAATGGGCCGTAGAGTTTTTCCTCGAAGCACAACGATTGTATACGGTAAGACACTGGAAGATGCCAAACATCAGCAATGAAATCTTAGGTGGTGATGTAAAGGAATTTCAATTTACAGTAAAATCAACTGCCGGTAATGTAAACCTTGCGGCCAACCTGGTGACCTATTGGCTTGCACCAACCTATACTAAATTTTGGAGCCCAAGAATGTATATGGAACCGATTCCGCAATCTGAAATAAACAAAAAAGTAGCAGTACAGAATCCTGGATATTAATTTCCTGTTTGGTTAAATACTTTAAAAACTAAATTATGATGACTAAAAATACCTTTATAATAGCAAGTGGAATCATTATAGGGCTGATGTTTCCGACATTTAGCGCTGATTTGATCGCTCAGGAGGTTGTACCTGCTAAAACGGATACAATTGTTGCTTCTCAGACACCAGGAAGATTGTTTAATTCGACCAGTGTTAACAATACACAAGCTGTTTCAACCCTGAAAGGGGAGGATATAAATTCAGCAGCTACAAGTATAACCAATTCATTATTCGGTGTCTTACCGGGTTTAATTGTAACCCAGGGTTCCGGTGAGCCGGGATTTGATCATGCAAATCTGAGTATTCGGGGAATTGGAACTTTCAATACAGGAAGTTACAATTCATCTGTAATTTATGTGGATGGATTTCAAGTTGATGCCAATTATTTATACAATATGCCCGCCTCAAAGGTTGAAAGCATTTCAATTTTGAAAGATGCAGCCTCCCTGGTGACTTTTGGTAACAATGGTGCAAACGGCGTGATATGGATTGTTACAAAAAAAACAAAGGTTGGAAAGCCTGCGATTTCTTTGAATTATCAATACGGTTTCGGAAGTCCTGAAATTGTCAATAAGCCTTTAAATTCATTTAATTATGCGAATTTATACAACCAGGCAGTAAGCAATGATCATAACAATGTCTGGACTCCCTATTATTCTGCCGCACAATTGCAGGCATATCAAAACGGAGCAGGAACCAATGTCGACTGGTACGATCAAGTGTTGCGCAAGCAAGCTCCCTACACGAGTGGGAATATTAACTTGACAGGTGGTGATGTTCATACGCAGTATAACATTTTGTTTGATTATATGAATCAACAAGGACTTTACAATGTTGCCAATGCCGCAAAGACCTCTAATGAGCAATTTAAAAGATATGGGTTAAAAGGAAACCTTGCTTTCAACTGGGGTATATTCGAAGCAAAAGTAGATATCAATGCCAGGCTGGAGGACAGAATGGCCCCAAATTACGTTTCAAATTTCTCAACTTCCCCAATTTGGGCTGATTTGGCTAAATATCCCAACAATATTTATCCCGTTTATGATGATCCGGCCAATCAACACCTTTCCGGAACCACCATATTTAAAAATAATCCGGTTGGTACGTTGAATGGTTTGGGATGGGAATCAAATCAGACCCGTTACCTGATGGCTAATTTTAACTTGAAAGAAAAACTAGATTTGGTCACCAAGGGTTTGTATTTAACTGAAGCTGTTTCATTTTTAAGTAATTCAATCAGTACCTACAATAAAACAGCCAACTATGCACGTTATATTAACGGTGCCACAACTACAACCGATCAGACAACTTCAATTCTGGCCTCTGCCAGAGGAGCGAATGCACAGGAAGATTGGAAACAGGCAATTGTTACCCTGGGCTATGACCATTCATTTGAAAAGGGCACTTTTTCCTCAGCTGTAAATTACCACATGTCTCAGTTCACCACTGAGGGTGTTAACAATCGCCTTGCAACCTGGCAAAATGTCAGTGGCAGATTTAATTATACCTACGATAACCGTTATATTGCCGAGCTAGGGTTTTCTTATTTTGGGAGTGATGCTTATGCGCCGGCAAAACGATGGAATCTTTATCCTGCCGTTTCGGGTGGATGGATTGCTTCAAACGAGTCATTTTTAAAGGACAATCAGGTTGTAACTTATCTCAAACTGAGAGGTTCCTATGGATTGGTAGGAGGGGAGAATTCAGCAAATAATATTTTGAATAACGGACGTTATTTGTTTCAGCAATATTATGTCGGAGGTGGATCCTACTATGTTGGAAATACTACTCCTACGGCACAAGGCGGATTAATGACCTCATACATTGCGAATCCCAATATTGGACCCGAAAAAAGTTTAAAATCCAATATTGGTATAGAAACGACATTGTTCAAAAAATTGGATCTTACGCTGGATGTTTTCATGGACAAACGCAGCCGAATCCTGGTATTGGATAATACGATACCCGCTGACCTGGGAAATATTACCTACTACAGCAACATTGGTAATATGACCAATAAAGGATTTGAAGTCTCGGCAAGCTATACTAATAATGCAGGTGCTTTTAATTATAAGTTGCTTGGTACGGCTTCGTACAACCACAATGTCATTGATTATATGTCTGAAGTACCCACTGCTTTCCCCTATAACGCGCAAACAGGTCGTTCTGCAGGCACTCCAATTGGTTTGATCGCAACGGGGTTGTATCAAACGACTGATTTTAATGCGAATGGAACATTAAAAGATGGAATTGCAAAACCTGCCTTTGGTCCGGTGCAGCCAGGAGATATTAGATACAAGGATTTGAACGGGGATGGGTTGATTGATCAAACGGACTATACAGCCGTTGGAAAACCTGCTTTCCCAGAATTAATCTACTCATTTGGCGCAAATTTATCCTACAAGGGATTTGATCTCAAGTTCCTTTTTCAGGGTACGGAAGGAAGTTCAATCAACTTGCTGTCGTCCAATCAAACTGTCCCTTTTGTGAATAATTCAACTGCTTACGCAATTGCGCAAGGAGCCTGGGCATATTATCCGGATCAGTCAATTGATACAAGGGCTACCGCCACTTTTCCCCGCTTGACGCTATCTGGCAATAACAACAATTATCGCCTTAGTTCATATTGGATAAAAAACAATGACTTTCTGCGTCTCCGTTATCTGGAACTGGGATATACCTTCTCCTCTGAATTACTGAAGAGAGCGAAAATATCCAAACTACGCCTGTATGTAAATGCCACAAATCCTATTACGTGGAGTTCGATCACAACGAATTACAATATTGATCCGGAATCATACAACGGCTACCCCGTCCTTAAATGTGTTAATATGGGATTTTCAGTTAACTTCTAATCAATCATCAAATAAGAGATATGAATATGAAAAAGAATAAATTGTATGCATTCGTTATTTTGGGAATCTTCGTTGTGGCTGGATTCGGTTGCAAGAGTGATTTTCTGAATACGAAATTTGATACTTTGCGCATACCAGAAGTATTAAATACTGATCGAAATAATTTGTGGTCTTTTGGAAATCAATGTTATATAAATATACAATATGGTTTCACCACTCTGGATAATAATCTGTTTGCTACTGCATCCGATGAAGCACAACAGGTAGCAAGCACTTCCAATGCACAGTCTTTTAACAATGGCGCCATTACACCTTATACCAATCCGTTATCTGGTCTCTACAAGACCTATTACGACGGGATCAGGTCTGTCAACTTCTTTTTGGATTTCGCTAAAAACGGGAGTGCATTGTTAAGACTGAATCGTGATACGCTGATCACAGACTCATTGAATTACAGGTTGGATAAGCAAATGCTGAAGTATTATATTGCTGAAGCGCATGTATGCAGAGCATACTATTACGCTGAGTTAATCAAAATGTATGGTGGAGTTCCCCTCATTAACGCGACTTTTGATCAGGGAACACAGCAGTATTTTCCGAATGCAAGTTACGACGAGGTTGTGAACTACATTGTAACTGAAATTGACAATAACAAGGCATCCCTGCAGGTTAACTGGAAGACAGATACCAGGTATGCCACATCAGATGGTCGTTTCTCATTGGGTTCTGCACTCGCAGTGAAAACCAGGGTTTTGTTGTATGCAGCCAGTCCATTGCACAATCCTATAAATGATAAAAATAAATGGATAAAAGCAGCCGCCGCAGCAGCTGAGTTGATAGCAACGCCGAAGCTAAACTATGCCTTGAATGCCAGCTATGCAACCTTCTTTACTGGTGCAAATCCACTTACAAGTGCGGAAACTATTTTAGCTGTTCGCAGACCTGTTAACAATACGATTGAAACACAGAATTATCCTATTGCTACTCCAGGTGGTAACACCGGAATATGTCCGTCAAACAATCTGGTAGCAGATTATGAGTATATTGGTGCTCCAAATGCATCCAATCCCTATTTGAACAGGGATCCACGTCTGGCGGCAACAGTTGTCTATAACGGTAGTACATGGAACAGCAGGGTCATCAATGAAGTTCCCGGTGGAAGTGATGACATGACAGTGCCGCTTGCCAGTAAGACAGGTTATTATCTGAAGAAATTCCTCACGGACAACCTCAACCTTGTTCAGGGAGGTACGGCCCAAAATCAATGGGTTGCATTTCGTTATGCTGAAATTCTTTTGGATTATGCTGAAGCCATGAATGAGGCTTATGGTCCCGATGGACTTCCTATCCCTTCGACTGGTTATACCTTGACTGCAAGACAAGCATTGGCACAGGTACGTGCACGTGCCAGCGCTTCTTTGCCTTCCGTTACTACCGTCGACCCTGCCGCATTCAGAACAGCACTTAAACACGAGAGAAGAATTGAACTCGCGTTTGAAGATCATCGCTATTGGGATCTCTTGCGCTGGAAAGATGCTGAGGTTGTATTAAACCAACCAATACAGGGTATGCAAGTGACTATGAATGGTGGTATTGCAGCTTATCAGCCATTGAATGTTGCGAATAGAATTTTCCATGCACCCGCAAATTACTATTTCCCCTTTGCGTATTCTGATGTTGCCATTTCGAATGGTACATTGGTTCAGAATCCTGGTTATTAGTCTAATTTTAATTAAAATTACAATGAAAAGAAATACAATTGGAGTTACTTCGTTTGTAACAATGGCGTTCTTATTTGTGCTGTTAAGCGGTTGTGATAAAAAAAGTACAAATTATGGACTGAATGTAATTTATATGCCTGCATCCGCTGTTTCTGGTGGTTTAAATCTAAATTATACTGTCCCAGCTGGTTTGGATTCGGCAACCTATAACTTTACAAAAGATTCTATCACAAACAAAGTTACTATATCTTTGGGTGTGCTGGTATCCGGACAGCAAGCCTCACATGGTTTTACGGTTAATGTTTCTGTCAACAAAGACACTACAAATCAGATTATTGCTGCCGGTAGTATTGCCAATGCCATGCTTTTACCCGACAATTTGTATACGCTGCCTGCTTCTGTGACCGTACCGGCAAATACAAACCAGGCAAGTTTTGCTTTACAGATAAATGATTACAACGCATTAAAAACGGCCTGTAAAGGTAAAATGGCTTTGTTGACGGTGGTCGTTAGCAATCCGACTTTTTACAATTTAAATAATCTGACAAACAAAACAGTTGTAATAATTGATGTCAATAAACTGACGGCTATAAGACCATATCACCCCTTTTAGATCTGACAATTTGCTTCTTTAACAAGCTATAGTATTCATTCGTAAAGATCCAATGAAATTCATATTTGTTGGATCTTTATGTTTGTATTTCATAGAAAACAGAATGTTTTTTGTAGATGGTTTTTCAAAGGCATTAAACGAAAATAAAACATGCACTATTGGTTATATAACCGAAATATTGGATAGTAGACTAGATAATTTACCAATCAATAAGAACGGCACTCTCTTTTACAACAGATGGTTGGGAGAAATTGGCAACCTTTTAATTGACAAGTGACACCAATATGGTCTTCTTATTTTGAGTTTTTTTGGTAATAAGATCATGGAACTTAAAAATAATTAAATAATTGTATATGAGAAACATAACTTGCTGTTTTACAACTCTGGTTTTCTTGTTGACTTTTATTGGTGTCAATGCACAAAATAGTGCCTCTAAGGGAAAATTGACTGATGCCAATGACGCATTGACACATTTGACTCCGGAATACAAAGTTCCCCATGAGGTCATGTCACCCACAAAAATCAAGGAAGTGACAGACAGGGTACTGCTATTTCTGGAGGCCAATTCCCCCGCGAGGCTCATCAACAAGGAGAGTAAGGTGGTAATTAGTGATTACAGCAAAATAGACCAAAATGTAGTGATAGAGCCCGCCTCCTTCCGTCTCACCAGTTATGAATGGGGTGTAACCTATACAGGAATGCTGCTGACGGCGCTGGTGACTGGAGATGAGCGATATAAAAAATATGTATCAGATCGTTTTGTGTTCCTGGGTGAGATTGCTCCTTATTTCGAAAAACTGTCCAGAGAAGGAGGCATCGATGGTCAGATGGAAAAAGTTGTTCATCCCAAGGCACTTGACGATGCAGGAGCAATCTGTGCTTCCATGATCAAGGCTCAAATGGGTGGGATGATTTTTAATGGAAAGCCGATGATCGACAGGTACATGAATTACATCATGAATAAAAATTACAGGCTGGCAGATGGCACTTTTGCGAGGAATGTTCCATTCAAAAATACAGTCTGGCTCGATGATATGTACATGTCCATTCCTGCCATTGTCAACATGGGCAAAATGACAGGTGACAAAAAATACTACGATGAAGCCATCAAACAGGTGACCCAGTTTGCCGAACGGATGTTCGTTAAAGAAAAGGGGCTTTACAGGCATGGCTGGGTGGAAGGGATGACAGAACACCCTGCTTTCCATTGGGGCAGAGCAAACGGTTGGGCAATTCTGGCTAAACTGGAGGTGCTGGATGCCTTACCTGAGAACTATCCAGGTAGGGAGAAGGTATTGGAGTTGTTCAGGGCCCATGTTCGTGGTCTGGCATCGCTTCAGTCGGGCGACGGATTCTGGCACCAGTTGTTGGACAAAAACGACTCTTACCTGGAAACCTCATGTACCGCCATTTACACCTATTGCATTGCCCATGCCGTCAACATGGGATGGATCGATCCGTTGGCCTATGGTCCAATAGCAGTCCTGGGATGGAATGCAGTATCGATAAAAGTGAATTCGGATGGAGAGGTGGAAGGTACCTGCGTTGGAACTGGGATGGAATTCAACCCGCAATTCTACTATTATCGGCCCGCTCACAAATATGCCGCACATGGGTATGGACCGGTCTTGCTGGCTGGAGCGGAGATGATCCGGTTGGTCCAAACAATGGAAGCAAAGCATTAGGAGAAAAGGAGAGGGTAAGAAAATGGGAGGATGAGAAAGTCCTAAAAAGGTCCAAACGATAAATTCTGAGAAATACAATTTCAATAATAATCCAGCAATCAGATGAACATAAAAGTTAATCTTTTCACGATCTTAATATTGGCTGCCTCTTCGCTCCTTGCCCAGACGGAGCAAAAGACGGTACTCAATATAACGCCTGAAGATATTTCGAATTTTAAGACAAAGATTGACAATGATGATTGGATCAAAGCACGTTGGATCAGAATTCAATCCATTGCCAACGAGACTACTGCAGATTTTTCTCCCATTCAACTGCCCGCCAAGGGCGGAAACTGGCCACATTTCTATGTCGACCCCGACGAAGGGAAGCCGCTTGTTCCGGGCAAATACCTGGGTAACTGGCACTGGGAGCACCACAATCAAGCCGGTACCAAAACCTATTTAGGCACAGACAGTATCCAAAATAAAGATTACGACGGTGTACTGATCCTCGA
>Ga0118677_10007803_pt1 | contig 17496 bp, 14 predicted proteins | sample AliMusrvi5mmetaG_FD_86154 | JGI IMG/M metagenome (GOLD analysis project Ga0118677, IMG submission 86154) | reverse complement strand
CACCAATGACCTGTCGGACTACACTCCTCGCGCCGCCACGAATGTGGAAAAGACAGCCCCGCGCATGCAAGCCAAGTTACTCTCCAACTCTATCCGCCCACCCGGCGGTTGCTGCTCGCATGGTAACATTTGTTTGAGCTGTTGCTGGGCCACTCGCAGCCGACACTTAGGGAATTCGACTTGCTCGCTCCGTTGTCGAAAGCGAGGTCGAATGCTGAGTTCTGAACTTCCGGCCCAGTTAGTCTCGTCGTTGTCAGCCCATCGGTGGTGCAAGCTCCTGAGTAATTTCCCCCCCTGCCGTGCCCTAGAGTCCTTGTAAAGGAGTCAAGTTTTCCAGAACCGGATGGATTGACGATTGACGCTTGTCGATTTTGGATTTTTGAAGTGAGCTTGGTGCGTGCTGAATTTCATGTCCGTGCTCACATCAGAAATCAACGTTCATCAATCGGCAATCATCCATCGTTCGACTGAGCTCACGCCGAAGTCGTTCGACTGAGCTCACGCCGAAGTCCTCTTCACCTCTCGCCTGGTTTGAGGCTCCACCTCGCTAAAGTTTAGTCACTGCCCACTCCATACACGCCCCGGGTTCCGGGCTTCTGTCTCTCCTCTTCTATCTTCTCCCAATAACCGACAAATCCCCCCATGTGGCGCTTACTGATGATATTTTCGATTCTTCCGATCGGTGCCGCCTTGTTGCTGCGCTGGTGGTTTGGCACCCGCGTGCTGGCAGCCTTGGGCGGACGCCCCTGCCGCTGTGACCAGGCCCGCTGGGACCGTGCCCTTGGCGCGAGTCCGCTGTTGCCCGCCAGCCAGGATGCACCGGCGGGTGAGTTTGGCGAGCGCTTGCGCCTTGCCGCCCTCGCCCATTGGCAGCGGGATGACCCGAAGCGTGCCGCCGCCCGTGAATCCAGCCGCCGCTTCGGTCTGGCGGTGCCACCGTTCAGTGCGATGGTGGCTGTGTTCGCGATGATCCTGGCTAAGATCCCGGTGGTCGGCGCTATCGCAATTTTCATCGCGGCCACGGCGTTGGCCACGGCATTTGGCTTGCTCACACTCGGTGAGGAATTGCGTGCCATCAGCCGCGTCGCTCGTGCCCTGCGTGAGTCCCGTGCCTTCATCCGCAGCGACGACGAGGACGCAGTCATTCAGGCCGCCATTGCCCGGGCCTGGTGCGAGACACTCCCTCGGGTGCTGCAAATGCTCTGAGGGCAAACCCCAGGCCAGCGACTCGTCCCCACAAGAAATACGTGACGGTTTCCCTATCAAAGGCGGCGGATCCGGCAACGGTTCCGGCTTGCGGCTTGCGGCGAACCCGCCAGACTCGGCGGCGTGAACTCAACTCCTTTGGGATTTTTTGATTCTGGTGTCGGTGGCCTCACCGTGGTGCGCGCCGTCCAGGAACTCATGCCCGCCGAAAATATCCTCTACCTCGGCGATACCGCCCGCCTGCCTTATGGCTCGAAAAGCCCGGAAACCATCCGGCAGTTCGCCGACGAAGATGTGCGCTTCCTGCTGACCCACGGCGTCAAGGCCGTGGTCGTCGCCTGCAACACCGCCAGTGCCCACGCCTTGCCACGCCTCCGCGAGCATTACCGAGTGCCCATCCTCGGCGTCATCGAGGCCGGCGTGGAGGACGCCCTGGCCGACCCCAAGGCCGAGCGCATCGGCATCATCGCCACCCGCGGCACCATCAGTTCGCATGCCTATCAACATGCCCTCGCCCAGCGCCGCACCGGCCTGATGATCCACGGTCAAGCCGCGCCTCTGCTCGTGCCACTGATAGAGGAAAACTGGATCGAGCACCCCGCCACCCGCCAAATCCTTCAGGTCTATCTGGATCCGCTGGTCGATAAAGGGATCGACACCCTGATGCTCGCCTGCACCCATTACCCCTTGCTCATTCCAATCCTCAAGTCACTGCTGCCGCCAGGCGTCCGCTTGGTGGACTCCGCCACCACCTGCGCCGAACACCTGAAACGTGAACTGACCCGCCTCGACCTGCTCGCCCCGCCGGACCAAACCGGCAGCTTGGAGCTTTATCTAACTGACTTGTCCGAACAGTTCGAGCAACTCGCCCGGCAGTTCCTCAAAAAATCCCCTGGCCGGATTCGCCGCGCACAACTGGGCGGGTGAGCGGCCTCAGGACATCTAACCAGGAAGCAACTAGAATCCTTGAAGCTGGCTTGAGTGATTCAGGTGGCCAGGCATGCCGCGAACAAGTCGGCCTGCGCCTGTTCCGGGAGTGGAGAAGTCACGCAGTGAGTTGCCCAGCGGCGTTGCGGCTCGACAAAGAGTTCATGCATAGGCTGCACATGCTCTGCAAATTGCCGCTGCACGGACTCCGGGCTGCGGCCGCGGGTCTGCACATCCCGCGCCACGCGCCGCCGCAAGCGCTCGGCCACCGGACAATCCACAAACACACTCAGCGCAAGCTTGTCCCGCAACCATGCGTGATGCAGCAGCCATAACCCATCTAACACAATGAAACGGACCTGCGGCATCGGCCGCGTTTCCTGATGGCGTGTGTGCGATGAAAAATCGTAGATCGGAAGCCGCGCCACCGCCCCACGCTCAAGGTGACCGAGCACCTCGCTCAGGGCTTCCCAATCGATCGCAGCGGGATCGTCAAAATTCACTTTGGCTCGGGCCGCTGGCGGCAAATGCCCGAGGTCGTGATAGAAATCATCCAGTGCCAAGTGAGCGGCCTCGCTGCCAATCCAGTCGCACAATGCGCCAGCCAGCCAACTCTTGCCTGAGCCGCTGCCGCCGGTCACGGCGATGAACCGGCAACGATTCATGGATTCAGTGGGTGGGGTGGAATGCATCACGGATGATAGGGGTTGGATGGCCGCAAACTAGCACACCGTCGCCGCCTCGTCCAGTGAGGCATCGCCCCCAGACGCAATACGAAGAATTTTGATCCAACGAAAACAGCATTGGCTTTTCAAGGATTTTTTCGCCGGGCTTTGTATGTGTTCATCAGCAGCGTAAGTGGCAACATGATCAGACTGACGAGACCGACGCAACCTTTCATCAAGGGGAAAGCCAGGCCCATGAGCGGGTCGATCAAGCGGCGCGCGCCGGCACTTCCAGAATACAGCAATGCTAGAGCGACGACGGACAGAATACCACCAAATTTGGCCAGCGACGGAATGTGCAGCACTCCGCCAGTGATGGCATGATAGGATTCTTCATAGACGAGAATGACACCCACCAAACCAATGAGAATGAACGCAGTCGGCTCTAACACCGGATATTTTTTCAGCAATCTCATCGCATAAGGTGCAATCGCCTGGAGGGCAATGATTGCAAAGAGCACCCCGACGTAGATCGGCCACATCACCGGTACTTGGGTCAGCGGATCCTTGGGCGCCAACCCCACCGCCGCAATCACGTTGTCCATGCTCAGGCTCAAATCCATCAGACCGATCTGCAACAATGCGCCGAGCAGGCTGGGTGCCACAGCCGGGGATTTTCCCGGACCTTCGCGGGGATCGTGGAGGGTGAGGTGGGAACACATCAGCCATACCAAATAACCGGCACCCAGCCAGCGCACCCAGGTGTTGGCGATGAACCAGGCAGCAACCAGCAGCGCCATCACCCGAAACACATATGCCCCAGCCATCCCTAGCCGGATCGCCTTGCGCTGCTGGTGATGCGGCAATTCCTTGGCCAGTGCGGCGATGCCGAACACGTTGTCAACCGACAGCAGGCCTTCGATAATGACCAAACTGGCGATAACCGGCAGACCGGAGACGAGTTCCTGAGAGGTTAGCATAAATGGATCCTTGAAAAGCGAACAATATTGTCGTTAGATCAGATTCCTGGTCCTGTGTTTGAGGCAAAGCCTCACAAGACGGCAAACCCGTTGAGCAAGGCAAATCCCCGAAACTGCCGCTACGGCTGTGGCGGCACTTTGGCCGGGGTCTCCATGTGTTTGAACAGACGGAACAGATCGCTGTCTGAAGTGAGAATGAGGGTGGTGTCCTTGGTCAGGGATTTTTGATAGGTATCAAGCGTCTTAACGAATTGATAGAAATCCGCTGCGAGCGGGCTTGAGTTATAAGCTTGGGCATAGGTGGCGGTCGCCTCGGCATCAGCCTTGCCCTTAATCTCCTGCTCCTTGCGATAGGCTCCCGATTGAATCTCCAGCAAGTCCCTCTCCTTCTTGCCGAGAATCTTGGCGGCCTCCCCCGCACCTTCGGAGCGGAAGCGATCGGCAATTTGCTGGCGCTCCGAGGCCATCCGGGAATAGATCTTCTCGATCACCCCGGCCTTGTAGTTGATGCGTTTGAAGCGCACGTCGAGCAATTCGATGCCCCACGGAGCCACCTTGGGCTGTGAGGCTGCGAGGATATCTTGTTCGAGCTTGCTGCGGCCAAATTCAATGGGCGGGAGGACGCCGAGTGTGGAATTGGCATCGACGAGGGTTTCATCACGGACCGTTTTGCGATCTTTCTGGCTGCGGACCACTTCGATGAGATTGTGGGCGGCGATGAAGTTTTTGGTTTCGCCGCCGATGATATTGTTGAGACGGGCCAAGGCGCTGCGTTCGTCGTGGAGGCCCTTGTAGTAAATGATGGGATCGGAGATGCGCCAACGGGCGAAGCTATCGACCGAGATATAGAGTTTGTCGCTGGTTGGAATGTCCACTGCAGGACCGTTCCATTCCAATATGCGCTTCTCAATGCGGTTTACCTGTTGGATGAATGGCAACTTGAAATGCAAGCCTGCTTGGTTGTTGGAGGGATCGGCGTTGATGGCGTCGCCAACCGGTTTGCCGAATTGGGTGATAAATACCTGTTCGATCTCGCTGACCGTGTAGGCACCGCTAAACAGAAAGAGCAGAAGGGCTCCAAGGCCGATGAGGATGGGGGAACGTTTCATGATAGGAGAATGTTAGCGGGTTGGTGGCGGGGTGGCGCTGCTGGCGGGGTGCGGGGTGATGCTGCCGGTGGGTTGCAGATTCATGAACGGCAAGAACTGCTTGGCGCTCTCATCAAGGATGATCTTGGAGCCTAGCTTCGGCAACACTTCGTTCATGGTTTCCAGATAGAGCCGTTGCTTGGTGATGGCGGGGGCCTTTTCGTATTGGGCCAGAAGCTGCTTGAAGCGGGTCACGTCGCCCTCGGCCTCATTCACGCGCTGGACAGCGAAGCCCTCGGCGCTGGAGATGCGTTGCGCGGCCAGGCCCTTGGCTTTCGGGATGATCCGGTTCACCTCGCCATTGGCTTCATTGATCAAAGTTTCGCGTTCTTGCTGGGCGCGGTTGACTTCATCGAACGAGCGCTGCACCGGGCCTGGCGGATGCACGTTGTTGAGTTGGAGTTGCTGTGCGGATATTCCCATGTTAAAGCGCTCTAGCAGTGTTTTTAGCTTGGTCAGGCAATCCCTTTCAATCTCCGCCCGGCCGATCGTCAGGACCTCGTCGATGGTGCGGTCACCGATGATTTCGCACATCACGCTTTCAGTTAGATCGCGAAGCGTAGGGCCGGGGTTGCGGACATGGAAGAGATACTGTTTGGGATCCGAGATGCTGTACTGAAGAATCCATTCCACTTCAGCGGCATTTAGGTCGCCGGTCACCATATCTCGCTCCAATTGCGGTTCGGTGCCGACTTGATCGGGGTTGGTGGCATTGGGCGTACCAAATCCGAACTCAAGTTGGAGTTGGCGGCGGATTGGGATGACAGTGGCTTGGTCGATACCTAGCGGCAACATGAAGTGCAGGCCGGGATCAGCGATGTAGCGGAATTTGCCAAAGCGCTGGACGACTGCGACGGACTCCGGATTGACGGTGAAGTACGCGGAAAAAATCCCGATGAGCAGCAACAGGGCCACCGGGACGAGAAAAATCAATTTGACGGGCAACTTCAGATTGGGAAATCCGGGCGCGGGTATATCATGGAAGATCGGCGGTTTCATGGTCAGTTGGGGTGGTTCATTGCGTGGAGAATTTTGTGAGCAGGCCGCGTTTGCGGGTGTAGTTGAGGATCCAGACGAAGAAGCCGCCGGCCAGCGCGAGATAGACGATATTGAGGGCTAGCGCCCAACATAAGGGAGCCCAACACATGGTACCGGTTTGCATCACTGAGCGCATCCCCTCGAAGATATGGGTGGCTGGCAGGGCAAGGGCGACGGGTTGCAGCCATGCGGGGAGCACGCTGACCGGATAGAAAACGGCAACCACCGGTTGGATGAAAAACGGCACGGCCCAGGCGAGCGATTCGGCAGCCTGTCCCCAGCGCAGGATCAAGGCGGTTGAGATCATACCAAGCGACCAGCCGAAAAGCATCAGATTGAGGAAAAACGGAATGAGCCACCAACGCATGACGAACACGTTGAACGAATAGGCCAGCCAGCCGATGAGCACCAGCGCCACGGCGGTCACGCAAATGCGCAGGACTCCCACCGCGAAGGTAGCCGTTAGATACTCAGCGGTGCGCACCGGAGCGACGAAGATATTGAGGAGGTTGCGAGTCCAGACGTCTTCCAGGAATGAGATGGCCACGCCTTGCTGGGCACGAAAGAGGATATCCCAGAGGATCATCGACCCTAGCAGAAAGGTAATGAAATGAGGGAAGTCGCCGGTAGTGTTTTGTCGAAGATAAACCGTTAGAAACCCCCATACCAGCATATCGACGATGGGCCAGAAGACCATTTCCACCAAGCGCACGGGGCTACGGGTGTAGAGGAAGACATAGCGCAGCAACAGGGCGTGGACGATGCGGAAGTTCATAGGGCGGCCTCCTTGCCATGGGTGTCTTCCAAATCTCCGCTGCGGGCGATTTTGATGAACACGTTCTCAAGGGTGTGCTCGGTGGAACGTTTGACGATTTCCTCCGGAGTGCCTTCGGCCACGATGCGTCCTTTGTGGAGGAAAATCACGCGGTCGCATACTTCCTCGATGTCCTTCATGTTATGGGACGTATAGAGGATGCCGATGGCCCGTTCTCTCTGCACCCGCCGCACCACCTTGCGCACCTTGTCGGCGATGTCGGGGTCGAGGCTGGCGGTGGGCTCGTCGAGCATCAGCAACTCCGGGTCATTGAGAAACGCCTTGCACAGGTTCACCCGGGTGCCTTCCCCGGCCGAGAGCTGGCCGGTGACCCGGTCCCTGAGGTGAGAGACTTCCAGCATTTCTAGCAACTCGGCAATCTTCTTTTTCGGTTCGTGTACGCCGTAGATACGGGCGAAGACTAGCAGGTTTTGCCAGACTTTGAGATTGCCGGGCAGGCTGACGTAGGACGAGGAAAAGTTGCTGCGTTGGAGGATGGCGATGCGGTGGGCGTGGAGTTCCTGGCCGAAGGCAAAGATTTGGCCGGACGTCGGCAGTGTGAGGCCCAGCAGGCAATTCATTGCGGTGGTTTTGCCAGCACCGTTGGCCCCCAGCAGGCCGAGGATTTCACCGCTGCGCAATTTAAAGCTGAAACGATCCAAGGCGTTGACCCCATCAAACTCGCGGGTGAGTTCGATGGCTTCCAGCAGAGTTTCGCGGTGATCGGTATCTGGCATGGCGGCGGCGGCGCGCTATCCAAGGCGCGGAATGGGAGCATGGATACTCCGGGTGAGCTTGTCAAGCAAGGTCTGGTTTTGTTGCGGAATGAACCCAGAGCAGAATCCCTGCCGATCTCGTTATCAGCTTGGTGAGGTTGTTTTTTATGAGTTCGCTCGCCCCCCTCTCTTCTCCGATCCATGGTGAAATTGCCTGGCGGCTCAATACGATGTCGATTGTCACGTCGCCGCCCAAGATCCACGATTGGACTTTTGGAAATCACAGGATCGTTGTAAGATGAGCGCTGCGACCGGGGTATCACGCCTGCGTGATGCAAAACTATTGGAAGCGATGGATCCTAGCCGCGCTGACGTATGGCACGGCTTTCGCGGTCGAGCTGATAGGCACTGGAACCCCCGCCACTGCCCCGCTGCATGATATGGAACAACTCGCGAGCCCGGCGCAAGTCGGGGCCTTCACCCAACGGGTCAAGCGTGAGTGTTATGTGTTTGGTGAAGACCGGGTCAACTCGATCCGCCGCCACGACGCCTTGCCCGCCCACTGGCTGAATGGATCCGATAGACAGTTCGAGAAATTTGCCGGCAGCGCCCAGCCGGGGGAATTCTATGTTTTTCAATTGGCGGCATACGCAGCGGACCAGGACCTCGGCCCGCTCTCCCTGCGCTTCAGTGACCTCAAGACCACCAATTCGCCAGAGCGAATGATCCTATCGACGGCCTTCCGTTGTTTCAACCTAGGTGGCACCGATTTCATGGCGCGCCCTCTTAGCAAGGATGTGCCAGTCCCTAAAGGCCGGGTTCAGCCGTTGTGGATCGGCGTGTCCATCCCGCACCAGGCGAACGGAATCTATCAGGGGCAAATCGATCTCACCGCTCCCGGTGCCAAGCCGGTGGTCGTCCAATTGCAACTCACCGTGGGCGGCGAACCCCTCGAGGATAGCGGCGACAGCCAATCGTGGCGCTTGTCGAGACTTCGCTGGTTGGACTCCACCATCGCGCAAAGCGACGAGGGGCTCGTCAAGCCGTTTGTGGCGCTTCGGCGCGAGGGCAACGCGATCATGTTGCTAGGCAGGAAGCTGACGCTGGCTGATGGCGGATTTCCGTTAGCCATTACATCCTATTTCAATGGCAGCAACACGCGCATCGGGACCGAGCCGGTTGAAGTGCTGGCCCAACCACTTCGCCTATTGGTGGAAACCGCCGCCGGAGCGGAGCCGTTAGCCGCCGGCAAGGTGAAGTTTTCTCGCGAAAAATCCTGCGTCATCGAGTGGACAGGCACCCAAGAGTCAGCCGCTATGACGCTGGAAGTCCGCGGCCTCATCGAGTTCGACGGCTTCGTCCAAATGCATGGCACACTCATCGCCAAGCAAGCAATCGCCATCCAGGACGTGCGCCTGCTAGGCGATTTTTCCAAGGCGGCATCCAGCTATTTCATGGGACTCAACCACCGAGGAGGTGTTAGGCCTGCCAAAATCGACTGGAAGTGGGATGCAAATGTGCAGCAGGACGGGTTCTGGATTGGTGGAGTCAATGCAGGGCTCAAGCTCCAGCTCAAAGGCGGCAATTTCCGCTCGCCCCTGATCAATTGTTACTACGGCCAGCGAAAACTCAACATGCCCGACTCATGGTGCAACGGCGGCTTGGGGGGAATTTCCCTAACGACTAATCAAGATGCCGGGGTGACGCTTGCGGCGACCAGCGGCAAGCGCCAAATGGAAGCCGGGCAGAGACTGCAGTTTGACTTTGACTTATATATAACTCCCTTCAAACCACTCGATACCGACAACCAGTGGAAGCTGCGGTATTTCCACCCACATCAGGGCGTGGAGGACCCTGACATCGCAGATCCCACACGCATCGCGGCCATGGGTGCCAACGTCGTCAACATCCACCACAATAAACTGCCCAACCCCTGCATCAACTATCCGTACCTGGATGTGTCTTTCCCGCGGCTCATCGACTCTGTGCAAAAGGTCCACGCCGCTGGCCTGTTAGCCAAGATCTATTACACCACCCGCGAGATCAGCAACAACCTGCCGGAACTCTTCGCCTTCCACAGTCTCAATGGCGAAGTGATCTGCCCGGCTCACGATGGCCTTGCCAAACCCATCACTAACAGCAGCGGCGCCCACCCCTGGCTGGTGGAGCACCTCCGCGAGGGATTTATCCCCGCCTGGCGCGAAACCATCGGCGGCCCATACAACGGCTTGCTCGACCTCGCGGTCATCACCACCCCGGACTCCCGCCTCGATAACTTCTATCTCGAAGGACTGGCCTACACCGCCGCCAAGGCTAACATCGACGGCCTCTACATCGACGATACTTCGATGGGACGTAAAACCACCCAACGCGCCCGGCGGATCCTCGACGCACACAATACTAACAGCCAGATAGATTCCCACTCCTGGAGCCACTTCAATTGGGATGCGGGCATGACGCCCTCGGCCTACTGCTACATGCAGAATTTCCCCTACTACAACCGTCTCTGGTACGGCGAGAGCTTTGGTTACGACGCCAGCCCCGACCTCTGGCTGATCGAAATGAGCGGCATCCCCTTCGGGCTCATGAGCGAGATGCTCGGCAGCGGCCAACCCTGGCGCGGCATGGTCTTCGGTGAGGTAGCCCGCCTCGGCTGGGGCGGCGAACCCCGCCCACTGTGGAAGGCCATGGACGATTTCGGTATGGCCGGCAGCGAAATGACCGGCTTCTGGGACGCCGCCTGCCCGGTCAAAACCGGCAATGCCGAGGTGCTGGCCAGCGTCTATCGGAAAGATGGCAAAGCTCTTATCGCCCTCGCCAGTTGGAGCGCCAAGGACCAAAACGTGCGCCTGGCCATCGACTTCAAGGCGCTGGGAATCGATCCCACCAAGGCCACACTCACCGCCATGGCCATGGCGAACCTCCAGCCGCAAACCACCTATCAGATATCCGAGCCTATAACGATCGCCCCCGGAAAGGGCCTGCTCCTCACCCTCCAACCATGATCCCGACTTCCATGAACCAGAAACCACCAGCAAAGCTCCCAGACCTATCGGAAATGTCAGCCCGGATCAAACCTGGCACGCGCAGGTTTTTTATATTAGGTTTAACTGTCTTGTTCGGCATGATGATGCCGGCACGCGGCGAGCTGCCGCCTGCAGGGGACAAACCGGTGCCAGCCCTGAAGGATATCTACAAAAATGATTTTCTCATCGGCGTGGCGGTGGGACCGTATGTCTATCAAAATGAGGACAAGACCATCGGTGAGTTGGTTGCCAAACACTTCAACTGCCTCACCTGCGAGAATGCGATGAAATGGGCGTCGTTGCATCCGGCAGCGGATATGTACACGTTTGAGACTGCGGACAAATTGGTTGAGTTTGCCAAGACAAAGACGATGCAGGTGGTCGGTCATACGCTCGTCTGGGAACAACAGACGCCCGAGTGGGTGTTCAAGGGAGCCGATGGCAAGGACGCAACCCGCGATATTTTGCTAGGAAAAATGCGGGAGCACATCGAAAAGGTCGCCGGCCGGTATCGTGGCAAGATCAAGGGCTGGGACGTCGTCAACGAGGCGTTGGCTGGCGGTGGCAAGGAGTGGCTGAGTGACAGTCCTTGGAAGCGGATCATTGGTGAGGATTACGTGTTGAAAGCCTATGAATATGCGCAGGAAGCGGACCCCAAGGCGGAGTTATACTACAACGACTACGATCTGGAGAATCCGCTCAAGCGCGAGCGCTGCATCCGCTTGGTCAAGAGCCTCATGGACAAGGGCATCAAGATTCACGCGGTGGGCAATCAAGCGCACTGGAGCCTGACGAAGCCGTCGATAGCCGAGATTGAGCAAACCATCAAGGACTTCGTGGCACTGGGCGTGAAGATCAATTTCACCGAGTTGGACGTCACTCTCTATAACTGGGGCGAGAAAAATGATATCTATCAAGCTGGTGCGCCGCCGGAGGTTTTGCAGCAGCAGGCGGCCCGCTATGCCGCTATCTTCGCCCTGTTTCACCGCTATCGCCAACATATCGAGCGAGTGACGTTTTGGGGGCCAACCGATAAGTATTCCTGGCTTAACAGCTTTCCAGTGAGGCACACCAATCATCCGTTGCTTTTTGATCGGGCCGGTCTGCCTAAACCGGCGTTCTGGTCGGTGAGCGAAGCGGCAGGGGAGCAGAAGCCTCGCTAGAGTCCTTGAAAGGCCAAAGTTACTGTCGTTAGGTCAAGTTTTCTGCTCTTGTGCGTTCGCCGAGCGGCTCGACCGAGCTCGCCGAAATCTCAGCCGAGCCGTCTTCAAATCTTGTGTCTTGGGTCTGAGGGGCAGCCTCGCTGGATAATAGTCACCCGGTCTGCATTGCCAAGAAAGATCACTGGCGGTGAGGCCGTGCCGGCATGGTGGGCGTGTCGTTGGTTAGGCAATGATGGTCTGGGTGGGTAGCAGGAGGCTTTAACTTTTCCGCAGGTTTTTGGAAGAATGCCGACTACCGACCGCCAGCGGGGAGCGCCTCCATCTTGGCGGCTGTCTCCGGCATCCTGCCGGAGACTCTTCGCGTGCATGGCTTGGTTTTAAAAGTTGAATTGCCTGCCAACTCAGGGCGAGGTCACCACATACCTCATGAAGGTCCCTACATTGGTGCCGACTGGGACGTTGAAGGTGTGAGTGGTGCCAGTTCCGGTATCGGGAATGGGAGTCCAGCTTCCGGCGGCCAGGGTGGTGCTCCATTCCGCTCCGTAGGTGATACCGGAAACCCCGGCGGGCTGAGTGAAGCTGGTACCAAAGACACCGGCTGTCAGACTGGGCTGCGGCAGCGCTACGGAAGCGCTCTGTTTCGGATTGAGGCCAAAGGCATACTCGACAATGTTGACGAGACCGTCGTTGTCGTAGTCGAAATTGTCCGCAGCGTCGCCGGTATTGGTGGTGATGCCAAAGTATTGAAGCCGCCACGCTTCGATCGCCGACAGTGGGGGGGGAGTTGAACGGACGTAGGCGAAGCCACCGCCGGAGCCGCCCCACGACGTGAACTTGATGTCGATGTAGATGTTACCGCTGAGAAGATGGAGAACCGCATTCTGCCCAACCGTGCTGGGGGGACCCCCGCCTTGGCCGCCGGTCCAGGTTTCCCAATCTTTATACGTCAGCGAGGCATAACTCGCGGTGGTGCCATAGGCCCATTCCGTGCCGGCGGGACTCAAGCTGTGGCTATAGCCCGACTCTGTCTTGATGTTGAAAATCCCGTTGGTGTTGGTCCGCGTCACCCAGACATTGTCGGTGATGCGGTCCTGATTCTGCGGCAGCGTCCAATTGGCCTGGGCTGCCTTGGTGAAGTTAATTGACGGACCGTTCCACACCACGGGCGCGCTTTGGAGGGCATAGATCACGCCCCCGGTGCCGCTGGACGAGGTGTTGGTGACCAGCGCGTAAAGTTCGCCGCTGGCGTCCTGGCCGAAGCCATGCACGGTCAGCCCGTTGGGCAAAATGCCTCCCGCAAACTGGGGCAGCAAAAACTCGTTGATAGCCCCCGTTGTCAGGTCGGCGTAGAACAGACGGCCGTCGGCCCGCGCCGGCGCGGTGTGCAGCGCTAGGTCGCCGAAAACATACTTGCCGTATAGCTCAGGCATCAGGCTGCCCCGGTAAACGAAACCGCCGGTGATCGAGATGCCGTCGTCGTGATCGTATTCGAGGGTGCCTGCTGGGCCGGAAATTGGGTCGGTCAGCCCTGCGGGGCTTCCAGGGCTGCGGGCTCCCACCGTTCCGACGGTCCCGGTCGCAGTCGTCCGGTTGAACAGGAAGTCCCCTTCTTTGACCGGCCAGCCATAGTTGCCGCCAAGGACGACCCGGTCGATTTCCTCCACGGTGTTCTGGCCCACGTCCGCCAGGATTAACTGCCCGTTGAGGGTGTCGAAGGAAAAGCGATACGGGTTACGAAATCCCAAGGCATAGATCTCGGGAACCTGGCCCGCTCCCTGAAACGGGTTGGTAGTAGGAATGCGGTATTGGCCATTGCTGCCGGCCGGGTCCAGACTGCCTGTGGTCAAGGATGGGTTGAGCGGGTCGATGCGCAGGAACTTGCCCAGCGGGGTGCTTAGATTCTGAGCGTTGCCGCCCGGCTCGATGTGACTGGCACCCACGTCGTTGGCGTTGCCCCCGTCGCCGAGGCCGAGATAGAGATAGCCGTCAGGGCCAAACGCAATCGTGCCACCGTTATGGTTGGCCGCGTTCTTGCCGAATGAGATGACCTCGCGCCTCGACAGGGGATCGATCACGTTGGGGTCGGTGGCACTCAGTTTCCACTCGTTGATCGCATTGCTGTAAGCTTGAGAGGCACCGGCAGGAGCGACATACGTCGGCCCCGTCCCTAGCGGCTGGCTATTGTAGGTGTAGAGCGTGTGATAACCGGGGCTGGTTGGGCTATTGAATCCAGGATGGAACGCCAGTCCGAGCAGTCCGCGCTCGTCATTGGCACTAGTGGTGACGAGCGGAGGTGAGACGAGCGTCTGGATGTCGAGGGCTGGGGTGGCTAACAAACTGCCGTTTTGGAGAATCAGCACCAGTCCTTTCTGTTCCAGCACAAACAGGCGGGTGGTGTCGCCCGGCGGACTGATCCCGTAGTCGGGAGCCGCCAGTCCGGTCGCAAGCTGCTTCAAATTGAGCGCGATGGTTCCCTTCGGGATGGAGCGCAGGACATCTTGGCCTGCGTGGGCACCCGGAGTGAGCGCCAGCACTCCGGCCAGCACGCATCCAAGGCGGGGTTTTTCTGATGTTTTCATAGTCTTATTCTTTCCTTTGTTGGTCGGGGACAAGGATCCGCTCGTTCCACCGCAACGTGCCGAAGTGCTGTGAATGGAATTCACATTGCTGCCTGGAAATTGGCCGTAGAGAACCCGCGCCTGCTAAAGCCGCTGTGCAAATCACTGAGCGAAAGTCAGAGAAATTGGTCAAAGGGATTGCTTACGCCGGCGGGAGAGGGACAGCAGCGCGGCGCCAAGTCCACCGAGCGCGAAGCTCGTAGGCTCCGGCACGGACGTCGAGCGCAAGTAGGAGAATCCGCCGGTACCGCCCGAGGTCCATGAAATGAACGTGATGCTGAGGTAAATGTCATCCGTGAGGAGATGGAGGACTGCGGGGACTCCGACGGTGGCTTGAGGCGAACCGTGCATATCCTTCGCCCAAGTGTTCCAATCATGGTAAGTGAGGCTGCCGTAGTTGGCGAGGGTTCCGTCCGCCCACGCGGTGTCGGCCGGGCTGATATAATGCGAAAAGCCGCCTTCCGTAGCGGCGTTATAGATGCCCAGAGAGGGTCCGCGCGTTATCCAGTCATGGGTCGTAAGGCGGTCTTCGTTGGCGGCCAGGTTCGGGTTTGCACCACTCGCCACGGTGAAGGAGAACAGCGGACCGGTCCAGATCGTAGCCGCGCTAATGCCCGAAGGCGAGGCCATTGCCAGCGCCAGCAGCGCAAGCTGACCCATCCGGCGACTCACTCTCCGACGGCGGATATTGGTGTTCATATTCTTCTGACCAAGCCCGAAGAAGGCGTTTTTGGTATTCATGATTTCTGCTTTGGATTTCTTATTTTATAGTGTGCGCCCCGTCGCGAGGCTGGCGGCTGCTGACTGGAATCGGGTTTACATGGGTCTTTGCTTGTCACCAAACCGCGCCGGCCGCGACCGCGTCTGGCAAAGCCAATGCGAGGTCGCGGCAAGGGGAATTCTTGGAGGTGAAATGCCACTGTTTGGCCTACCCCTCGTGGTTAAGCCAAACAGCCACCTCGGAAGACGTACTTGAGAAACAATTCACAGGATCTCACCTGCGGCGCCGCCGACGGACGAGCATCACGCCCGCACCTAGGACTGCGAGCCCCGCGCCGGATGGTTCGGGAACCGCCACCAAGAAGCCGCGCATCTCGCCGCCGCCATTGTTCGCAGTGTGGACGTTGATGTAATACTTGCCGTTCAGCAGGTCAATCTGCTGCGCAGCCGTAAGCGTGATGGTGTTGGACGGACTGGTGAAAGTTCCCCCGGTCACCGCATTGCTCGACCGGTTCAGATTGAAAAGCACGCTTGCCGTCTGGGTGTAGTCGCTAGTCCCGTTGTTTCCGTTGGGATTGGCTGTCGGTCCGTGGATGTGGGAGTTGTTAGCCAAGCTGCTCAGGTCATTGAAACCTTGAGAACTGCCCCAGCCGACGTTCACGGTCAGGATTTTGGTCACGTCGTCATAGCTGATGCCGGAACCGACTTCGCCGCCGCTTGAGTTGGTTGGAAAAGGCATGGGTTGGGGCTCGTTTGTAGCAAGCAAGCCGACACCGCCAGTGCCTATGAGGTCAAATAGGAATGGTCGAGCCGTGCGCCGAGGAGACCAACGCTAGGGCTGTGATTGAGGATGCGATGATTCTTTTCATAGTGCCGAGGTTTTTCAGATCAATTTTTTTCGGAATTCCAATTAGCGTTGGTTGCTGTGGGTGATTTTTGAGGTGGCCAGTGTGCCTGAGCTGCCGGGATGCCACACCCAAGCCCGAAGGATGGACAGATTGGTGGGCAGGATTCAGGAGGCCATCGCGCTGTGGGTGGCAGAATGCGGCGCAGCGGGAAGCAAGGGTGAGTTTGTTGGCATTCAACGCGTAAGGGTCGAGGCATGAGCCAGCGAAAGGTGAGGCTCACGGGAGTTATGGGGTCGCTGTGTTTCATCATGCCCGACAGCGCCGACGATTGGATAATTGCCATTGCATCCCGGTGGCCGTCGGGTACTATGCATCCCATGCGTGCCATTTTTATTGCTTCCATCCTCTGCTCGTGTGTGGCACTCGGTGCCCAACCGGAGGCTCGCGAGTGGACGGCCCCTAACGGCACGGTGATCAAGTACCGCTGGAGTGCCCCGGCCACCCCTGAGCCCGGCAAGACCTATCCACTGGTGTTATTTTTGCATGGTGCTGGTGAGCGGGGCAATGACAACATTGCGCAAATCAAGCATGGCGTGATGCCGATTCTTGAAGGTGCCGAGAAACTCAAGCAACCCTGTTTCCTGATCGCCCCGCAATGCCCCAGCGACAAATCGTGGGCTCCGATCAACCATCAATCCATGCGCCTCAAGGAGGCAGACCAACCCAACCCGTTGCTCGATGCAGTGCTGGCACTTATCGATGATATCAGCAAAAAACAGCCGGTGGACGTCAAACGATTCTATGTCACCGGTCTTTCGATGGGTGGATTCGGCACCTGGGATTTGCTGAGTCGGGTGCCAGGGCGAATCGCCGCCGCGGTGCCTATCTGCGGTGGCGGGGATCCGGCGCAGGCAGCCAAATTTAAGGACGTCCCGATCCACGCCTTTCATGGCGAAGCCGATCCGGTCGTGCCCGTGCGTTCCACCAAGGAAATGATCAGCGCCGTTGAAAAGGCTGGTGGCAAACCCACCGCTACTTATTATCCCGGAGTCCAACACGATTCGTGGACCCAGACGTACAACAATCCCGAATTGCTCCGCTGGTTGTTCGACCAACACCAAAAGTGATTGATTCGGGTCCGCTGCGAGCGGCGGCGCCAACCTCAGATAAAGTTGGCGGGGCACAAGTCGCGGGCGGGCCATAGCAACATCCAAGGTGTCTTGCTATGCCATGATCCATGGATGTGCGCTCTTGCGCCGGAAGGAAAAGCCGCGTGATCATTCGCCGTGCAAATATCCGCTGTGGCCAATTTGTTGCCGACCGAATCCTGGGCTTGCCAGCTTGGGCGTCCCTGATACAATCGCGGGACATGAGCGACAAAGCCCCTTGGATAACCTATCGGCCGGAATTGAAAGTGCTGGACTGCACGATTCGTGACGGCGGCCTGATCAACAATTCCCAATTCAGCGACGAACAAGTCCGCGCGGTCTATCATACGTGCGTGGCAGCAGGGGTGGATTACATGGAAATTGGTTACAAGAACGCGCCGTCGCAATTTCCGAAGAATAAGTTTGGTCCATGGCGCCACTGTGAAGAGGAAGATATGCGGCGGGTGGTTGGCGAGCAC
>Ga0118677_10007802_pt1 | contig 17496 bp, 9 predicted proteins | sample AliMusrvi5mmetaG_FD_86154 | JGI IMG/M metagenome (GOLD analysis project Ga0118677, IMG submission 86154) | reverse complement strand
TCTAAGAACAATGCAACAGTCAAACCAAAAAAATGTCCAAAGACAAGCTTTGTGCACGGAAAAACAAGCCAATAAACAAAAATCAAGTTTTTGCCAGACAAAATTAAGACAGAAGGGAAAAATCTAGTTGGTTTCTTTCCTAAGATCAGTTATTCAGAAAAAGAGACATTGCACCTAAAGAGTCGGCTCCTTCTTTTCCTGAATCTTTTAAGCAAGCACAAAATCTCCTCTTTTACCGGGTTTTTAGAAGTTAAACTCAAAGAGCACGAAGTTTGGGATGTGGAAACGGACAGCCTTATGTCCTTGACCTACGAATCACTATTAGGTTTGCGAATTTGTCATTCCGTAACCCGCCATGGAGGGTATACGGAATACAGACAGCAAAAAGTCAAAGAGCCAGATTGGCGAAGAGGAGATTCCGGATATCCGTCTGCCGACGGATTCCGGAATGACAATACAAATCCCTTCTTTCGATCTTTGTCTTTGCAGGCTTTTGTTCTTTAATCCCCTGAATGCCTTCTACGTCTAGGCAGGCTTGACAATAATTCTCTCCTTTCCTGCAATTGTAACATATCCTTTACTATATAATATGCCGCGCAGGGTTCTTACCATACTCTGTGAAACGACTTCAATTAGCAAATTCTAATCAACTGTACAGATTAATAGACAGTCGGTGCTTACCGAAAACCGCAAAGCCAAATCAAAAACGGCTATTTCAATTGGCACGCGCTTTGTAATACTAGGACAGAACCATAGCATGAAAGGTATGACACAATGAAACGCACAATATTTATAATCGTTATCGCAATAGGAAGTTTTTTCTACGCAGGCTGCGAAGATCCTATGATGTACGTAGATAGAACTCCTCCTTCGGCTCCTACGGGAGTAATTGTTGACAATGGAGACAACATGGCAATCGTTTCCTGGAATTACAACCGCGAAAGCGACGTTGCGGGATACAATGTTTACTCGAGCTCCAGCTATAACGGCAAGTATTACCTCATCGGTTCAACAAGCGGGACATACTTCAACGATTATGGCATCCAGAACGGCACAAAATACTATTATGCCATAACCGCCTACGATTATGACAATAATGAAAGTGAATTAAGTTATGAAGACGCTTATTCGGCTCCGAGACCTGAGGGTTTCAATCAGGCGATATTTGATTATCACCTGTATCCTTCTTTGTCAGGCTACAGTTTCGCTACCGAATCCGTTGTTGCTGATACCAGTGCTCTTTCGGACTTCTACTTTGATGTTACCGGTGGCGTTTACTATTTGGACGTTTTCAATGACAGCGATATAAAAGACATGGGCAGAACAAGCAGTATATATGATATAGCATCAGCGCCTGCAAGCGGATGGTCAACAACCAAAGACGCGGTTGCGATAGTTGGACACACATATGTTATCTGGACAGTTGACAATCACTTTGCCAAGGTTCGCATAAGCTCGCTTACTTCACAGAGAGTTGTTTTCGACTGGGCTTATCAGACCATAGCGGGAGAGGTTACGCTTAAAATAGCCATCTCTCGCCAAGCTCGAGAACCTATCACACAGAGTGCGGTCATGCACAAGAGAATTGCTGTTCAATAAATAAGGATTTTACGACTCATCATCACTCATAGAAAAAAGCATATCCACCGGGATATGCTTTTTTCATTACCGATTTTACGTTAAATTTCAATTGTTGGAAAAAATGTTTATAAATTTTACCGGCTATTTACAGTTAACTAAAGAAATACCTTTTCGCCATGAACCGTTCAACATGTAATACCCCGTGGTTGCGCAGAATAAGCAGATGTATCGTCATGATACTTTTGCTGTCATTCGTCGCGTCTGCGCAGGGCGGAGCACACGGTAAAAATCATGAGCCAAAGGGACGCGAACAGGGACAACCCGTCGAAAAGATCTTCCGGGCCATCGAGAACGGTCTTGCGAAAGGCGACCCGGGCTGTTTTACGGAATTTTGCACGGCACAGACATACATCAGTTTGTCGGACATTTATTCCGGTTACTTCAGCTCCAATCAGGCATTTTACATTTTGCAGAATTATTTTTCGGTACACCAACCGGTATCGTTCAGGTATACATCAAGGAATCAGGGCGAGAATCCCTATGCGACGGGAGAATATCATTATGAGACAAGAAACCGCCGGGGCACTGCGCAGGTTTTTATTTCGTTACGCCAACAGCATAACGGCTGGCAAATTTCACAAATAACTATCCGCTGATGCAACTGTCCCGCCTTATATCAGGCAATCGCCGCTATTCATACGTTGTTATGGCTTTGATAGTCGCCGTCCTCGTTATCGGACTCGTATCACAACGAGTGCTCGACGCGAAGAAAAATAACTGGCAGAGTAATCTCACCTCGTCACTGAACGAAATACAATCCTCATCAAAAGACGTACTGAAAAACAAACAGGAATCTCTTCTCGCGTTTCACAAAACCATAACGGATTCATTCCGCAAACTTACGGAACCATCATATACCGACGCGGATATTGTTCAGTTAATAGCCGCATATAAAAATGAGGGCATGTGCCTTGAGATAATAAAAAATAAAAGCGCCGTTATCGCATGGAAGGAAAACGCGCCCGTTACTCCCGAAGCATTCGGCAGAACCCGTTACGCTCCCTCTGAAACATTTTTTTATGAGTCCCCCCTTGCCACATATTTCTGCGTGTATGATACCATTGCGCTGAACGGCGACTCTTATGTATTGTTAACGGGACTGCCGGTTGAAAAATTTTATCAGAATAAAAGCGCGAAAGAAAAAACAAGTCTTTCTCTCGAGCTTGAAGACAGATTCTCGACAGAGTTTCACATTGATTACAGCGCGGGAGAACCAAAATCGGTTGACGGCCGGTTTTATTCTTTCTATCTAAAGAATAATAACAATAACGCTATTGCCATGATAACGGTGATGAAGCCGTCACTGCGCAATGAGTTGCAATCCATCTCCAAAATAATCGGCATCATTCAGGCGATACTGATGCTTATTGCGTTCGGATTTCTCGGACTTGCCGTGCGCGCGGATTATTCCAAGCTCAAAAACGAATTTGCCAAAGCGCTTATCGTTGTGGCATTCATGGGCGCACTGCGCTGGCTCATGTACCGGCTCGGCATACCCGCTTCACTACTGGGCGATTCGCTTGCGGACCCCGCTAATTTCGCGTCTCAATTTGGCGGCGGTATCGTTAAATCACCCATTGAGTTTTTTATTACCGTATTGTTCGCTTTAGCGGCGGGCATGTATATTCTTCGCATGGTGGAAAAATATTTTGCCGGCAAGGAATGGAATCTCCCCAAATCACGCGCGCTCTACGTGGTGATTTTTCTTTGCTACGCCTTTATCCTTTTACTTTCCATCCGCGGCATTGCGGCTTCCATAAAAAGCGTCATATTTGATTCGTCGCTCCGCTATTTCAATGAGCCGGATATCATCCCCGACTCAACCCACTTCGTTATGAACTTCGGCACCTTGGTCGCGGGTGTGGCAATGATACTTTTGCTGCTCGTCATTCACCGGTTGGTGCAAAAAGCAATAAAACCGCTGGCTCCATACGGTACGCTAACGGAATTTGCAATACAAACAACCGCTCTATGCGTGCTCGGATATCCATTCATCCGCATGCAGAACACGCCGCTGATATCATATTCGCTACTTATCATTATTGTTGTCTGCCTGCAGGCATTGTTCTATATATATGAAACGCGCAAAACAAAACTTATCTATTTCCTGCTTATCACGGGATTGTTTTCGTCGGTTATAACCATAACGCTGATGAACCATTTTAATACAGCTCTTGAAAAAGAATCGCTCAAGACAACCGTATCGGAATTGAATCGTCCCCAAAAAGAATTTCTCCGCTTCCTCGTCAGTGAGGCATTGGTGCGCTCGCAATCCGAACAATCGATAAGCAGCGCGCTCGAGAAGAACGATGCCAATTTCAAAGCCGCTTCGTTCATGCTGTGGAATCGGACCTCGCTGAAGCAGGAAAGCGTTCGTTCATCCGTTACGCTTGTCAACCGCAATCATGCCATCATCGGTTCATTTGACGCAGGCACCTCAGTCCCTCAGTGGATAGTCGACCTGCTATTTGCAACTCCCGTTAAAGAAATGCGCATTATTGACGTTCCCGGCGGAAGCGCTTCACACAATGAAGCTGCGGGTATTATTCCCGTGAAAAACGACGATGAAATTATCGGCTACGTTGCCGTTCAGGTTGTCTTTGAACCACGCATGCTGATTGAGAATACCGTTCCCGTTATTTTGCGGGGCGACGCGAAGTACATCAATACCGTATTGAATCCCGACGACCTCAATATTGTTGTTATCGCCAAGGACGAATGTGAATATGCGTACGGCGATTTCTACCCGAATAAAACACAAATGCAGGAACTCGCTGACGCCGTGAACGCGGGCGATGAAGATTGGTTCAGCTTTGAATTCAACGGCGAGAAATATATCGTGTACGCGCAGAAAAGCAACGGCTCCGGCAGCACGGGTATTATCGCGGTCGCGCTCAAAGAACGGAAACTCGAGTGGAGCTTCTTCAACTTTTTTAAATTGTTCATTATTCACTCGTTCATCCTGCTCATCTGCTATCTTATTATCGCGGGAATACAATATTCACGCAAACGAACCATAGCCCTAACGTTCAGGGGGCAGTTGCTGCTTGCGTTTATGGTGGTCTCTATTATTCCGCTCATCGCGCTTGCGGTGTTCAACCGTTCAATCACCAACGCGAAGTCAAAACAGAATTTAAAATCATCGCTGATAGAAAAGGTCGAAACAATAGGTTCCGCCGTGCCGCTTAAAGTACGGTTCGGAACGAGCATACAACAGGCAATGACGGATGCCTCCAGAGAGACGAACATTCAGTTCACTGCTTTCGAAAAAACAAAAGTTTTCTTTACGACCGAATCGGCATTATACGGAACATCCTTCCTGCCGAATGTTATGAACTCCGCTGCGGACCTGAACATCAATCACGCGGGACTGAAAGAATATTTTTCCGAAGACGTTCTAAATAATTTCCGGTATTACACGATATATAAAACAGTCACTATCGACGGCAAACAATATATCCTTGCGGCAAACACGCTTTCAAATGATATCCCCGGTATCCTGTCTCCCGTTGACGTGGATGTATTCTTGTTCGGTATGTATTCACTGGCAATCATTATCATCATCGGCATCAGCAGTCTGCTCGCAAACCGCATTGCGTATCCGATAAAGAAGCTCACGCTCGCGACACGCGCGGTCGCGCATGGCGATTTTAACGTGAAGCTCGAGAATAAAGAGATAGGCGAAATGAAGGAACTCTTCAGCGGATTCAACTCGATGACCGAAGAGCTTGCTAAAAGCCAGTCCGAACTTGCCAACATGGAGCGTGAAGCAGCGTGGAAAGAATTCGCGCGTCAGGTTGCGCACGAAATTAAAAATCCTTTAACGCCGATGAAGCTGACGATTCAACAATTAATTGCTGCTTTTAAAGATAAGTCGCCGCTCTTTGAAGATATATTCAACAAAGTTACCACAACGGTATTGCATCAGATTGAAACGCTGAATTCAATCGCGTCGGAATTTTCCGCGTTCGCCCGCATGCCCGCGATGAACATACAGACAATTAATATTCTTCCGCAAATCCAGGAAGTCATCGTTCTTTTCCAGAATGAAAAGATTGTCATACACTTTTCCGCCGAGGAAAAAGAATACATCGCACAGGGTGATGCCGCACAGATGAAACGTATGGTCGTGAACTTCATTCGTAATTCAATACAAGCGGGAGCGGTAAATGTTGAGATAAGTCTGCGTAAAGAAGATACCGACATCATTCTTGTGATTGCCGATGACGGTAAAGGCATCGCACCGGAAAATGCGGATAAAATATTTGAATCGAATTTCACCACGAAGTCATCAGGTATGGGACTCGGTCTCAAACTTGCCAAACGCTACATTGAAAACACAGGCGGCAGTATCGTCATAGATAAATCCAAAGCCGAAGGCGCCGCATTCCGCATCACATTTCCTAAGGCAGTTTAACCGCAAAGGCTTGCCCGCCTCTGGCGTGGCGCCAAGTCGCAAAGAATTTTGGTAGAGACGCGTGGCATGCGTCTCACGTCGCACTAGAAGAAATGCCTAATGAAGGTTATACTAATAACTATTTGTGTATCTCGAACAAGACTGTGTGTGCATCATTTGAGGTGAGACCCGTTGCCCATCTGAACAGATGTAATTTGTCCATCATTAATCACGCTCTTTAGAGCGTGATAGGCGGCCCCACCAAATCCGGGCTTTAGCCCAATTTCTATGCCGTCGCTACGCGACTCTGATTTTTTGTTTCGTGCCGTTGCTATAAATATGTCATCCCTAACGGGATTTAGTTGCACTACCACATGCATTTATGAAACCTCGCGAGGGTGTTCGAGTTCCCGACTTGTCGGGAGTATCGAGAACACTCGGACATGAGCTAATAAGTCTGGATTCCCGCCTACGCGGGAATGACAAACAATTTTTTTGCATCAAAATAATCTTCGCGTTCTTCGCGGTTAAACGCTCCTATTCTTCTTTCTGTATCTGTCTTGGCGTTATGTCAATCTCCTCCGCTATTTCAATCTCATCGGTGGTTGACGCGCCGAGTTCTTTGAATTTTCTTGCAGTTGAGAGGACGCGCGATTCCAGAGAGCCGACTGATTTATTATATGCCTCAACAGCGCCTTCCAGCCCCTTGCGGACGGAAGCATAATGTCCCGCGAATACTTTTACGCGCTCATACAATTCCTTGCCAAGCTTACTGATCTCCTGTGCATTCTGCTCAAGCTGTGATTGATTCCACCCGTATGCAACCGCTTTGAGCAAAGCAATAAGTGTTGTTGGCGTTGCAAGGATAACTTTTTTCTCAATACCGTACTCGATAAGATTCGCATCCTGCTCTAACGCGGCGCTGAAGAATGATTCGCCGGGAATGAACAACACGACAAATTCCGGGGTTTGCTCGAACTGCTCCCAATATGATTTTGCGCCAAGTTGATTCATGTGTGTTCTTATCTGCGCGGCATGCTGTATCAATTTCTGTTTCTTTGTCTCTTCGTCTTTCGCTTCATAGGCTTCAATATATGCAGAGAGCGGAGTCTTTGCATCAACAATGATAACTTTGTTGCCGGGAATTTTGACAATCATATCAGGACGCAGTCTGCCGCCCTCGACATTTACGCTTTCCTGCTCGAAGAAATCACAGTAATTCACCATGCCCGCGAGTTCAACAACGCGGCGCAGTTGCATTTCGCCCCACCTGCCGCGTACTGTCGGCTGGCGCAGTGCTTTGACAAGATTATTTGTTTCTTCCTGAAGTGACAACTGTGTTCCCTGTAATGTTTTAAGCGTCTCGGTTATTGCCGAGTATGCAGAGACACGCTCTTTTTCAAGATTTTGTATTTTCTGATCAACTTTCTCCAACGACGTTTGCAGGGGCTGTACAAGCTGGTCGATTGATTTCTTTCGCGCCTCGATATCCGTCTGCGCAGCTTGTGTATATTGTTCAAGCGTCTGCTTCGCAAGGTCAATGAATGACTGATTGTTATGTTTCAGCGCGTCGGCGGAAAGAGATTTGAATGCATCGCCGAGTTTCTGCTGCGCGTCCTGCAATAGTGAAAGTTTTTCTTCGGACATTTTGCGTTCTTCAACGAGAGTTGTTTCAAGCTCCTGGCATTTTGTCTTCAGCTTGGTGACGGCATCCTGCAATGACTTGATGGCCGCGTCCTTCAGCACAACGGTATTTTCCAATTCGGGAATGCGGCTGTTCTTTTCTTCCGCTGCCGACCTCAGCGCCGATTCTCTTTTCAGCGTGTCGGCCGTGGTTTTAATTTCCGAGCTGATGCTTTGCTCGCGCCGCAGCAGCTCCGCTATCTGCTCATCTCTGGAAACAATACGCTCTTTCAGCTTTTCAATCTCAATCATTGAATCGCCCGCGCCCTTTTGCAGCGCCGCGTCGACTTTGCCCTTCATGATAAAATACATGGCGGCCGAGCCTAATGCCGCGCCTGCTATCAATGCAATAATAATTTCCATTATATACTCTTAGTTATAGTGTTCGGGTTTTTTAAGCGTCTCAAAATATTCACCGGGGTCAAACGTCGGAAGCATTAGTTCCATATTCCTGCATGATGATGTTACCTGAGCCAGCGCCATGCGCATGATGCCATACGCGTCATACACGCATTGGAAAAATATTTTGGCCAGTTCCTTTTCAATTTTCTGCGCGTCGCCGTTTATCTCGGGAATAGTGAACAAGGTGTGGAATTCTCCCGAAATGCGATACGGAGCGCGTTTGAAATCGGCAGCGGATTTTGCGATAGTTAATTTGAATATGATATCCAGACTGAATTCTGCCGGGTCGTACATCTGGTCCAACTCCAGTTCCATCATTTCTTCAATGGGCACATCCTCGCCTAACTCAAATTTACTGTTTGCGGTTATTTTGAGGGAGTCGAAATAATACATTTCAACTTTTACGGGAAGCGTGGGTATCATTCAGGTTTCTCCATTATTCATGTTGCAAAATAATATATATTTTTCAAGTTTTTGACGGTGGGAATTAATAAATTTGTAGTTAATAGTTCGCCCGATTTTTTAGTGATAAAGCAATTAGTGCTTGGCGAACTAATTTCGAGTGACGAGAGAGTCGAAATCTGATTACCCCTCATCACCCGGCCTCTTCTCCCATAGGGCGAAGAGGGGAAAATGTTCGGTATCGCCAATTTTAGGCCTCTCTCTCCCTCTGGGAGAGGGATTGAGGGTGAGGGTTCTTGTGTAATGATTAATAGTTACAGGGAAACAGACCGAACAAACGTACTTAGTTGATAAATTTCTTTCGGCCTAGTCGAATTCGATAATTATGGAGTAAATATGAACACTATACATTTTAGCGTACCAGAAAACATAGAATTAGCGGTTGAAAACCGTCTTCAATTATGGCAAAAAAACAATATTGCGCCGGGAATCTGGCACAAAGACGCCGCAGTCTGGAAAGAAAAACCTGAAGACCAGACCGAAATATCCAACCGCCTTGGCTGGCTGACGCTTCCCGAGATGGAATTGTGCAATATCAATAAGGTAATGAGCTTTGCGGCAGAAGTGAAGGATTCCTTCACAAAAATACTACTGCTCGGCATGGGCGGCAGCAGTCTCGCTCCCGAAGTTTTCGCGAAAACATTCGGTAACAAAGAAGGATATCCTTCCCTCGCGATTGTTGACAGCACCCATCCCACGGTAATAAAAAGAATACTTGATACCTACGATCTGCAAAAAACACTGTTCGTGGTTGCCAGCAAATCAGGCGGCACGGCGGAAACCGCTTCGTTCTTTTATACATTTTATGAAGCACTCGCGAAATTGACTCCCGAACCGGGAAAAAATTTCGTCGCGCTCACCGACCCGGGCTCAAATTTTGAAAAGATTGCCAAAGAAAAGAAATTCCTGAAAATTTTCAGCACTCCCCCCGAAGTAGGCGGACGCTATTCGGTATTGACCGAGTTCGGCATGGTTCCCGCGGCGCTCATGGGAATCAACATCGCGAAGTTTCTGGATGAAGCGAAAAAACTGCAAACAATATGTAAGCCCGTTATCATCGCCGAAGACAATCCGGGATTACGTCTCGGCGCCGTCCTTGGCGAGCTTGCCACTATCGGACGCGATAAAATTACATTTTACGTTTCCCCCGAGATAGCCTCATTCCCTCAGTGGGTCGAGCAACTTGTTGCGGAGAGTACGGGCAAAGAAGGTAAGGGAATTTTACCGGTCGCCGATGAGATTTTCGAAGGATTTGAATATTACCGTAACGACCGCGTGCTTGTGTTCTTTAAATTGAACGGCGGCAAAAATGCGGCGATTGAGAAAATTGAGAGCGATGCAAAGCAAGCCGGCATCCCCGTCATCTCGATTGAGATTCCCGAGCTTTACGCGATTGCCCAGGAATTCTACCGCTGGGAATTTGCAACCGCGTCAGCGAGCATAATACTCGGCATCAATCCTTTCGACCAGCCTAACGTACAGCTCGCAAAAACATTGGCTAACGAAAGTCTGAAAGCATATAAAGAAACCGGGAAACTTCCCGTTGAAGAACCCGTACTCACCGATAAGGGAATAGATGTCCTCACTCCAACTACAGGCAGCGACATCAAATCAGTTGTTGACGGATTCCTCAAACAAGCGGTCGATGGAGATTATCTCGGCATCCTCGCATTTATTGAATACGGAAAAGATATCGATGCCGCGTTAACCGCACTGCGCCAATCAATAATAAAGAAATATAAACTCTGCACGACTCTCGGGTACGGACCGCGTTTCCTCCATTCAACGGGACAGCTGCACAAAGGCGACGGCAATAACGGTCTGTTCATTCAGATAGTCAACACAATTGCCGATGATGTGGACGTGGTTGGACAGGGCTACTCATTCGGTACGCTTGTCACCGCGCAGGCACAGGGCGACGCCAAAGCATTGCTCAGCAAAGACCGCCGTCTGCTCAAACTCCGCATAACCGGCGACCTGATTAAAGGCATACAAGAGCTTATCTAATTATGAAATCACTTCCAAGCCTGTGAATTACGAGTCTGTTGCATAACTCCTTTATTAAGTGAACTCACCCCGTCGCCCCTCTCTTTGCAAGAGAGGGGCGAGCCTGAAGATGCGAATTTGGTTTTAATTTAGCCGGCGAGGGTGAGTTCGGTTTTGAACATGCCATAAAAACATATTCATTCCTCCGTATCATCCAAATCCCCTATTTTAAATAAATTTCACGCGAATATTTATTGTGTGAAATTTATCTAAGAATTCTTATGTTACCGTATATGTTTGGCTTATAAACAACCAATTAAAATATCTTAATAGAGAAGATGTAATCATGGATACCATTCTTCAAGAAGTCCGGCCTGCGAGAAAAAGCACGCGTCAAAAACTAAGGTTTTGGATTGTTCCGTTTGTCACTCAATCAATAATGTGTCTATTACTCATACTTATCACATATTTCATTGACAAACATGTTGACGGAAAAGCACTCAATACCCACCTCAGTCATTTTCTTAACGATGATGTCGGTGTTTTGGCAAACGTCCTCGGCGGCTTGACTCAGGTCGCACCCGCAATCCTCGGCCTGGCAATAACGGTAATTGCTATTATCGTGGAAATGGCATCAAATAAATATTCTGCGAAAGTCATGGATTTGTTTGTCAACGATCCATTGAACTTTGGTATGATGACATTATTCGTGGTATCCTCGGTTAATTCTCTTTGGGTTGCCCATATCCCGACACAAACTTTTTTCCCGTTCATTAGCATGATGTTGAATGCCTTTCTCATCGTCATTTGTCTGCTTCTTGTAATCCCCTACTTCAATCACATTTTTAATTTTCTGCATCCGCATAATTTTATCGGTTATGTTGAAAATCAGACTCTTAAACTGTTCGACTCGCTAACCAAAACGGATGACGAGGGGAAGATTGAATCAATAAAAGGAAAGATTCACGAAAATATCGATTTCATTGGAGATATAGCGATCAATTCGGTTGTCGGGGGAGACAGAGCCGTCAGCCAATATTGCACGAACATACTTAAAGATATAAACGCATATTATTTAACGGTCAAAAAAAACCTTCCCGAAACTTTTTTCAGACTCTCTGAAAAAGAATTGGAAGATCCTGACTTTATCGATTTTTCCGACTTCGTCATTACGACCATACATAAAAAACATATTTGGTTCGAGAGAAAAGTATTCAGACTGCTTGAAATTATCTTTAATCTCTCACGCGAGAATTTACGTACTGTTGCCTCCGGAGTATTGTTGAACACAATGCGCATAGGGGAAAAAGCTGCCGTTCTCCAGGACAAGAATCTTCTTTTCGCGACAATGCAACAGTTTAATACCTACTTGCGATATGCGATTAATAATAACGACCCGCGCACCGCATTTAACATTCTTGAACACTACCGTAATTTCGGTGAAACTCTTATCAGTACCTGCCCAAGTGAAGTTGAACACGTCGTATTCTATTTCAAATACTATGCGCTTGAAGCCCAAAAACGCCACGTATTATTCATTCTCGAAACCGCCGCTCATGATATTTCTCGATTGACCGAGATTGCTTATGAAATGAATGTCGATATTCACTTTGAACTATTGCAGCAATTTCTCAAACTTGACCAACCGATTGAGGAAAGCAACGACAACCAAATGTCGCAACAAGAATTATCTCTCCTTGGAGTGAGACTGGCGCAAGTGAAACTTGCGGCATTTTACATTATGAAGGATAGACTCGATTTTGCAAAAATAATTTTCGAGGATCTGCGCGTTGAACCGATGTCCAGAATCCATGCCATTCGCGAAATGATCAATCTGAACGCGAGCGAAGAATATTGGGAAATGACCGGCCGCGGCATTAATTTCTTCTATATTTCTCCCGAACAGCGGGAATCTCTGACCCGGTTTTTCGAATGGTTTAATAATTGACGGCATATTCGTAACTTCTATTCTGTAATAAATAGATTTTCATTTGTAATTGATTTGCCTTAAACGAATATGATTCCGGTACGAACAGAAAAAGACGAAAAAAAGATAGTTATAAAAGGCGCAAGGGAGCATAATTTAAAAAACCTTTCCCTGGAAATTCCCCGCAACAAACTCGTGGTTGTAACGGGTGTAAGCGGCAGCGGAAAATCATCGCTGGTATTTGACACCATATACGCCGAAGGACAGCGCCGCTATGTGGAGAGTCTCTCCTCCTACGCGCGCCAGTTTCTTGAACGCATGAACAAACCCGACGTTGATGTTATTCTCGGCATCAGTCCCGCCGTTGCCATTGAACAAAAAACCGGCTCAAAGAACTCCCGCTCAACCGTTGGCACAACAACGGAGATATATGATTACCTTCGCCTGCTTTACGCACGAATAGGAAAAACACACTGCTTTAATTGCGGTAAGGAAGTTACTCAAGCTTCCACCGTGACCGTGTGCGAGTGGCTCGAACAGCAGGAAGAAGGCAGTAAATGGTATCTTGCGTTTCCGTTGCACGACCATGAAGGCCGCAATGCAAAAGAGGAAATTGAATCGATTAAAAAACGTGGATTTTTCAGAGTGTTTGCCGGCGGCAAATTTATCGACCTCAATGAAACGCCCTACGCTCCCCGTTCCAAAAAGGATATTTCCATTGTAATGGAGCGCTTTAAAATTGTAAAAGGGAATATTCGCGAACGCCTTGCCGACGCTATTGAAGTTTCATTCAAAGAGGGGGAACAGCGCATCGTTATCATCAATGCTGATACAGGAAAGAAAACCGAGTTCAATAAATATTTCGAATGCTGCGGCATCCGTTATGAAGAGCCCGAACCCCATTTCTTTTCTTTCAACAATCCTTATGGCGCATGTCCCGTTTGTCAGGGCTTCAGTAAAATTATCGGCGTGGACATGGACCTTGTCGTGCCCAATCCCAACCTCAGCATAGTTGAGGGAGCTATTGCTCCGTGGCGTTCAACAAGTTTTAATCAGTTTACGCGCGACCTGATACGCAACGCGAAGACACATAAAATCCCCGTCAACGTTCCCTTTAAAGATCTGACTTCTGCGCAGGTGGACCTAATACGGAAAGGTTTCGGCGACTACGACGGCATTGATAAATTTTTTGAATGGCTTGAAAAGAAGACATATAAGATACATATACGCATACTACTGAGCCGTTATCGCGGTTACACTACCTGCACGGCATGCAAAGGCAGCCGTCTGCGCCGCGAGGCGCTACAGGTGAAGATCGGAGGGCGGGCAATCAATGAAATAACGTCATTCCCGATTGAAAAGACTCTCCATCACTTTCAGAATTTGCAGATATCTGCATACGACAGAAATGTAGCCGACAGGATTTTAAAAGAATTATTGAAACGGCTGAACTACCTTAATGATGTGGGACTCGGGTATCTAACCCTTGATCGTATCAGCTCCACGCTTTCGGGAGGTGAGACACAGCGCATTAATCTCGCGACCGCGCTCGGCTCATCATTAACAGGTACGTTATACGTACTCGATGAACCCAGCATCGGCTTGCATCCACGAGACAATTCGAAACTGATTGCCATTCTGAAAAATCTCCGTAACCTCGGTAATTCAGTCATCGTCGTTGAACACGACCCCGAAATGATGAAGGAATCCGACCTGATTTTTGACATGGGTCCCAAAGCCGGAAAGAACGGCGGCGAGATAGTGTTCCGCGGAACGTACGAAGAACTATTGGCAAATCCCGAAGGCTCGCTTACGGGTGATTACCTTACCGGCAAAAAATCCATCCCGCTTCCTGAAAAACGGAATCTCGAAAAGACAAAGCAGCTTACTATTACGGGCGCTAACGAAAACAACTTGAAAGATATTACCGTTGAAATTCCGTTGCATAAATTTGTTGTGATAACAGGAGTGAGCGGTTCGGGGAAAAGCACGCTGGTGCATGATGTTCTGTATGGCGGCATTGCAAAATCACTTGGTATGAGTCCCTCACATATCGGCAAATTTGAAGACATCAAGGGAGCGGAAACAATTAAGCAAATTGAGATTGTCGACCAGTCCCCCATCGGCAAATCGCCACGATCCAATCCAGCCAGCTATATTAAAGTATTTGAATTGATACGCGAACTTTTCGCTTCAACGCATCAGGCGAAAGCCAAAGGCATCAAACCGGGATTCTTTTCGTTCAACGTTCCGGGCGGACGTTGCGATACGTGTGAGGGTGACGGATTTATAAAAGTCGAAATGCAATTCCTCGCCGATATTTATCTCGAATGCGAAGAGTGTAAAGGCACGCGTTTTAAAAAAGAAGTCCGCGACATTACATACCGGGGGAAAAATCTTGTAGATGTTTTGAATATGACCGTTGACGAAGCCATTGAGTTCTTCGAGGGACACACAAAGATACTCAAACTGTTGCAGGTGCTTTCGGATGTCGGACTTGGGTACATGCACCTTGGTCAGCCATCCAACACACTTTCGGGGGGTGAAGCGCAACGTATAAAACTCGCGCTGCACCTTTCCGCGCAAAAAGAAAAAATTCATACGCTCTTTATATTTGATGAGCCCACAACGGGGCTTCATTTTGATGATATTTCAAAACTGCTTCGCTGTTTTCAGATGCTATTGGACAGCAATAACTCCCTTGTGGTTATTGAGCATAACCTTGAAGTGATAAAATGTGCCGACCATGTTATCGACCTTGGTCCCGAAGCTGGTGACAAAGGCGGAGAAGTTGTCGCTGAGGGAACACCCGAAGAGATCATGGCAAACAAGAACTCATGGACGGGAAAATACCTATCCCAATACCTAAAAGCATAACGGTATATATGAATCGTGTTGTTAAAGCAGCTTTTCTCTTGCTTCCCCTCATTCTTCTCGGAGGTTGCGCATCGCATCCTGTCATAAAACCAAAAGAGCCTGAGCACGTTGTTGTCGAAGTAAAGAAAGATACGGTGGTCGCCGTACTACTTCCGGTAGATACTTCTTTTCATAAAGTTGATACGCTTGTTATAACCCCGCAGAAGAAACTTGAGGGCGACATTAAACAAATATTTCCGCTGATACATTTCTCGTTTCAACTTCCCAAAGGAATAAAAGTTGAAAAAGTAATTTTCGACAGCACTTCGGCTCTCGCCTCTGTTTACTGCAATGAAATTCTTTCATGGATGCCATTCAGGGAGAACACAATAAGGGAAATGTACGATTCTCTCAAGCCGTATTTCAATAAAGACAGCAGTATATCCCACATTAAAATATTTACACTTGGCCGAACTATTGATGAACTCGTCCCCAATTTATTCCGCTCTTCAAAAACGCTTTATGACAAAGCGCGCATACCGAATAACAACGGTATGCAGGTGGTGCATAATGTCAGCAAACCGTATTCGGTAACAGCGGGATTGCAGAACCGCAATTTTGCCGTCTGGCCAAGCCACGGAAGATATTACAATAGTAAAACAGGAAGATGGGAGTGGCAGCGTCCGCGATTATTCCAGACCGTTGAAGATTTGCTCTCATACTCCATCGTTGTCCCCTATCTTATTCCCATGCTCGAGAACGCGGGAGCAAGTGTGTATACTCCACGCGAACGCGATGTGCAGACAAGCGAAGTGATTGTCGATAACGATTCGCAAACAGATATTGTATCAGGTGCTTACCGGGAATCAGCAAATGGTTATTTGAAAATTGCCAACGGCATTGAAAATGGATTTGCCATTGACAGTACGGCATATACAGCGTATAAAAATCCTTTCCGGCTTGGAACCTATCGAACCCTTATTTCAGATACTGTTGCAAGTGCAACAATCAACTGGACTCCCTGCATTCCAAGAACGGGAGAGTACGCTGTATATATCACGTATAATGCTTCACCGCAAAACTGTAACGCTGTTCATTATTCCGTTCAACACGCCGGAGGCGTGACGGAGTTCACGGTAAATCAACAAATCGGCGGGGGCATTTGGTTTTATCTTGGAACCTTTTTATTTTACAAAGGCTCTAATACTTCATACGGTAATGTTTCTCTTGATAACAAGTGCGCTGTTCCTGGACAAATAATTACCGCTGATGCTGCCCGTCTAGGAGGTGGGATGGGAGTTGTTGTAAAAGACGGCAGCACCGGCGGAGTACCGAAATTCGCCGAAGCCGCACGCTACTGGCTGCAATCCGCAGGCATGCCCGACACTCTCGTGTATAAATTAAACGACGACAATGAATACAAGGACGATTATCAATCGCGTCCTGAATACGTTAATTACCTTTGCGGCAATCCGCGGGGACCCGCCAACGACAGACACGCCGGACTGCACATCCCCATTGATATGTCGATTGCCATACACACCGACGCGGGCATAGCCAAATATGATTCGGTTATCGGCACCATGTCAATCTATTCCGTCAAGGATTTTAACGGCAGCGAATCATATCCCGATGGCGTTTCAAGAGTTGCCGCTCGCGATGCCGCCGATATTATACAGACACAGATAATCGATGATATGCGCGCCACATATAATAAAAACTGGATTCGCCGTTCACTCCGCAATGCTGACTATGGAGAGGCAGTCCGACCCAACATTCCCGCGGTATTGCTTGAGCTGTTGTCACATCAGAATTTTGCCGATATGAAATACGCACACGACCCAAAATTTAAAATGTCGCTTGCGCGCAGCATATATAAAGGCGTTGTAAAATATTTTTCCGTGTATTCCAATACACCTTATGTTATTCAACCGCTTCCCGTTTCCCACCTTGCGTCATCGCTTGGTGAAAGCGGCAGCGTAACGGTATCGTGGAAAGCGGAAAAAGATTCGCTTGAGCCAACCGCAACACCGGAGCGGTATGTTGTTTATAAAAGAGTCGGCATGGGCGGATTTGACAACGGAACCGTGACCACAAAACCGGAAATGACATTTTCCGGATTGAAACAGAACACCGTTTATAG
>Ga0118677_10007800_pt1 | contig 17501 bp, 15 predicted proteins | sample AliMusrvi5mmetaG_FD_86154 | JGI IMG/M metagenome (GOLD analysis project Ga0118677, IMG submission 86154) | reverse complement strand
CGATGGTTGCTATTGACCGGGTCGCGGGTCTCGGTGCCGGTGTAGAGCTTGTCGAAGAACTTGGGTTCCGTTTCCAGGTTGAAGCCCAGGTTCTGAAAATGGTCGTACCAGTTCGGGTACTTGATGATGACCTGGACTTTGGGATTCACGGCCTTGGCGGGGCCCACCACCAGGTTCCGGCCGGCCTCGTCCATCAGTGCCAGGCGATACTCGGTCCAGCTCCGCGTGCCCTTCTCGCGAATGGCGCTGTCGGACTTGCAGTTGGTGAAGAAGAAGTCGTCGAGAATGAATTCGTCGAAGTTACGGGCCGTGAATTCGACCACCTCTTTCAACTTCTTACGCTGCTCGGGCTCGGAATAGCAGTAGGTCTCAAACATGTTCCGCTCATTCACGGTCACGGTGATCCCACCTGAAACCTTCACGCCTTTGCCTAGGAAGAACGCTTTGGCTTGGTCGAGTGTTTCCTGGTCGATTACGACCATGTCTCGGTGGGTCTCCAGGTAGATCTTGTCCACCTTCATGTGCTTGGAGACGGCCTCCCAGTGGCTCTCGAGCCAGGCCGGGTCTTTCATCTTCTGGACTTCGTAGACCCGCGCGTACAGCGCCACGTCGAAGTTCTTATAGTTCTTCCCACCCGCTTGCAGGGTAGATGCCGCCAGCACCAGCAGCAGCGCCGGACAAGCCACCGTCGTCAAACATCTCATCGGGGATGACCTCCAGAAGCGCAGATCTAAGTTCTATCAGACAACAAATTGGGGCCAGCGGCTATTGGGGGCGAAACAGAGATGCGTCCAAGTTGGCACGCCATTGTCTTCCGGCCGGCACAGCAGCTGAACCAGCATTCGTCGGGAGGCCACCGCGAGTGCCGGCCGTAGTTCCGGGTTCGAGTGACGGCAGCGCTTTCGGGTCCAGTGGGTGGCGATGATATGCTGTCGCCAGATCCTAATGCACGCACTTCTCAGGCTTTCTCTCATCACGCTCGCTCTTGCCGCCGCCCTTGCGGCGCAGACTGCCGTCGGCCAGTTCGAGTCCCGCCAGGACATTGGAGCCACCCCGGCCGCCGGCTCGGCGCAATTCGACGCCTCCAGGAATGAATACCGCGTGACCGGCGGAGGCGCGAACATCTGGGGCGCCGCGGACGCGCTCCAGTTCGCCTGGAAACGCATCTCGGGCGATGTTCGATTCACCGCCGACGTTCAGTTCATCGGGGTTGGCGCGGTGAATCACCGCAAGGCCGTACTGATGCTTCGACAGAGCCTCGCGCCGGATTCCGCCTACGCTGACGTCGCGCTGCATGGCGACGGCCTGACTTCGCTGCAATTCCGCTCCGCGGCCGGCGGGAAGACGGAGGAACTGCGCTCGACGCTCAACGGGCCGACCCGGATCAGGATCGAGCGGCGCGGCAACCAGTTCACCATCTATGCCGGGAAGCCAGGCGAGGAGCTCCTCTCCACTGGTCCCCAGACCGTCGTTCTGACCGACCCGGTTTACGCCGGCATCGGCGTTTGTTCGCACGACGAGAAGATCCTGGAGACCGCCGTGTTCTCAAATGTGCAAATCGAACCGCTCCCGCCCGTCGCCGCCCGGCCGCGCTACCGCAGCAAGGTGACCGTTTTCGACTTGGCGACGCGCAAAAGCGAAACCGTCTACACCGCGGACGAGGTTGTGGAAGCGCCCAATTGGTCGCGCGACGGCAAGTACCTGTTGGTCAACACCCGCGGCGATCTGTTCCGTCTGCCGGTGGGCGGCCCGGCACAGCTCGAGAAGATCGACCTCGGTCCGGTGGGCTACCGCTGCAACAACGACCACGACCTGTCGCGCGACGGGAGGTATCTGGCCTTTTCGGCCTCCACGCGCGAGTCCCGCCAGTCCCAGGTCTTCCTGGCCAACGGAGACGGCTCCGGCGCGAAGCTGATGGTGGAAACCGCGCCGAGCTACTTTCACGGCTGGTCGCCCGACGGGAAGTGGCTGGCGATTGTGGGCCAGCGCAACGGCAAGTTTGAGCTGTACAGAGTGCCTGTACAGGGTGGCACGGAGCAGCGGCTCACTTCGAAAGGCGCCTACGACGACGGTCCGGAGTACTCCCCCGACGGCAGGTGGATCTATTTCAACTCCGATCGCTCGGGCGGCTGGGACATCTGGCGCATGCCTCCCGAGGGGGCCGGACCGGGCGACGCCAAAGCGCAGCAGGTGACCAGCGACGAGTTTGAGGATTGGTTTCCGCACATCTCTCCAAACGGCAAGTGGATGGTCTTCCTGTCCTTCCCGAAAGGCGTGAAGACGCACAACGATAAGCTGGAGGGAGTCTCGCTGCGGCTGATGCCTACGCCGGGCAAGCAGGTGAAGCCAGGCAAAATCGAGATGCTCACGACCTTCTTCGGCGGGCAGGGCACCATCAATGTAAACTCGTGGTCGCCGGATTCCAAGCGGTTCGCCTTCGTGGTGTACGAACCGCTGCCGGCCCAACCGTGAAATCGGGCTGGAATACGGCCGAGCGACCCGCCATCAGCCGCGTTCCTGCACCGTAGTGCCAAGGCAAGGTACGATGGAGGTTGGCGGGGAAATCGTAGCATCCGGTCCTCAATCGCCTCAAGGGAAAACCAAGCACCATGGCCGACCGTTTGATTGCCGCTCAGGCAAGTGTACAACCGATTGAAAAGAAAAAGGTTACGAACCTTGACGTGCTGAACGAGGCTTACGATTATGAGAAGCCGAGTTCGTTTTCCAGGGCTTTGAGGCTTGAATTGGGCGAGGTCGTCGTGCTCCTCATCTCGGGCACCGCCAGCATCGACGACTTGGGTGTGACGGTTCACGTGGGCGATTTCCGGGCCCAACTGCGCCGGACTTACGACAACATCACCGGCCTTTTGGCCAGTGAAGGCGCCACCTGGAAAGACATCGTTCGGACCACCTGCTACCTTCGGGACATCGACCGCGATTACGCCGTGTTTAACGAGGAGCGGACCCGATTCTTCGAGGAACTGGGGCTCGATCCGCTACCCGCTTCGACCGGGATTCAGGCCATTCTCTGCCGTCCTGAACTGCTGATCGAAATCGAGGCGATCGCCATGTTCCGCAAGGCTTAACCCCTCTCGAATCAAACCCGAGCTTTGGCCTGAACCAAATGCAAGTGAGGCTGCGGTGGCTCGTCACCGTGTCCCTGGACGCCCGTAGTGTGTCCGCTTCCTGCCCCGATCCCGTTCAGCCCAGCGACTCCATGACCGCTGGCGCATTCAAGCTTTCTCGGCTGATTCGCTGGTTTGGCCTAAAGAATCCACTAATACTGCCGATCTCTTTAAGTGGAGGCGTCCATCAACTCGCGCCGCTGGGCCGGCGCCAACGGGCAAACTGTCATGAGCACATCTACTTCCTCGCTCGCTAGTGCATTGGCGTTAATAGCAAATCCGCAGACCTTCACCGGCGTAAGCAAGTACTCGTCCGACATGCAGAGTATACTCACGCGGACTCAGCAGATCGCCCAAATACCAGTGACCGCTCTGCAGAACGACCAGACAACGCTGAAGAGTGAAGTGACCGCGCTGACAGGCCTGCAGGCGGCCGTCAGCACCTTGTCCACAGCTATCAGTTTCCTTGGCTCCCTGGCGACCTCGGGAGCGCTGACCGCCGCCTCAGACAACGCCGACACTGTCAGTGCCGCCATAAGCGGGAACGGAGCAACGGCGGGCACTTACATCATCGGGAACGTCACTTCCCTGGCCTCGGTTTCGACGGCCACGCTGGAAGCACCGGTTGCCGACCCTGCCGTCACCAATATTGCGCCGGTAGACACGAACACCTTGTATCTCTCAGTTGCGGGCACCCGGAACCCGCTGGTTCTGACTGGCCAAACCAACAACTTGAACGGGCTGCGCGATGCAATCAACAGTGCCAAGGCGGGCGTGACGGCGTCTATTTTGACCACCACGGACGGTTCCTTCCTGACCCTCACGGCTACGGTTGCCGGTGCCAGCGCGATCACGTTAACCGCGGCCTCTGATGGGTCCGGTCCGGATCTGCTGGCAATGGACAAAACCGGCTCGCTGGCCCAGTTTGAAGTGAATGGGAAGGCCGCGACTTCGACATCCAACCAGGTTAGCAACGTGATCCCGGGCGTTGCGCTTACCCTCAAAGCCCTCACGGTCGGGACGGCGAAGACCACCGTCAGCGTGAGCGGGAATGCCAACGCACTCGCCAACGCGCTCGAGAGCGTAGCCACCGCATACAACTCTTTGACTACCAGCATTGCGGCTGCGACCGCCCCGAGTACCGGCGTGCTGGGGGGCAGTCAAATGGTGAGTGCCGTCCGCAGCCTGATGCGGGACGTCATGTTCCACAAAGAAACGGGCAGCGTCAGCTCGCTGTTGGATCTTGGTGTCGCGTTCGACAGGACGGGCACGATGAGCGTTGATGCGAGCGTCTTGTCCTCCTTTACCGGAGGACAACTGACCAACGCGTTGACCTTCATCGGCAACGGAACAAAGGGGTTCTCGGCCCTCTCTAAGACTCTTGACGCGTATGGCGATGCGAGCACCGGGATGATCCAGCAGAGCATCACGCAGGATCAAGGCGCGGAACAACGGCTGCAGGATCAGATCGACGCCATGAACGTGAGGATCCAGCTTGCCCAGAAGACCACGCTAGCGAAACTCCAGGCCGCCGACACCCTGCTGGCCATGTTGACGAATCAGCAGGGTGTTTTGACTTCCTCTATTCAGAGCCTGAATTACACTCTCTACGGAGTTCAGACCGCATCCACTGCGACCGCCGCTTAGTTAGTGACGCGAGATGTGAACGTAAGCCAATTGAATGTGAAAGGACACACATGCCGGCAAGAGACGAGTTCCTGATTGCTCTGGCAGCCTGCGAACAGACGAGTACCGCATTGCTGTCAGCTGTAGAAGCAGGCGCGCCGGATTCCACGGGACTAGCGGAGCGCCGCTCCGGGCAGATCGAAGTGCTCACCGCGCTCCTGCCGGCGGAATTAGGTGCCGGCGACATGGAGCGGTTGAAGCTCGTGCTCAATGTCGGACAGGAAGTCTGGTTGAAGGCTCTGGCAGAGAAGTTATCCGCCACCCGAGCTTTAGCCTCGCTTCAACGAGCCCTCCAGGTAGCGCGCCAACTCGGGACTGCTAGTGCGCCCAGGACTTCGGGCGTTGACTGCACCGGCTAGTGGCTCTGTCGGCGGAAGTCCGGTTCGGTGGTGACGGGCCGGGGCTCTGGAGGCGGTGCGCTCAAACTAGCAAAGTTGCCGCGAGGAATGAAACGCTGATTAGCGACGAGTGCCGTTGAACGGTTTCCCCACGGTCAGAACTCCCAAGTCCTGAAGAAATGCTGGTGTGCGTACAGATCGATGTGTTTGCCCACGAAACGTACGCCCTCCATCTCCAGCCGCAGACGCTGCTCAATCGCGGAGTCGAGTTTGGTTTTGATAAACCCGCCGGAACCAGCGACGCGTTGCCAAGGTAGGGTATCCCCGCAATTGCGGAGCAGGCGGGCCACCTGGCGGTGGTAGCGCGGATAGCCGGCGGCGGCTGCAACCTGACCGTAGCTTGCCACCTTGCCCCGCGGAATCGAGAGAATGACTTCGCGAAAGCGCTGGTCGCGCGCCTCCTTCTCGGCGGGCGGGTCGAACATGCCCAGCCTCGCGATGTCCGGCTGCTTCATCGGTTTGGGGCTACGCCGGAACGAAAGTGGTACCGATTTCGGCATCTACAGATTGACGATAGTACAGCGGACGCGAAACTCGCGCGAGACTCAGGCGTACACGTCGCCAGAGCCGGCGCGAGATTGATCTATCGCTGGTTCGCCTTCAGGATCTTCTTCCGCAACCGGATCGATTTCGGCGTTACCTCGACGTACTCGTCTTCTTTGATGAACTCGATGGCCCGATCCAGGTTCAAAACCCTCGGCGGCACCAGACGGATGGCCTCGTCGGCGGTAGAGGAGCGCATGTTGGTGAGCTTCTTCTCCTTGACGATGTTTACGTTCATGTCTTCCGATCGAGAATTCTCGCCGATGATCATGCCCTCGTAGACTTCCGTGGTCGGAGCAATGAAGATCTCGCCGCGCTCCTGCAGGTTCCAGATGGCGAACGCTGTCGAGAATCCGGTGCGGTCCGCGACCAGAGCGCCGGTCGAGCGCATCGGGATCTCGCCCTGCCACTCGATGTAGCCGTGGAACAGCGAATTCATGATCGCCGTGCCCTTGGTGTCCGTCAACATCTCGTTGCGCAGGCCGATCAAGCCGCGCGAGGGAACCAGGAACTCAAGGCGTGCGCGGCCAGAGCCGTGATTGACCATCTTGTTCATCTTGCCCTTGCGCATGCCCATCTTCTCGATGACTACGCCGACATAGTTGTCCTGGATATCGACGACCAGGTGCTCCAGCGGTTCGTGCACCTTACCGTCGATCAGCTTGGTGAGGATCTCCGGCTTGCCCACCATCAGCTCGTAACCTTCACGGCGCATCATCTCAACGAGAATTGCCAGTTGAAGTTCGCCGCGGCCCATCACTTTGAACGCTTCCGGACCGCCCGCCTCTTCGACGCGCAGACTTACGTTGGTGAGCAGTTCTTTGTCGAGGCGGTCGCGCAGGTTGCGCGAAGTCACGTACTGGCCCTCGCGTCCGGCGAAAGGCGAAGTGTTGATCGTGAACAGCATTGAGATCGTCGGCTCGTCGATCTGGATGATCGGGAGCGGAACCGGATTCTCGGCTTCGCTCACGGTTTCGCCGATGGTGATGCCCTCCACGCCGGAGATGGCGAGCACGTCGCCCGGCCGGCCTTCGGTCTCCTCGACGCGCTTCAGGCCCTCAAACGAGTACATCCGGGTGATCTTGGTGCGTTGCACCTGGCCGTCGAGCTTGCAGATGGACACTTCCTCGCCGATGCGGAACGTACCCTGGAATACTCGGCCTATGGCGATGCGTCCGAGGTATTCGGAGTAGTCGAGGTTCGCCACCTGGAACTGCAGCGGCGCTTCCGGATCTCCCACGGGAGCGGGGATGTACTGCAGGATGGCGTCGAACAGTGGGCGCAGGTCCGTGCCTTCGTCCTCCAACTTGAGCTTGGCGACGCCGTCCCTTGAGATGGCGTAAATCACCGGGAAGTCGAGCTGTTCTTCGGTGGCGTCGAGGTCGATGAAAAGGTCGAAGACCTCGTTCAGCACTTCCTGCGGCCGGGCGTCCGGGCGGTCGATCTTGTTGATAACCACGATCGGCGGGAGGTTCAGTTCGAGGGCTTTGGACAATACGTAGCGCGTCTGGGGTAGAGGCCCCTCGCTCGCGTCGACCAGCAGCATCACGCCATCCACCAGTTTCAAAGCGCGCTCCACTTCGCCGCCGAAGTCGGAGTGGCCGGGGGTGTCCACGATATTGATCTTCGTGCCCTGGTAGTGGATGCCGGTGGTTTTGGACAGGATGGTGATGCCGCGCTCGCGCTCCAACTCGTTGGAGTCCATGACTCGGTCTTCAATGCGTTCGTTGGCCCGGTAGATGCCACTTTGCCGGAACATGGCGTCGACCAGGGTGGTCTTGCCGTGATCTACGTGCGCAATGATGGCAATGTTGCGAAGGCGGTCGTGGATTGTGCTCATGAATAATTGCGAAAGAAAAAAAGGGGGTACCCTTCCATTGTTACACTGAGAGCGGTGATGTCCAAAACGTCGGGTAAAGACCCCGCCGGTCTTCCGACTATCGTAATCGTCGGTCGGCCTAATGTCGGCAAGTCGTCAATCTTCAACGCCATCCTCGGGCAGAGGAAGGCGATAACGGGGAATGAACCCGGAATTACGCGCGATCGGATCTATGGCGAAGCCGTCCACCGGCACCGCCGGTTCGTGTTGATCGACACGGGCGGAATCATTCCCGATGACCTGGCGACCATCCCTGCCGAGATCCTAAAACAGGCTCGCGTGGCCCTCGAGGCGGCGGACCAGATCATCCTGGTGGTGGATGGACGCACCGAGATGACCTCGGCGGACCGCGATCTGGCGCAGATCCTCAGGAAGCTGAGCAAGCCGGTGGTGGTCACCGTCAACAAGATCGACGATCCCAAGCGCGAATCGCTGACCACGGAGTTCTACGCGCTCGGATTCCCGCGGGTGATGCCGGTTTCGGCCGAGCACCGCAAAGGTCTAAACGACCTGCTGGACGAGCTGACGAAAGATTTCCCCATCAACGAGTCGGAAGAGGACGAAGAGGCGGAGAAGGGTCCGCGCCCCGTGCGCGTGTCCATCATCGGACGGCCGAATGTCGGCAAATCGACGCTGCTGAACGCCCTGATCGGCGGCGAGCGGGCGATCGTCTCTCCCATTGCCGGCACTACGCGCGATTCCGTGGACGAGTCAATCGTTGTGGAAGGACGCGAGTACGTCTTCATCGACACCGCCGGCATCCGCCGCAAGGGCAAGACGTTTGAGATGGCGGAGAAGTTGAGCGTCATGATGGCGCGCAAGAACATCCGCATGGCCCACGTCACGCTGCTGGTGCTGGACGCCACCGAGGGACCGGTAGCGAGCGACGCCACCATCGGCGGTTACGCGCACGAAGAGGGTCGCGCGCTGATCATCTGCGTCAACAAGTGGGACCTGCTGGAGTCGAAGAAGCAGAAAGAGTACGAGCAAAACATTCGCGACCAGTTCAAGTTCCTCGATTACGCGCCGGTCGTGTTCCTCTCGGCCAAAGAGAACCGCGGAGTCCATGGGCTATTCAAGCGCATCGCGACGGCATACACGAATTTCGACAAACGTATTCCGACGGGCGAACTGAATCGCTTTGCCGAGACGCTCGATTTTGGCTATCAACGCCGTATCTATTACATGACGCAGCCCTCGGTGCGACCTCCCACTTTCGTGCTCTTCATGGACACCTACCAGGAACTCTATTTTTCAATTGAGCGCATGGTGGCCAACAAGATCCGCGAACGCTTCGGGTTTGAAGGCTCGCCCGTCATCATCAAGACGCGCGGGCGCCGCAAGTCCACTAAAGATTGAACGCCCCGCCGACGGGACAGCCGAGTCCGCTAACGCGTCACGATGAACTCAATCGCGTCGAACGGGGCTAAGTGAATGCGGCGCGCGAGGGCTTGATTCTTCAACAATTGAAGTACCTGTTGGATGCTCTCCCGCTGGCCGACAGTGAGCGCCGCCTTGAAGATATCCGCGCGCTCCCGATGGCTGTATGTGACGTACTGCGCCTTGCCAGCGATCTGCTCAAGGGCAGTCCAAAACGAATTCCGTTGGAATAGCCTGCGCGTTTCGGCTACCTCTCGCAAGACGGCGATGCGGACGCCCGGGCCGGTAAACAAGGCTTGCGTGCAGCGGGTCAACTCCAATGTGCGGCCAGGTTCGTCGTCGGGCAGACAAGCAAGTGCGGCGGTCAACTCCGCGGCGCTCAGTTCCAGAGGTTGCCACCGGAAGCGTGTCGCGCCTCCGGTCACGGATCCACGCTTGAGGGTCGCGGCGATTCTCTCGTGATCCTTGCCGTGGACCGCCGCGATTTCCGCCAGCAGTTCCCCGAACTGCATCTCGCGAACGACGACGGGAGTCAGCGCGATGGAGCCTGCCTCTTCCGAACTGAGTTTCACCCGTACGGTGTCCGGCGCTGCCATGTGATCAGTCTATCCTCGGGAGAAGACCGCTGCCCTCCGCGAGAGGCCGCGCTCGGCGGCGGGATCCCCGTTTCAGTCCGGGCGGTAAACGGCCCAGGCGGTGTCCGTCTCCTGCACCACGGCTTCCTTCAGACGCGCGCCGGCTTCCTCAAGTTGGGCGGCGAGGATCCGGCCCACTTCCTGGAAAACGTAGCGCGCCACGCCTTCGGCGCTGGGGTTGACGGTCTCAAACTCAGGCAGGTCGTTCAGATAGGCGTGGTCGAACCTTTCGCACACCGCGCGCAGGGCTTTTTTCAGGTCGCCAAAGTCAAGCATCAGCCCGATGGAGTTGAGCCGCGGCCCTTCCACCGCCACCTGCACGCGATAATTGTGGCCGTGCGGGTTGGCGCACTTGCCAATGTAGCCGCGCAGGGCGTGTCCCGCCGAGAAACTGTGTTCTACTCGTAACTCAAACATTCGCAAAGAACTCTTCCACGTCCTTCACATCCGTAGTGAAGCGATAGGGGGGTAAGCTGTCAAAGAAAACCTGGCCGTAACGCTGCCGCGTGATGCGATTGTCCAGCAGCACCAGGACGCCACGATCGTTGCGGCTGCGGATCAGGCGGCCGAACCCCTGCTTTAGCGCGATGGCTGCCTGGGGCACCTGGTAGTCGAAAAACGGGTTGCCGCCCGCCTCTTTCAACGCTTGGATGCGAGCGCCAACCACGGGGTCGCTCGGAACCGCGAAAGGCAACTTATCAATGATAACGCAGCTCAGTTGCTCGCCTTGAACGTCGACACCCTGCCAGAACGAGGATGTTGCAAAAAGGACACAGTGTGGTGTGGTGCGAAATTCCTCAAGCAGCGCTCGCTGTGGGGCTGTGCCCTGAAGCAAAGCCGGGTAATCGAGCAGCGGCGCGACGCGTTCATGGATCGTGCGCATCTGCTGGTAGCTGGTAAACAGGACGAAGGCGCGCCCGCGAGTATGGGTCAGGATTTCGAGGATCTCGACCGCCGCTGCAGCCGAGAACGCGGGCGTGCGCACGTCGGGCAAATGGTGGGGCACGTACAGCAGGCACTGCGTGCCGTAGTCGTAATGGCTTGGCACTATCAGTTCGCGAGCGCCGTCGAGGCCCAATCGCGAGCGGAGGAAATCGAAATTCTCTCCCACGGCCAGCGTTGCCGAGGTCAGGATGGCCGTGGAAACGGTCGAGAACAGCTTCACGCGCAGCAGGGCCGAAACGTCGATCGGTGTCGCCTGCAGGTACGTGCCCCGGCCGCGTCGCTCGATGAAATAGACTGTCGCGGAGCCGTCGGGCTCCATCCAGCGGCGGAGCCGCTCGCGCAGGTCCAACAGGCGGCGGTGCAGCGGGACCAATTCCTCCGGTGCGTTTCGAATGGTCGAGATGTGCGCGGCCAGCATTTCGAGGACGGCGAGGAAGTTGCGGTAGGTGTCGCCGTGACGTTCGAGAAACAGATCCTGGGCATCGTACCCGGTGCGCCCTTCCTGGGCCGGGAGCAGTGCGAAGAACCGATCCGAATGGTCGGCCAGCATGGAGAGCATCTGGTCGAGACCAGGCGTCAGGACCTCCTTGCGGCGCGCAACCGAGACGATGTCCCGGCGCAGGTCCTCCGCCTGGTGGTTCGAAACGCTCAGGCCGAAATACTGGCCGGCCACATCCTCGATGTCGTGCGCTTCGTCGAAAATGACCGCTGCGTAATCGGGGATGATCCCGCCGTAGTCCTCTTCTTTCACGGCCAAATCGGCGAAAAAGAGATGGTGGTTGACCACGATGAGGTCGCTCTCCATCGCCTTCACGTGCATCTGGGTGATGAAGCAGCGCTCGAACTGCGGGCATTTTGAGCCGGTACAAGTCTCGCGCCGGGCATCCAGTTTGGCCCAGGCGGTGCAGCCCTCGGTCAGGTCTTTGATGGACGCGCGGTCGCCGGTCTCGGTGGTCGCTTCCCACTCGCGAATGATGGCGAAGTCGGAAACCTCTTCCAACCCTTCCAGAATCGGCTCCTTCTCGGCATCGTAGAGCTTCTGCCGGCAGAGGTAATTCGACCGGCCCTTCATCAGGCAGGCGCGAATTCCGGCCGGGAAAAACTGCTCCAGAAACGGGATGTCCTTGTAGAAAAGCTGCTCTTGCAGGTTCTTGGTGCCGGTGGATACCACCACCCGTTTGCCCGAGAGCAGGGCTGGCACGAGGTAGGCCAACGTCTTGCCAGTGCCGGTCCCCGCCTCGACAATCTGGTGCCGTTTCTCGCTGAGCGCTTTCTCCACGGCCAGGGACATTTCCAGTTGACCTGGACGGAATTCGAAATTCGGGTGAGCCTCAGCGAGCGGGCCGTTCCGCGAGAAGAACTTTCTGACAGTGAGAGCAGCCATCGAGTACGGCTACTCTCCCGAAGCGAGCGGCGCCCGGGTGACCTCAAGACTCTGCGGGAAGAACCGGCGCACGACCTGGGACGCTATGGGCATGGTCTAGCCCTTCACCCCGGCTGCGCGGGCAAATCCGCGAAAAAGGGCAGTCTCCTCGGGTACTCGGGAATTCTCTTCCGGGTGCCATTGAACTCCGAGTAAGAAAGCAGGGCCAGGATCCTCCAGCGCCTCCACGATCCCGTCGTCTGCTCTGGCGGAGATGCGCAAACCCGCGCCGACGACATTGATGGCTTGATGGTGCCGGGACACCACTTCAAAATGCGCCGTGCCGACGATGCCCCGCAGGCGCGTGCCCTCCGTGATATTGACTACGTGCGTGGCGTGCTTGCTGGTCCCGCCGAGGTGGGTATCACCCCGATGGGCATCCCCAATGTGCTGTGCCAAAGTGCCGCCACAGGCGACGTTGATAAGTTGAAGTCCCCGGCAGATACCGAGCACCGGCATGCCACGTTCGCGTGCCTGCTTAAACAGCGCAAGTTCCATTTCGTCGCGTTCGCGCCGCGGATCCTGAGCCTGGAGATTCGACTCGCCGTAGTATTTCGGGTCTATATCGCCGCCGCCGCCCAATACCAGGCCGGAATAGGGGATCAGAGAGGCGGGTGGACTCTCGGGCGTGAAGGGTTCAACCTCCAGCCCCACGGCGCGCAGGGCGTCCAGATACGGTCCAGCCTTCCTCAGATAACCGATGGTAAAAGCGACCTTACGCATTGCGCTGGTGGCGATCTCCCTCAGGCGACACGCTCAACCGGCGAACCCACGCGTCCGGCGGCGAGTTGTGCACTCTCATCCTATTGTCCGTCACGCCGCCAAGCGCGTGTTTGCCTTCTATCATCCATGCGGCATAATGCCGGGCCGGTGGGCATTCCGTCAACGCGCGTAGGGGCTGTAGTCATCCCAGTTCCAGGGTGTGAAGCGGTCGCCGATCACGGCTTCCAGCAACTCCTTGAACAGGCTGTGCCCATTCGAACTGTTGGTCAAAACGAGCAGGCAGGTCTTGCGGTCGTCAAAACACACGGCATGGTTCTCCGTGCCTTCGTCATGGCCTTCCTTAAAAAAGGCTTTGCCGAAGGGTGAAAAGAAGAGGCCCCAGCCGAGCCCGTACGAGAGTTGGATGCCATCGTTCTCCGTGGTGGTTTCCGGAGCGAGCGTGGGGAATTGCTTCACCGAATGGATGCGGATCTGCGGACTGAGCATTTGCTGGCGCGAGGCGGGACTGATCCCTTCGCCGCTTAACACGCCGTGTAGAAACCGCGCATAGTCCGACAGTGTCGTATCCATGGACCCACCGGCTCCCGCATATTGCTTGCGGGTGTGCTCGATGAACCGGCCCTGCGCGTCGTAACCGTCGGAGTAGTCGGACGCAAAGCGCGGCTCCCACACCATGCTGGTGCGTTTCATGCCAAAGCGGTCGAAAATCCGCACTCGCATCAGGTCTGCCACGGAGCGGTGCGTGACCTGCTCGACGACGAATCCAAGTAAGTTGATGCCCTCGCCGGAATAGGCATAGCGCGTGCCGGGCTCGAACTTGATGTCGAGTTTAGCGTCGTCGTTGAGCCAGCGGAAATTGGGAAACCCGGCGGTGTGGCTGAGCAGCGTCCGCGCCGTGATCAGCTTATAGCGGTCATCTGCTGCGAGGTCGGCGTACTTGGGATACTCCGGGAGCGGCTTCCTCAAGTACTCGGTCACCGGGCGGTCGAGATCGATAGCCTTCTGATCCACGAGTTGTAGCACCATGTAGGCGAAGGCCGACTTGGTGAGCGAGGCGCCGTACATGACCGAGTCCACGGTCAGGGGCTCGCTTCTTTCGACGTTGCGCAGGCCGAAGGCTTTGAGATAGACGATCTCCGAGTGGTTGAGTACGGCCAGCGCGAGTCCGGTGACGTGAGCTTTTCCCATCAAGTCTTCGACGATTCGATCCACCTCCGGCAATTTCAGGGACACTCCGTCGAGCCGCACAACCACGGGAGGTTCCTCAATATGGCTTGGAATGCGTTCGGGCTCCGTCTGCGCTAGAGGGCAAAGCGGGATCAAAGCTGCGGCGAGCAGAAAAGTTGGTGCACGCATCGAATCTTCCCAGACTTGTCCGCAGCACACCGGACGGGGCTACTTCGAAGTATGGCACTGCGCCCCGCAGGAGAGCCTGACAGTCTGGGAGCGCCGCATGGCACGCGGTAGTCGGAGGGTTGGAGGGCAGGCCAAAGTTGCATTGATGCCGGATCCGTCATATAAGAAGCATGGGGTCACATTTCAATCCATGAATTTCCAGAAGGTCTATGTTTTGCCCGCGACCGCTGTTTTCGCCTTGCTTGCGGGCTGCTCATCGGAAGCTCCCAAAGAGGCGGCTAAGAAGGTTGCCAAGCCCGTCGTCGCCGTCAGCGGTCAGACGGCGCTGTTCGAAATGTACAAAACGGCACGCTCCTGGAATGGCGACTCCGCAGTCCTGCGACTGGAGAATCTGGACATTCCGGAAGCCAAAGCCGAGCCAGGCAAGTACGGCGCATGGAAGGCCACGTTCGTCTCCTTCGAGAAGCAGCGAAAACGCGAGTTCACATACGCCGTCGCGGAATCATCCGTAGGCGTCCACAAGGGCGTCTTTCCCGGCGAGGAGTCGGCCTACAGGGCCAGCGTGCAGAACCGAATTTTCAATATCGCCGACGTGAAGATCGATACGCCCGAGGCGCTCGAGACGGCGAAGAAGCAGAAGGACATCGCCGAGATCGCGGCAAAGAACCCTGACCTCCCGGTTCAGTTTGTTCTCGAACACAACATGCAGTTGTGCCCCGTCGCGGCGTGGCGCGTCTATTGGGGGGCAACGCTCTCCACCAACCTGGGTTCGGTGTTCGTCGATGCCTCGGACGGTAAGTTCATTAAGAAACTGCACTAATTTCGGAGAGGGCCTGAGAGGGCCATCGCAGTTGAAAGCACTGGAGGCCACCTGATTGCGGCCACCCGGTGTTTGGCCCTGTCCAGCTGCTGAATTCCAGCAGTTTGTTTCGCCGTCGCACCGGGATGTTGAACTCAACCTGCGCCGGAGGACCGGACTATCCTGGACGGTAATGATGAACGTCTTCATCTCAATGCTGCGCGGCGTCAACGTCGGCGGTCACCACAAGGTCAAGATGGATGAGCTCAGGACGCTATACGAGTCTCTAGGGCTGAGCGATGTTCAGACCTATGTACAAAGCGGCAACGTCCTCTTCGCGACGCAGCAGCGGGAGTTTGACCGCCTTGCAGTCGAAATCGAGAAGGCCATCGAACAGCGCTGTGGTTTTCATGCCGATGTCATTCTGCTCAACGTCTCCGAACTGCGGGATGTGGTGCGCAGAAACCCCTTTGCGACCCGGCAGGACATCGCGCCCAACAAACTGCTGGTCACCTTCCTGTCCAGGGATCCCGGCCAGGAAGCCCGAGACAAGGTGCTGGCGATGAAGATCGGCCCCGAGGAGTTGAGCTTCGGGGCACACGAGTATTACGTTCACTTTCCCAACGGTGCCGGCAATTCCAAGCTGCCCACCGCCGCGATTGAGCGTGCCCTCAAAACACCTGGGACGGCCAGAAACTGGAACAGCGTCACAAGAATGCTGGAACTCGCCGAGAGCATGGGAGCACAACTCGCCCCCGATTCTCAGCCACAAGTGTAATTGGAAAACGTACTCCCATCTCAGCCTTGGCGCAGGACCTCGCGTTAGGCAGAAAACAAAAGCCATCGGAACATAGTTCTATGTTCCGATGACTGAAACCACACACGGGAAACTGCCACAAACGGGAACTCGCTGTGGTCAACGCCAGGGCGCACTCCGTTTGTGAGCGTTGTTAGGCACTCAATCTGCGGCGAACGGCTCCGAGGGCCAGGATGCCGACGCCGAAAAGCGCCAATGTGCCTGGCTCGGGAATACTGGAGCCAGCGGTAAATGTGGCCGTGAAACCCCAGTCCGGCTTCAATCCGCTGTTCCAATCGGCGCTGAACAAGCTAGCGAAATCCCCTAAATTGTTGGCATACGCGAAGGAGCTGCCGGGAATCAACTCGTTGCCCGTAGAGATGTAGCTCAAGCCTGAAGATTGGCCGTAGTAGTCTGAGACGCTCAAAAATGCAACATAGCTCGCTCCTGGTGTAAGCGCGAGCCCCCCGGTTGAAAACGTGAGTTCGGCATTCCCGGTATTGGGATAGTCCACCGACGGACTGGTGAACAGCAAGGTGCCGGCATGGCTGCCCGTCCAGGTCGCGATGTAGGCGCTCAGCACGATGTCCCCGGGGATAACCGGCCCAGCCAGGTAGAACCCGACGTTCTGCAGCGCGCTGTCTCCATTTGTTGGCGCGGTGAAAGTTTCACCATACGTAGAAGTATTGGGATACCCCAAAGGGTGCCAATACGGGTTGTAACCGGTGAAGTTGTCGTACGTTGTTGTGCCGGCGAAGCCGCAGACCGCAAATAGCAGCACAGCAACCGGCAAGAAAGAAATTCTCATAAGCCCTCCTCCAGATCCGCCCGGGACTCCAGTCGATCCCCCTCGGTTGGTCAATCGCCTCAGAGTTTTCTGCTAGAGTTACAGACCCTAATATTGTAATTAAAGTAACTGCGCCTTGGCTGCTGTATTTCATGTTCCCAATCTGGGCCTGCTTCGCTTCCCATAGCGTGGTCGCCAAGCTGCGCGGACAGTCTCGTCTTCTCTCGTGAATTGCAAGAGTACCTCTCCGCCCTGTCGCGATTGCCCACGGCGTTCGATCTGGCAGGGCTGGCGCCCGAGTGGATGCAAACACTGGTCGCTACAATGAAAACAGGTTCTATGCGAATCGCTCTTTGCCAGATCAACAACACCGTTGGCGATCTGGCCGGCAACCGGCGGTTGATTGCCGCAGTGGCGCGCGAAGCTGCGGCGCGCGGCGCGGACCTCGCCGTCTTTCCCGAACTCGCGTTGACCGGATATCCACCGCGCGATCTGGTGGAAAAGCCGTCGTTTCTCGACCGCACCCAGCAGGCTCTCGACGAGTTGGTAAAGGAAACTGGGGACCTGCCACTGGGACTGATAGTCGGCTACGTGGGCCGTGCACCGGCCGCCTCACCGCGCATCGCGACCAATTCTGCGGCCCTAATTGAGCACGGTCAGGTGCTGTTCCACCAAACCAAGATGCTGTTGCCGGCCTACGACGTCTTCGACGAGTCGCGCAACTTCCAACCCGCCCGCGAGCAGGAGATCTGCCTTTTCCGCGGACATCGGATAGCGCTCTCCATCTGCGAGGATGCCTGGAACGACAAGCAGTTCTGGGACCGGCCGCTGTATCAGAACGACCCCGTGGCCGAACTGGCTCGCAAGGGCGCGGAGTTGCTGATCGTCATCAACGGCTCGCCCTATCACGTGGGCAAACGTGCCTTGAGGCGCGAAGTGTTCTGCGCCGCAGCCCGGCACCACCGACTGCCGTTGGTCTACGTCAACATGACCGGCGGAAACGACCAACTCGTCTTCGACGGGTCG